>APMI01004403.1_pt1 | contig 16808 bp, 14 predicted proteins | sample 667938 | NCBI WGS metagenome assembly APMI01 (sample SAMN01084076, study PRJNA167559) | wastewater metagenome | biome: Wastewater | place: Denmark: Ejby Moelle, Odense | collected 2011-11-28 | reverse complement strand
CCCTTCTCGCGCGTGGTCATATACGGTTCCAGGATGCGCTCGCGCTCCGCCGGAAGGCCGATCCCGTTGTCGGTGACGGTGACGGTAACGGCGGTATCGGTACTGGCCAGGTGCACGGCGATGCGCCCCCTGAAATCGACATCCTCCTTGCGCGCCCGGCTGTCGATCGCTTCCGCCGCGTTCTTGAGCACGTTGGTCATCGCCTGGCCGAACTGGTGCCGATCGCACTGGATAGCGGCCGAATCCCCGTCGGAACTGAAGCTATAGGTGATCTCGGTATGCGCCACTTCCTGAAGGAACAGCGCCTGCCGCACGAGATCGCTCGCATCCTCCGCCCTGAACACGGGCTTGGGCAACCGCGCGAACGACGAGAATTCGTCGACCATCTTCCGCAGATCGCCCACTTGCCGGATGATGGTGCTGGTCAGTTCCTCGAACAGCTCCGGGTCGGTGGTGATTTGCCTTCCATAGCGGCGGCGCAGGCGTTCGGTGGCAAGCTGGATCGGCGTCAGCGGGTTCTTGATCTCGTGCGCGATCCGGCGCGCCACGTCGGACCAGGCCGCGCGCCGCTGGTCTAGCAACTGGCGGGTGATGTCCTCGAAGGTGATGACGTGGCCGTTGCGATCGGCGGTGATTTTCACCGCCAGCGTCAGCAGATCGCCGCCCTTGGCATACTGAACGATGCCCCCGTGCTGGCCGCTGGCGGCAAGCTGGGAGAACTGCGGGGCGATCCGGTCCAGCGGGCGGCCGAGCAGATCGGGCGCGCCCGCCGCCTGCAGGAGCTTTTGCGCCGAACTGTTCACGAGCTGGATGGTCCCGTCAGGTCCGACCGAAATAATGCCGGCGGTAATCGATTCCAGCACCGCCTCGATGAAGGCGCGGCGCACCTCGAGCTGGCTGTTGGCGCTGACCAGCGCCTGCGTCTGTCCTTCAAGTTGCGCGGTCATGCGGTTGAACGCGCGCGCCAGCAGCGCGATTTCGTCGGTGCCGCCGCGATGCGCCACGCGCATGGAGAAATTGCCGCTACCCACCGTCCGCGCGGCGGACACCAGTTCCACCAACGGAGAAACCTGCCGGTCGGCGAAGCGCAGCGCCACCCACACCGCCAGCCCCACGAGCGCCAGGCTGATCGTGAGCAGCGCGAGGTTGAATCGCAACTGCAGCGCGCGCGCGCGGCCGCTGAGAATGTCATAGGCCTTGAGCACGCTCTGCGCGCGCGCCCATTGGTTGAGCGCCAAGGTATCGGAATTGCGCGCGACATAAAGATAAATGCCCCGCACGGGATCGACCGTGGAGATCGCCTCGATCCGCTGGGCGGAAGCCTTGACCACCACGGCTTCGCCCGCATTGAGCCGTTTCATATCGTCCGGCGTGATCCGCTCGCGGCTCTCGTCGCTGTTGGGATCGACAATGGCGGCGGTGCGCAAATTGCCGTCCGGTCCCTTTTCGATCAGCGCGGATTCGTTCAGCTTGCGGCTTATCACCTGCCACGAATACCCCTCGGCAAAGTCCTGGCTGGTGATCGGCGTCTGGTTCAGATAGGCGCGCATATCGCTGGCCATGGCTACGCTTTCGTTGCCGACATCGCGCAGCTTGTCCGCGTAGTATCCGCGCGCCAGACTGTTGGCGTTCTCCAGCATTCCGCGCGAGTTGTCGGAAAACCAGAACTCCACGCCCGACTGGAACAGCAGCGAGGCGAAGATCACCACCAGCAGGGTCGGGATCGCGGCGATCAGCGAAAACAGCCAGACAAGGCGGACGTGCAGGCGCCCACTGGCGCCCAGACCACTCTGTTTGGCACGGCGCAGCGCGATCCGCCGGCCCACAAGCACGATCAGCGCCATCGCCGGAACCAGCGTGCCGATCAGCAGCGTGGACGTCAGCCGCGAAGGCAGCAACTGGTTGCTGGCAGTATTGGCGCTGACCGACATCCAGCTTACCGCCAGCATGGCGACGAGCGCGGTCGTGGCGACGAGTTCCAGCAGAAAGAACACGTTGGCGCGCCGCAGGCCGATCAGCAAGCGCCGCCACCAGCGCGGCGAGCGGTTCACGCCAGCTTTGCCTTCACCAACCATAGTTGCTCATATACAACACCGCTGTTGCACAAGCGCAAGTAAATTCTGCCGTTCGGCGGGAGGTGGAACGATCCGGAAATCAGACGCGCTGGATCGCCTCGTCGGGATGGATGCCCAGTTCGGCCAGACGTTTGCGCAAGGTGTTGCGATTGATCCCCAGCAAGTGGGCCGCGCGCAGCTGGTTTCCGCCGGTCTGCGACAAGGCATGAAGGAACAGCGGCTTCTCAAAAGCGGCCAGCGCCTCATCATAGAGAACGCCGGCTGCGGGACGCGCCTGCTCCAACCAGTGCGCCAACGCGGAGGCGAAATCGGTCGCCCCGCCCTCACCCGACGTGCCGCTGCTGGCCGTGGTGTGCGCGCCGATGTCTTCGACGGGCCGAGGGGATGCCGGACCGTCCTGGATCAGCAGGGGCTCGATCGCGCTGGCGTCAATCACTTCGTCGCGCGCCAGCAGCGCGAGGCGATAGATGAAGTTGCGCAGTTCACGCACGTTGCCGCGCCACGGTTGCTGGGCGAGCAAGGCCACGCCGCCGGGCGAAAGCTGGCGGCGCGGCAGCCCTTCGGACGCGGCCTGGAACAGGAAATGCCGCGACAACGCCTCGATATCGTCCGCCCGATCGCGCAAGGGGGGCAATTCGATCGGCACGACCGCAAGGCGGTAGTACAGATCTTCGCGGAACTGCCCGGCCGCGATCATCGGCAGCAGATCCTTGTTGGTGGCCGCGATGATACGGCAATCCAGCGTGATTTCGTCACGCCCGCCGACGCGGCGGATCCGCCCGGACTGGAGCGCGCGCAGCAACCTGGTCTGCGCCTGCATCGGCATGTCGCCGATTTCGTCGAGGAACAGCGTGCCGCCGCCCGCCTGCTCGAACTTGCCGACATGGCGCGCCACCGCGCCTGTGAACGCGCCTTTTTCGTGGCCGAACAGTTCGCTTTCGATCAGTTCTCCGGGAATGGCCGCGGTGTTCACCGCCACGAACGGCCCGGCGGAGCGATTGCCAAGTTGATGGACCGCTTCGGCGACCAGTTCCTTGCCCGTTCCGGACTCACCCAGGATCAGGACGGTAAGATCGTTGCGCAGGACGCGCGTGATCATGCGATAGACCGCCTGCATGGCCTGGCTGCGCCCGACCAGCGGCAGCGCCTGTGGCACGTCTTCGTGCTCGTTCTCGGTTTCCGTGGTCGCCGCCGAGGCAAAAGCCTGGCGCACGGTGCGGACAAGTTCCTCAAGATCGAAAGGCTTCGGGAAATATTCGAAGGCGCCGGTATCACTGGCACGCACGGCGGTATCCAGCGTGTTCTGGGCGGACAGGATGATGATCGGCAGCCGCGGATAGCCCTGCCGCACGCGCCCCAGCGTTTCGATGCCGTCGCCATCGGTCAGCATAACGTCGGTCAGCATCAGCCCATAGCGCTGGCCGGCCAGCAGCCGGTCGCGTTCGGCGATACTGTCGCAGCGGTCGACGAGGAAGCCCTCCGCTTCCAGCGCCGCGGTGATGACCAGGGCGATCGAGGCGTCGTCCTCCACCAGCAGGACGTACTTCTTCATGCCTGTCCTCTCACCGTTCCCGCCACCGGCAGATGCAGGCGGAAATGCGTCCAGCCCCGTGCCTCGTCCCGATCATGGCTGATCCGCCCGTTCATTTCACGCACCAGCTTCTGCACCAGCGCCAATCCCAGCCCCTGCCCCTGCTTCTTGGCGGTGACGAACGGCTCGAAAATATGATCGCGCAGCGCGGGGTCTATGCCAGGCCCGTTATCGCTCACGCGAAGTTCGATCGGCAGGCGCAAGGGTTTGCCTTCCGGCCCCGTGTGCAACTGGATACCGCTGGCGAAGCGCGTGCGCACCGCGATGCGGCGGTCCGTCTGCCCTTCGCACGCCTCACGCGCGTTGGTCAGAAGATTCAGCAGGACCTGCACCAGAGCGTCGGGATTGGCCATGATCGGCGGCAGCGAAGGGTCGAACTCCTCTTCGATCACCACCCGCCCCGGGTCGCTTGCCGCGATAACCGCCTGCGCGCGCCGCACCGCTTCATGCAGATTGCACGGCACCGCCGGTTCCTGGCTGCGCCGGGAAAGTGACTGCATCTGGTCGATCAGTTTCGCAATGCGGTCGACTTCCGAGGTGATCAATTCCGTCAGCGCCCGGTCGCTTCCTTCCAGTTTGCGGTTGAGAAGCTGGGCCGCCCCCCTGATTCCCGCGAGCGGATTCTTGATCTCGTGCGCCAAGACTTCGGGCGCGCGCAGCGTTACCCCGCCCTGATCGCTTGCCCCGCCCACGCTGCCGCCCAGCGCCTCGACCCCGATGGGTTCGTGCAGCACGAGCAATTGCCAGCCCGGGGTATGCGCCACCGGCGCGGTCATGACGTCAAGCCTGCGCGCGGGCTGGTTGTTGATCCGAACTTGCGCGTCGCGCGCGGAAAGCTGCGCCTCGCCTTCCGTAAGCCGATTCATGATCAGTGGTTCGTCGAACTCGAACAGGCTCGACACGCGGCGCCCCACGAGGCGGCTCGCGCCCTGCCCCGTCAACTGTTCGGCGGCCGGGTTGGCGGAGACGATCGACAGGTCGGGCGCGATCAGCAGAACCGCCATCGGCATGCTGCCGATCAGGCGCTTGGCATCCGGCCTGGCCGCGTCGGGCAGGCGCCAGTCCGCCGCCCCGGTCATGCCGCCGCGCGATGCTCCGCGGGCGCGTAGAAGCGTGCCAGGCTATCGAGCACTTCGCGCGGGTCATCGATGAAGTTCACCCGGTTGCGGAATTCGGCCGATCCGGGCAGCCCCTTGGTGTACCAGCCAAGATGCTTGCGCGCCATTTTCACGCCGGTTTCCGCGCCGTAGTGATCGAGCATGGCCTGGTAGTGTTCCACGATCAGCCGATACTGTTCGTCGATCGATGGATCTGCCCGCAAATGGCCGGTCTCGAGCCAGTGCATCACCTGCCCCAGCAGCCACGGCTTGCCATAGGCGCCGCGCCCGATCATCACGCCATCCGCGCCGCTCTGTTCCAGCGCGGTGGCCACGTCCTCGATGCCGCAGATGTCGCCGTTGACGATGACCGGCAGCGATACCGCTTCCTTGACCTTGCGCACAAAGGCCCAGTCCGCGCTGCCCTTGTACATCTGGTTGCGCGTGCGGCCGTGAACGGTGATCAGCTTGGCGCCGAGATCCTCGGCGATCCGCGCCAGTTCGGGCGCGTTCAGCGCGTTGTGATCCCAGCCCATGCGCATCTTGACGGTAACGGGCACGTCCACCGCCTTCACCGTCGCCTCTATCAGCGAAGCGGCCAGCGGCAGATCGCGCATCAGAGCCGATCCGGCATCGCCGTTGACCACCTTCTTCACCGGGCAGCCCATGTTGATATCGATGATCGCGGCGCCACGGTCGGCGTTCAGTTTCGCCGCTTCCGCCATCTCGACCGGGTTGCAACCGGCCAGCTGGAGCGAAACCGGCTCCTCCACGGCATCCCAGGCGGCCTTCTGAAGCGATTGCCGGGTCTCGCGGATCATCGCCGGGCTGGCGATCATCTCGGTAACGTTAAGGCCCGATCCGAAGCGCCGCACGAGCGTGCGAAAGGGCATGTCCGTAACGCCGGTCATCGGGGCGAGGATCACCGGACAATCGATACGCACCGGCCCGACCTGAAGCGGTGCGAGGCGCGGAGGATGCGGGAGCGTGCTCATCGTATGTACAAATCTGCCTAAAAAACAGGCAGCGCTTAGTCCATTGCGGGGCGCACGGCAAGGCTGATAGAGGCGCGCCCGCATGAACCACACGTTTCCCGATCCGGCCGGCAAGCGAGTCGCGGCCGTTGTCGTCGCGGCTGGCCAAGGTCTGCGCGCCGGTGGCTCCGTCCCCAAGCAGTTCGCCCAGTGGCACGGCGCACCGCTTGTCCGCCATTCGGTGAAGCGGATGGCGGACGCAGGCATCGCTCCCATCGTCGTCGCCATTCCGGAGAACTGGCGCGCAACCGCCGAGGAGTCGCTCGCCGGGATTTCCGATGTCCGCCTTGTGGCGGGTGGCGCCACACGCCAGCTTTCGGTGCGCGCCGCGCTGGAAGCGCTCGAAGCCGACGCCCCCGACCTGGTGCTGATCCACGATGCCGCCCGCCCCGATCTGCCGGAAAGCGTGATCGTGGCGCTGGTGGAAGCGCTGACCCGGCACGAAGCGGCCATTCCGGTCCTTCCTGTCGTCGACAGCCTCGTGCGCGGCGGAGACGGCATGATGCTGGAACCGGCGCGGCGCGAAGGGCTTTATAGAGTGCAGACGCCCCAGGCGTTCCGCTACCCGGTGATCCTAGCCGCGCACCGTGCTTGGCAGGGCGAAGCCGAAGCGGGTGATGACGCGCAGGTCGCCGTCGCCGCCGGGCACGCGGTCGCGCTGGTTCAGGGTGAGGAAAGGCTGCGCAAGGTCACATTCGCCAGTGACCTGCGAGAGAGTGACCTTCAGGAGAACGCGGTGACGATTCCTTTTCCCCGCACAGGATCGGGCTTTGACGTCCATCGCCTCGTCCCCGGCGAGGAACTGTGGCTATGCGGGCTGCGCATCGATCACACCCACGGCCTGTCCGGGCATAGCGATGCCGATGTGGCGATCCATGCGCTGGTGGATGCGCTGCTTGGCAGCATCGCCGCCGGCGACATCGGCGACCATTTTCCGCCGTCCGATGCCCGCTGGAAAGGCGCTTCTTCCGACCGGTTCCTGGCGCACGCGGCCGAGCTTGTCGCGCAATCCGGCCACGCCATCGCGCATGTTGACGTCACGATCATCTGCGAGGCGCCCAAAATCGGCCCGCACAAGGCGACGATGCGCGCAAGGCTGGCGGAGATTCTTGCAATTGACATTGGCCGGGTGAGCGTGAAGGCCACGACCACCGAACGGCTTGGCATGACCGGACGGGGTGAAGGCATCGCCGCACAAGCCGTCGCCACCGTCGTTCCGGTCCAGTGAAAGGAAACGCCATGCGTCCTGTCAGTTCTTCCACCAGAATCGCCGCGACGCTGGTCGCGGGTGCCGCGCTTGTTCTCCAGTCGCAGGCCGCTCTGGCGCAGAATTGCCTGACCGAACGGGAAGTGACGGGCCTTGTCACGTTCGCGCTGCCGACCGTGATGAACAGCGCCATCACCACCTCCCAGCCTCAGCTTTCCCCCAACGGCTATTTCGCCACGCAGGGACGATCGCTGGTTGCCCGCTATGCGGCGGGCAAGGCCGCCGCCTGGCCCACGGCCAAGGCCGCCCTGTTCAAGCTGGGCGGGGACAAGGGCGATGCCCAGACGCGCGATCTTCTCGCCAAGATGCCTGACGAGGCGCTTCAGCCCTTTGCGGAAGGCATGGTCGGCCAGTTGGTCGGCAGCGGGATCAAGCCGGATCAATGCGTCGCCATCGAACGCGGTGCCCGCCTGCTGGCGCCGCTGCCGCCGGAAAACACCGCCGAACTGATCACCTTCATCCTGTCTGTCGCGGACAAGCCCAAGCCCGGCAAGACTCCCAAGCTGTTGATCTGCCCCGCGCAGAATTGACACCGAAAGCCCGATTTCATGGACAACCTGCTTCCCGCCGACATCGCCGATCTGGCGCGCCGCGTGATCGAGACTAATCTGGCTGCCGGCCGCAAGGTGGCCGTGGCCGAAAGCTGCACCGGCGGGCTAGTCGCTGCCGCGCTGACCGAAATCGCCGGCAGTTCGGCCGTGCTCGATCGCGGTTTCGTGACCTATTCCAACGAAGCCAAGAACGAGATGCTGGGCGTGGCCATGGACGTGATCGACACGTTCGGCGCGGTCTCGGTCGCCGTCGCCTGGTCGATGGCGCAGGGAGCGCTCAAGCATTCCGGCGCGGACGTGGCGGTGGCGATCACCGGCGTGGCCGGGCCGGACGGGGGATCGCCGCAGAAGCCGGTGGGGACGGTCGTTTTCGCCAAGGCCGAACGCGGCGAGGACCCGGAAGCGGTCAATGCCGAGATGAAGTTCTTCGAGGACGCGAAGACGCGCGCGGACGTGCGCCGTCAGGCAACGCTGGTCGCGCTGGACCTGCTGCTGCCGTAAAGCGCTTCCGCCCGCGTCTCGAACGCGGCCACCATCTTGCGGAAGGCGCTGTCGAGGTACTGCCCGGCAAGCTTTTCGAAAATGACGTTGCGGAACGCGAAGTCGACCTGGAAATCGACGATGCAGCCCCCTTCCCCATCCGGCGCGAAGGCCCAGTTGTTCTCCAGCTTGCGCAACGGGCCGTCGAGGTATTCGACGACGATTCCCCGCGGACGATCGAACCGCACGCGCGAGGTGAACTTCTCCTTCAGCGCGCTGAAGCCAACCAGCATATCCGCAATCATTTCCGACTCGTTTTCCGAACGGATGCGCGTGGCGACGACCCATGGCAGGAATTCGGGATAGCGGCGCACGTCCGCCACCAGATCGAACATCTGTTCGGGCGACCAGGGCAGGCGCCGCTTCTCGGCGATATGCGGCACGCCCGATCAGCCCTGCGCTGCGGCCTTCTGCGCGGCCTTGGCCAATTGCGCTTCACGGGTGGCGCGCATTTCGCGGAAATCGTCACCGGCGTGATAGCTGGACCGGGTCAGCGGACTGGCGGCGACCTGCAGGAAGCCCTTGGCCCGCGCGATCGCGCCATAGGCCTCGAATGCCTTGGGCGTCACGAACTCGGCCACGCTGGCATGGCGGGGAGTGGGCTGGAGGTATTGCCCCATCGTCAGGAAGTCGATCTGCGCCGAACGCATGTCGTCCATCACCTGATGGACCTCGAGGCGCTCCTCGCCCAGCCCCAGCATGATGCCCGACTTGGTGAAAATGCGCGGATCGAGCCGCTTCACGTGCTCCAGCAGACGCAGCGAAGCGTAATAACGGGCGCCGGGCCGGATCGTGGGATAGAGCCGGGGCACGGTTTCAAGGTTGTGGTTGTACACGTCCGGCCCGGCCGCGACGATCGATTCCACCGCGCTTTCCATCTTGTTGCGGAAATCGGGCGTCAGGATTTCGATGGTCGTCTTCGGCGTGGCGCGACGCAGCGCCTCGATCACCTTGACGAACTGCGAAGCGCCGCCATCGGGCAGGTCGTCGCGATCGACCGAGGTGATGACGATATGTTCCAGCCCCATCTTCGCGGCCGCTTCGGCCACGTGATCCGGCTCAAGCGGATCGACGGCCCGCGGCATGCCGGTCTTGACGTTGCAGAACGCACAGGCGCGCGTGCAGACGTCGCCCAGGATCATCACGGTCGCGTGCTTCTTGGTCCAGCATTCGCCGATGTTCGGACAGGCCGCTTCCTCGCAAACGGTGTTCAGCCGAAGGTCGCGCATCAGCTGGCGCGTTTCGCCGTAACCACGGCTGGTCGGCGCTTTCACGCGGATCCAGTCCGGCTTGCGCTGGCGTTCCGGGCGAGGCGATGAGGCTAGATCGTTCATGGCGTCCAGATAGGCGCATCTTCGGGCACTTGAAAGTGGCAATCGACCCGCGCATTAGCCTTCACCATGTCAGACGATTCATCGCCAGAGCTGGACAAGCTCATCGCCGGCTATCGCCGTTTCCGTGACCATGGATGGACGCCTCGCCTCGAACGCTGGCAGCAGCTGAGCGAAGGGCAGGAGCCGCGCGTGATGATCATCGCCTGCTCCGACAGCCGCGTCGATCCCGCGCAGATCTTCGATACGGACCCCGGCGAGATGTTCGTGGTGCGCAACGTGGCGGCGATGGTGCCGCCGTTCGAAACTTCCCCGGGCCATCACGGCGTGTCCGCCGCGCTGGAATTCGCGGTGCAGGTACTGAAGGTGAAGGAAGTCGTGGTCATGGGCCACGGCATGTGCGGCGGCTGCAAGGCCGCGCTGACACAGGAACTGCGCGGAACAGAACCGGGCGAAGGGGGCTTCATCGCCGACTGGATCGCCCTGCTGGACGAGGCGCGCGAGCCCGTGGCCGAGGCGCACGGCACGACCGGGCGCACGGCCGAGCGTGCGATGGAGCAGGCCGGCGTCAAGGCCAGCCTCAAGAATCTGCGCACCTTCCCGTGCATCCAGCGCAAGGAGGCCAGGGGCGAACTCATCCTGCGCGGCGCCTTCTTCGCGATTTCAGACGGCGTTCTTCACCTGCTGGATGAAGCCAGCGGCGATTTCCATCCCGTCGGGTAAACCCCTGTCCGGGTGAAGGACGCAAAAAAGGGGGCGACCACCGCAGTGGCCGCCCCCTTTTTTCATACACCTGGCGCCAGCGGCTACTTGGCGGCCTTGGTGGTCGCGTAAACCGTCCACAGCTTGGCCAGCGGCGCGCGGACGGCACCGGTGATCTGGGCGAAGGTGGCCTTGGCTTCCTCGTACTTGCCTTCATCGCACTGGGCGATGCCCAGGCGGGTCAGCGCGCGATCCTTGTCGATGTTGCCCTTCTGGATCGCCAGCTTGTAGAGATCCTCGGCCTTGGCGGCATCGCCATAGGACAGGTAGGCGTCGGCCGTTGCCAGCGCACCCTTGCCATCGGCGCCGGCGCGGGCATCGCGCTCCAGGCCGGGCAGCGAGGCCTTGTCCGCCGCGATGCGGCCCTTGGCCTGCGAGATCGCGTCCGCCACGAACTGGTCGTTCGCGCGCAGCACGCCGGCGGCGACGCCGGCTTCCGCCACCTTCAGAACTTCGCCCGGCAGACGACGCGGGTCGGCGGCCTCGATATATTCGACGTATTCGCGTTCGAGATACTTGGGATCGCTCTGGAAAGCCCCCGAACGCATCATCAGGCGGCCCAGATCGAGCGATTCCTGATTGGTGAACGTACCGAATTCGCGGGTCAGCTGGCCGGCGCCCAGCCAGTTGATCGGCGAGGGATCGTTTGCGACCATCATCGTCGACCATTCGATCGCCTGCGGCCCCAGCTTCGCCTTGTAGGCGATCAGGTTGGCGCGCTTGAACCAGTCGGCGGGAACGGTGCCACCGGCGGCCTTGCGCGTGTCGACGGCGAGCTTGAGCGCCTGAAGGCCTTCCGCCGACTTGCCCTGCTGCACGTAGGCATCAGCCAGCAACTCCGCCGCCGTGTCCTCGCTGTAGTTCGCCTGCACGACCTTGGTCAGCGCATCGACAGCGACCGGCCAGTCCTTCTGCGTATAGGCGAAGTTGCCGAGATAGAACTGGTATTCGCTGACCTTGTCGGCGGGCACCAGCCCGCTGTCGAGCATGTTCTTGATGCCGCGCTCGCGCATCCCGATGTCGCCCAGCATGCCGCCGAGGTTCACCGCGAACTGGCCGGCCGTCATCCGGTCGGTGGGGTTCTTGATCGCGGCTTCGGCGGCTGCCAGCTGCGCCGGAGCGCCGGCAAGCTGCGTCTTGATATCGGCGTCCGAAGCGCCCTTCGCCTTGGCGGCGGCCGCATCGCCCAGAGCCTTCTGCAAAGGCCCGGCGACGGCGACGAATTCCTTGGAGAAGGCGCCGGCCTTGGCCGCTTCCTTTTCCTTGGCGACGGCGGCTGTCGCGCCCAGCGTCGCTCCACCCGCGACAAGGCCGGTTGCCAGCGCGGTCGCCAGCGCCATGCGGGCTGCACCACCCTTGGCAAACTTCCCGAAAGAAACCCGCATCATGCATTCTCCTGTTCGACCCGGAAACCCGAAGGCAAGCGTTGTGAAATCGCTTTTGCACCCTGCCCCGGCCGGCGTTCGTTGACTTGTGGCCGGCTCCGCTAGTGGCGCGGAATCATGACCTTTGCAACCGCTCCGGCGATACCTTTTGCGCAGTGAACCGCGATTGAACGGCACTTCGTCCCGCAACACGGTCAACCTGTCGCATGTGTGGAAAACTACCCCCGAAACGGCCCGAAATTCCCGGCGTTGCTGGCCATTCCCGCCCGATTGTCCTAGGGCCATCGTTCAATCCTGACAACTAGAGCGAAATAGCCACCGACGTGAGCGACGACACCACCATCATCGATCCCCCTGCCCCCGCGCCGGAACCCGAATTCCAGCGGATCGACATCGTCGATGAAATGAAGACCAGCTATCTCGATTACGCGATGAGCGTGATCGTCAGCCGTGCGCTGCCCGACGTGCGCGACGGGCTGAAGCCGGTCCACCGCCGCATTCTTTTCGCCAGCCAGGAAGGCGGCTTCGTCGCCGGGCGGCCCTATCGCAAGTCGGCCAAGATCGTCGGCGACGTGATGGGCAACTATCACCCGCACGGCGACAGCGCGATCTATGATGCGCTGGCGCGCATGACGCAGAACTGGTCGATGCGCCTGCCACTGATCGACGGCCAGGGCAACTTCGGCTCGATGGATCCCGATCCGCCGGCCTCGATGCGCTATACCGAGGCGCGGCTGGCGCGCGTGGCCAATTCGCTGCTCGACGATCTCGACAAGGATACCGTCGATTTCACCGATAACTACGACGGGTCGCGGCAGGAACCCTCGGTGCTGCCCGCGCGCTTCCCGAACCTGCTGGTCAACGGCGCCGGCGGCATCGCGGTCGGCATGGCGACCAACATTCCGCCGCACAACCTGGGCGAGGTGATCGACGGCTGCCTTGCCTACATGGACAACCCGCTGATCACGATCGACGAACTGATCGAGATCATTCCGGGGCCGGACTTCCCAACCGCGCCGCTGATCCTGGGCGCGGCCGGAGCGCGCAAGGCCTATCACGAAGGCCGCGGCTCGATCATCATGCGCGCCTGCCACAAGATCGAGGAAGGCCGGGGCGATCGCCGCTCGATCGTGCTAACCTCGATCCCGTATCAGGTCGGCAAGTCCGGCTTGGTCGAGAAGATCGCCGAAGCGGCCAAGGACAAGCGGATCGAGGGCATCTCGGACATTCGCGATGAATCCAACCGCGAAGGCGTGCGCGTGGTCATCGACCTCAAGCGCGACGCTACGCCCGAAGTGGTGCTGAACCAACTCTGGCGCAACACGCCCGCGCAATCGAACTTCCCGGCCAACATGCTGGCGATCCGTGGCGGCCGCCCGGAAATCCTCAGCCTGAAGGACATCATCGAATCCTTCGTGCGCTTCCGTGAGGAAGTGATCACGCGGCGCACCAAGTTCGAACTGAACAAGGCGCGGGACCGGGCGCATATCCTGCTCGGCCTCGTCATCGCGGTCACCAATCTCGACGAAGTCGTGCGGATCATCCGGGGATCGGCCAATCCCGCGCTGGCGCGCGAAACGCTGCTCGCCCGCGAATGGCCGATGGGCGAGATCGCGCCCTATATCCGGCTGGTCGAAGCGATCGAGGATGATGCCAGCATCGGCGGCGAAAGCTATCGCCTGTCGGAAACGCAGGTTCGCGCCATTCTCGACCTGCGCCTGCATCGCCTGACCGCGCTCGGCCGCGACGAGATCGGCGACGAATTGGAAGTGCTGGCCAAGGCAATCGAGGAGTTCCTCTCGATCCTGGCCGACCGCGTGAAGCTCTATGGCGTGATGCGCCAGGAACTGATCGAGGTGCGCGATGCCTATGCCACGCCGCGCGTGTCGCTGATCGCACCGGCGGCGGACGGGATCGAGGACGAGGACCTGATCGAGCGCGAGGACATGGTCGTCACGATCACGCTCGATGGCTACATCAAGCGCACACCGCTCTCCACCTTCCGCGCGCAGAACCGTGGCGGCAAGGGCCGTTCCGGAATGGCGACGAAGGAAGAGGATGCCGTGGCGAACATGTTCGTCACCAGCACCCACACGCCCGTTCTGTTTTTCTCCACCGCTGGCAAGGTCTACCGTCTGAAGGTGTGGCGCCTGCCCGAAGGTGGGCCGGCCACGCGCGGCCGTCCGGTGGTCAACCTGCTGCCCGCGCTTGACCAGGGCGAGACGATCGCCGCCGTGCTGCCGCTGCCCGAGGACGAAGGCGAATGGAGCAAGCTCCACGTCATGTTCGCCACGGCGAAAGGCAACGTGCGCCGCAACGCCATGGATCTGTTCGCCAACATCCCGTCGAACGGGAAGTACGCGATGAAGTTCGAGGAAGAGAGCGAGGATCGCCTGATCGGCGTGGCCCTGCTGTCCGAAGGCGATGACGTGCTGCTGGCCAGCCGGCAGGGCAAGGCCATCCGCTTCCCGGCGGACGACGTGCGCGAATTCCAGAGCCGCACGTCCACCGGCGTGCGCGGCATGTCGCTGAAGGAAGGCGACGAGGTCATCTCGCTGTCCATCCTCCACCGCGTCGGCGTGAAGGATCAGGACGAGCGCGAGGACTACCTTCGCTTCGCCCCGTGGAAGGCGGAAAAGGAAGGCGAACCGCAGATGGCGGCGGAGCGCTATGCCGAGCTGGCCGAGAAGGAGGAGTTCATCCTCACCGTCTGCGCCAACGGCTATGGCAAGCTATCGTCCGCCTACGAGTACCGGCGCACCGGCCGTGGCGGCCAGGGCATCACCAATATCGACAACATCGGCCGCAACGGCCCGGTGGTGGCGAGCTTCCCGGCGGTGCAGGCCGACCAGCTGATGCTCGTTACCGATCAGGCCAAGCTGATCCGCCTGCCGCTCGATTCGCTGCGCGTGATCGGGCGCGGCAGCGCGGGCGTGCGGCTCTTCCACGTCGCCGATGACGAACATGTGGTCAGCGCGGTGCGTCTGGCCGAGGAAGAGGGCAGCGAAGGCGAAGTGCCGGAAGGTGCGCCCGATGGCGAGGCGCCGTCCGAGGCATGACCCCTGCCGTCGCCTACAAGGTGCTGACCGCGCCGCAGATGGCGGAGCTGGCCGATAGCGGCCGCTTCGCCGGTGCGCCGGTCGATCTGGCCGACGGCTATATCCACCTCTCCACCGCCGGGCAGCTTGCCGAAACGATCGGCAAGCACTTCGCCGGGCAGACCGACCTGCACATCGTCATGGTCGATCTGGACGCGCTGGGCGATGCGGTGAAGTGGGAACCTTCGCGCGGGGGGCAATTGTTCCCGCACATTTACGGCACCGGCCTGCCGCTGGACGCGGTGATCGCCTATGGTCCGCTGGAGCGACGAGGGGATGGATCGATCATCCTGCCAAAACAGATATATCAACCCGTTTCAGGAAGCGGGAAATAGGCAAAGGCATGCTGCTTGCCGTTCTTTTTCTGATCCTTTTCCTTATCGCGCTCTATTTATATGGAATTTTCTGGTTTTCCCGAAAATTGTTCAGGAAGTGGCACGATTGGCACTGGCGGCAAAGGCTGGGCTTTGGAGCGATTGCTTTTGCGGTGATCGCCTCCCCTTATCTGGCGCTCAAAACAGGGGACTATTTCTCGGCTCTGTCCAGAGTGCCTGAACCGCTTCACGCATCTGCTATCGAGTACAGAGTCGAAAAGGCTTGGGGGTTTGGGCCTGGCGGAAACGAGACAGGATTCGTGGTCTACAGACTTACGGAATCGAGCGCTACGTGGGCCATAGACCAGGGGAAAAATCTTGGAGCGGCGTTAGGCGGAGAGAACCTGGGGTGGCTTGAGACGCCAGTGGATGATCGCGTGGAAAATGGCAGGAAGTGGCACTCCTACGTCGACCATCCAGCGACAGGGGGCGCTGCGGATATTCGGTCCTACCTGGACCAGTATGGTTTCGGTCTCCCTTTGGAAAACGATAGGGCGGACGCGTTCAATCTGGTGATCCGCACCCCCGGATCCTTTTACACTTACGGGGCCGGCGGAGCCATAACGGTAGTCGATCCCAAGCATGGTAAGGTCTATTTCGCCTACGCTGGATAAGGCTACTCCGCGCTGAACTCCCCTTCGCGGCGCAGCGTGGCGATCACGCCGGTGCAGATCAGGAACTGGCCGAAGTAATAGAGGGGCCAGATCAACAGGGGTGGCAGCGCGCTGGTGGCGAGCGGCCCCATGCGCGCGAAGATCAGCAGGTCCGAAGCCACGAACAGCAGCGCGCCCGCGCCCACGCGTCCGCGCGGAAATGCGCTGAGCCACGCCGCCGCGGCCATCCCGCCCAGCGGCAGGGCATAGAGCGCGACCTGCATCGCCATCGCCCGATCCGCCGGCAGCAGCCAGGCCAGCACCGGCACGCCGACGACCAGCGCGATCGCGATGCCCTTGTCCAGCGGACGCACCGCCCTGCCCCGCCCGTGCCGCAGGTAGAGCGCGATGGCGACGAGATGGCCCGCGAAGAACGCCGCCGCGCCGGCGGTGAACGCCACTTCCAGCACCATGTCGCCCAGCGCGCCCAGCGCCATGACCAGCGCGATCCGGTGCGCCCCGCGCGAAGGATGGTGCAGCCAGGCGTAGACGGCAAGCAGGCCCACGCCCGCGCCCTTCCACGCGATCTGGTAGAGCCCCGGCACCGGCCCGCCGGCGATGAACCAGTAGCTGATGCCGAAGACCAGGCTGGCGAGCAGCCAGGGCCGCCGCTCGGCCAATGCGCGACCTGTCATACCGTCCTTCCCGCGTGATGGCCGCGCACCTTGGGGTTGTCCGCGCCGCAAGGCAATGCCAATGCGCGGGGCATGACGCATCAGGTTCACATCATCGGCGGCGGCATGGCCGGCAGCGAGGCGGCATGGCAGCTTGCCCGGCGCGGCGTGCGCGTGCGCCTTTCGGAAATGCGCGGCGCCAATCTGCCAGGCGGCGGCGACACCACGGCGGCGCACCAGGGCACGGGGCTGGCCGAACTGGTCTGCTCCAACAGCTTCCGGTCGGACGATCACGAAAAGAACGCGGTCGGTCTGCTTCACGAGGAAATGCGCCGCTGCGACAGCCTGCTGATGGCGGCGGCCGAAACGGCGCGCGTGCCGGCGGGCTCCGCGCTCGCCGTGGACCGCGACGTGTTTTCGGCGGCGGTGGAACAGG
>APMI01059473.1_pt1 | contig 16817 bp, 14 predicted proteins | sample 667938 | NCBI WGS metagenome assembly APMI01 (sample SAMN01084076, study PRJNA167559) | wastewater metagenome | biome: Wastewater | place: Denmark: Ejby Moelle, Odense | collected 2011-11-28 | reverse complement strand
AACCCGGTTCCAGGTGTAATTCCAATATTTCTTTAACGACTATCAAAGCCATTTTATTAGTAACTATTCATTGGTTTTCTCATCATTTGTGGATTTATGGACGTGTTGTTAGGATTTGTTGTATAAAACGGTAATGATTCAGGAATATTAGAAATATTTTGGTTGTAGCCTGCATTCATCCTCATGGTTGCATTCGAAGGAATTTGAGGGTTACTATTAATTATGAAAGGTGATGGATGTCTAGCCATTCCATTGAAATTTTGATCCTATCCTAAAACTCTAGGTGGTGATCCCTGTGGAACGGGTCCTTGTTGTAGTTGAGGTGGAATTATTTTAGCACTCATTGTGACTCTGCTATTTTGTTGAATTCGACTCGCCTCCCCATCTATACTGTTAGCTTTTATCTACCCTACTTTGGAGTGCACAATGTAAGCGAGGTCGATTGGCGAGATTCTTTTATCGACTTCGTACTGTAGCATTAAATCTATGCACTGTCCAATCAGCGGGTTGTATAGACTATTAGTTTTATCTATTCTTTATTGAATTGCAGCATCAACAATACTGTATGTTTCAGGATCATAGCACTATGAAGAAGGCTGAAGAGTACAGAATTCAAGAAGTATCATCCCGATAGCAAATACATCAGATTTGTCCATGACATCTTTGCGAATATCGAGTTCAGGCTTATCGTTAAGAATTTCTACAATCAATTATGGCGATAAAAAAGTAAATCTCTTCCTCTGCTGTGTTAAAGAATAACCTGAGAACTTAATCGTCAATGGGTTTGCTATTCTGAAGCTACCATTATTGTAAAAGATGTTGGTCGGATAAAAATCATGATAGTTCATATTTTTCTTCGTCATGTACGCTAAACTGTACACGAGTGTTTATGTAAGTGAGATGATCTGATACTCAGGAAAATGCATATTTGAATTGTAACGACTTTCAATAATTTCATCCAAACACTTTCCTCTTGCCTCCTCAAAGTATGGTGAATCAGGCACTTTTATGTACCTGTTCTTTGGTGTTTTACTCACTTTAATGATGCCCTAATGCTCGGGGATCATTGATGATATTTATTGTTTTTTCACTAAATTAGAAGCTGTTTGAATAGGTTTCGTATTGATCTAATTTCTTTTTATATACGGGCCCTCGTTATTTACATTAACACTGCTCACTTTTGATTATACGAATTAAGGTTTAAATACGCGCTGCTCTCTAGTTTCTTTAACTGCTTACTCTCTAGTCATGTTGGCTTACTGGTGCACTTCTCTGTTATCGAATCCGCACTGTACGAAATTGTTCGGCTGATTACCCATATAATATAACAATTATAACGATGTATGAATCAAGGTTTTTTCCGGTCTCCTTGAGAGTGCGAGTTTTGGTAGAAGTTGAAGCTTTGTTCTCTTCGGAAAGCTGTGAATTCCTAAATTAAAACTATTTTACGTTTTGCACTCCAAGTCCCTCATACTTTTTGCCTCCCCATGATCCAAGAGATCCATCCTATTTGACAGTCATTTCTTTGCGGAATTCAGTAACTTTATTTGGTCGTTCAGGGTTATTTGAATTGTTTTCATTTTTGATGTCATTATGCTGTTTTTTCTACAAATAGTCGATATTAATGGAGTGAAGTAAGCTCATCGTTTTATTGAAAAGATCTTAATCTCTTTAGAAAGTAATCGAGAGCTGCCCTCCCTCAGAAAAGAGTGGCTCGTATGGGTTAGTGTCCTAAGTTATGCAGAAATGCAACTTTTGTTAAACTCTCCTTGACTACCTCGCACATGGCTCCTAAGCTTAGTTGCTCCACACTTTCACTCATTACAACATTTGTTTCATTCTGCATAGCGAACTACCTTCTGCGATGCTCCTCAGCTACATGCTGTCTGTGCTGGAAATGTTTAATAAGTTTCGATTTCTGGTTCAAAAACTCGTATCCTTTAAGCTCGCGGTATCGTTGTATAATTTTGTCCCTTTTCTCAGGGTCGCCTGGCAAAGTGGAAGCGAAGTTGCAGATCCGTTTCTCGATGATTTCTATTGTTAATTGTACAAATACAAGGAACTTCATTGACTTCCCTCATCATATCAAACAAAAATTATATAAGTAAGCGCATTTTGGCTCAAGCAATCTAAATTAGATGAAAATAATAATTGAATTTAAAAATATCAGTATGGAGCAGGCTAAGTGCTAATAGGAACTGGACTAATGATTGATTTTGCGTTAGGGATAAAATTTTTAATCGCCAATTTACATTCGGGTTCCATTAAAAACAAAATTATGATGACTCCAAGCTATGTAAGTGTGGAATGTACCTTAACAATAAAAGTAATGATAGAGAGTGCGAGTACAAAAGTTGAACTGCCTGACTCGCCTGTATTTTGATACTCACTAGAACTCCAGGTGACTCCCCAGTAGATAAGCCAGATAAAATCCACAAGCCAGGTGGACAGGTACAGGTAGAACAATCTTGTCTTTTGAGACTGCGTGAGTTTATGCGTACATAAGGATGACTATAGTCCCACAAGAAGTAGGAAAATGCGAACAAAGGTAGATTATAATCAGCTCTCTGGAAACAGGTGAAGCAAGTCAAGGCTATGATCAGAAGAAAGAGCTTCTTAATGTGCTGAATCATTCTTTCCGTTAACTTTGAATAAAAAATACCTAATTATAACTTAAATGAAATACAAATTATATTCGGTTTTGATCTCACGCGATGATTAAAATTTCGGATTTGATTTTATATAATAATTAGCGAAATTATATAGTGATCATAATGAAAAAAGGAGGTGCCAAAACATTAAATCTCGGTCATAATGACATCGTAGGCAAGGTGACTTTTGGGTAAGGTTGCATCATTAACCCTTCATGCTCTATTATATGCGAAGACAAGACTAAATAGATTGTGTTTGGGGATTACAACATAATTTAAGAAAAAGCTATTATCTTAGTTAAAAACAACAGCAAAATTTAATCAAATGTAGTCAAAATTGGATCATATAATATATTCGGCATCAAGTGTTATGTAGCAGACTGTGAAATTGGGGATTGTAATATCTTGGAGCCAAAAGTTGAAATGAAGGAAGTCAAGTTGGGAAATGGTAATATTGTTGGAGCAGAAGTTAAGATTGCTAAAACTAGCTTTAAAGATGGGCATAGATTTTTCTATCCGGGTAAAGTAAAAGTTACCGATGCTTTTGATGTCGAAAAGCATAAGTAAATAATCAGAAGCACATATATAGCAATGACATAAAAGTGACAATGTTTATAATTGAATTTTACTATCTCTAATCAACTTAATTAAGCAACATATCGATATCATGAATTTTCTGGCTTCTCTTATTGTTTTGCATCATCAGATTTTTTTTATTTATCGCTTGATTTTTTGTCTTTTTTCGATTTCTTACCTCCCTCACCACTTACTGACTCGTCTTAAAAGCTTTAATCGTCATCCGATTAGCTCTCCATACCTTAACCATCAAAGTCGCCATCTTCCTCAGAGTCTTCATCGTCGTCTCCTATGATTTCGGGTTTGGCCTTCTTCACATCCTATTACATTTCCACTTTGACGTTTTTGCTTTTAAAATATTAAATTAATATTTCAAGTTCGTTCCTTTCGATACCCATGAACTCAACAGCTTTCTTTTCCTAAAGTAGTGTTACTTTCATATCAAATTGTTTGTTATTTGCACCCAGGCGATTGAATTAAACCTTTTTTATTTATTAGACCTTGAAGTACAACACTGGCTTTGGAATAAATATTAGCGATCTTTTTAAAAAATATAGCCAACCTGGCTGTGCTTTCACACCGCACTTTACGCAGCTTTGCCCGTTCTTAGACTTAAAATCTTTCGAGTCTGGTGCTATTAGATTTATTTGAGCAATTGACTTTATGATGTCCATAAGCACTTGAAAGAGTGGGCCTGAATATTACTCTTTCATTTGAGCTAGGCTAGGATTCTTTTATTTGTCTTTGTCCTTTATTTTTGCTTTAACTTAAACCTCAATGTCCTTTTTAACCTGCACGACAATGTATCGGTGAACAGTCTGACCCTGATAGATTGGCTTATCTTTATGGAGTTGGAAAATTATACTAACCTGCGATTAGTTTTCCATAGGAAGTAAAAATCCTTTCATGATATTTTTATAGTCGAAGATAAAGTTGTATGTCTGGCCGTGAAATCTCAGATTTTTTGGATAAAAATCGATAGTATATTTACCTCGAGGGACCGCTAAGTTGACATCATTGAGAGTTAGGATTGACTCACCTGCGAATGATCCAATTTTTGCTTTCTCTATTATTTTTTTATATAGTGTCTGTGTGTAGCTCACTTTTTCAGATTTTTCTTTATCTTAATCAGGCTTCTTAGCTTCTTTCTCCTGATCACTTTTACTTTAATCATCATCTTGCATTTCGTTGTCTTCTTTAGGGACATCAACAAAAAACCTGACTTCACACATGCAGTCTTCTTCATCTTATATTTTGGCGCCTGTTTCGAGAGTGATGTCGTTCTTGCTGATAGTGGCATTGTTGATTGACTCGAACTCGACATTGAAGATTGCCTTAGGATGATCATCGATAGTGCAGAGCTTCAGTGCGGTGTCGGAGAAATCAACCTTACCCCAGGTCTGTCCTCTGTACGATGTCATTCCCGCCCTTTCAAATTATATAATTAGAGCTTCAATTTAGAACCACTTACAAGCTTTACAAATATTATTAAATAAATAAAGTATCAAATTTGAAAGTACTTAATTAAACAATTAGAAAGAAGTTATTTATATGCTTAAAGATCTCAAATATAATGGGTTTGTTTATTTATTATAATTATTCTAAATTCCATCTTCTGTTGAATATTCGAGGTCTTATTATGTAAATAAATATGTTATATTGTAAATAGAAGTAAGTCCAGTTCATCAAAAATTATTTAGGAATATGTTAATATCTATAATCATTTCGAAATAGTCAAAAATTCTTAAATGTTCTATGTCCACTTTGTTGAGATGGAAACATGACTTATTTTTAAAATTATTAATTGCACATAGTAATTAGGCTCTTATGCAGTATTTATACTCCACATTATTTATTTAATGATTACAGTCAACCAAAAGAAACCAGCTCGGACTACCGCAAGAGCAAACCTTTCCTACCCCGAAGAAGAACTCGCATTTCAGGAGATGAAAAATAAAAAATTAGGAAATCTCTACGAATTCACAAGCGAAAACTAAAAAATTAAAGGCAAGCCTGTAATCGTTACACGTAGAAACATTTCCACCGCGCATCGAAAATAAAAACAGCAAGATGAAGACGATGATAATTTACTTGTAGTGTCCACTTGCTTCACTCGCAAGAAGAATATCTGCTCTAATTTTCAAAACAAAGATGAAGGACTTTCAACCGTGTCAAGACCTCAAAGCAAGCAGGAGCCTAAGCGTAAAGTGTGGAATGAAGAGAAAGCGAATCAGCTGTCAAACTCACGAAGAGCAATAACTCAGAACGACCGACCTGAAACTTCTCGAGGAAGACGATAAAAGGCTCAAAATTCTAACCAGGCTGATTCAAAAGTCAACGATAGCAAGCAGGGAATGAAATCATCGACACATATGTCCAAAAAGCAGACTGATAGTTTTGAAGCTAGCAGTAAACCAAATAGTTCAACACGAATAATTTTCAAGAATTCAATCGACAGCGAGTTTCTATCTTTATTTGCCAATTGATCATAATAAATGTTCTTAGTTACACAAAATATGATTATTGTAAAAGCATAAGAGTTTGATGTCAGTTACGATTAAGGATTGCTTATAAACATATAATAAATATGTTCAAGAAAACAGATTTCAAGAAATTGGAGGTGCTGGGGTCCGGCAAGAAGAACACTAAAATATACAAGGCAGTACATCTGGACACTGGTAAATACTACGCACTCAAATAAATTGAAGCCAAAAATTTGGATAAGCTGAATGAGTATAAGTAAGAAGCCGTGCAATTGATGAAAGTGCAGAATCACCCAAATGTGATAAAGTTTTACGGATACTACTTTGCAGAGACTAAGTACAGTTCGTTCAAATTGGGCATTATAACCGAGTTCATGGAGCAAAAAACTAACTTAGAGTTTGTGTATCGCAAACGTAAGAAAGCAAACATGTATTGGACTGAGACTGAGCTTGTTACTATGTACTGCAGCATGATCTCTACATGCGCATATCTACAGTCTAGAGGAATTTGTCATCGCGATATTAAACCAGCTAACATCTTTTTGTTACCCAATAACGAACTTAAACTCATTGATTTTGGAGAGAGCAAAGACTATTTTTATGATCCTAATGACGAAGACAGAGAAACCTTTACCATGGCTACTATAAGAGGTACACCACAGTATCTATCTCCTGTTCTATGGAAAGCGCATGTGATTGATGGTAGCTCCAGATTCGCATAGCATAATATTTATAAGTCGGACGTCTTTAGCTCAGGATTAGTGTTAATCCAGCTCGCTCTGATGAATGAAGTGACAGGCTTTAATTCTAAAACTCCCGAAGTTAATGGTGAGAAATTACTACGATAGAATTTTAAAATCTTATAGAAAATGTACTCGCCAAGCTTCAGTCAATTATTTGCTGTATTACTGCGTTTTTAATAATCGGATCGACCCTCCTTCTGCTAAATAGAGTCTCTGTTTTTAGAGAAGGAGATGTCATGCAAGGAGCAGAACAAGCCCTGTAATGAATTCATAATCTATTATAACCAGTACTTCAATAATCTGAGCAAACGCATGTCTTCCAACGAAGTCAGTGGAAATACCAATACACTAAAATCAACTTTCCCATTACCTAATCCACAGGAGGAAGACAAGAAAATATTGCCCGCAGAAGATGAGGATCAAATGGAGACAAAGTCGAAGCAAAACTACTATAAAGATTCGACTTTGATGCTGCACGAAAGTTGTTACTGGTTCTAATTTGGAGGTTCAAGTATTGGTAGATTTAGCATCACGCGCCAAAAATGGAAGATTGATGCAGGTAACGAGGACATAAAATTTCCTTTTCATTTTACAGTATTGTACATACCAATTAACAATTCTTATTTCTTATTGGGTGGTCCGCCTGGCCAGAATTTCCGAATCTTCCAGTCTGGCAAGAAGCTAGTTTATAGTAAAAGTCAAATGCCCACAAACCGCGACTTCTTCTCAGCAGTATACCACGCTCAAAAAGTGTTCCTCTTTGGAGGCTATGACACAGAGAGTAAGACTCAACTGAGAACATGTGAGTACTATGATATTGTAAACTCGAAATGGACTACAACTGCGGATCTCAAAATATCGAGAAGTCAAACTGGTGCCTGCAGAGTCAATGATGATGAAATACTAATATGTGGAGGATATAACAAATAAAAAGGAACTCTAGATTCAATTTAAAGATACATAATTTCAAAAGACAAAGTAGAATTATTACCTATTAAAATGCCGATACCTTTGAGACGATTTATGCTCATAAGAGTAGCCAAGAATCAGGCACTAGTATTGGGAGGACTTACTACTGCCTCCAAATAATCACAAAGAGTATTTAAACTTGATTATGAAAAAATGTCATTTGTCGAACTCGAAAATTTGGAAAAAGGAGGTGTCATTGAGAACGAAGTGCTTATAGATAAGGATGGTAATATCCATCTCTTCTTAGAGCATGCTAACGGGACAAGCCCCCACGCTCACATTAAATACCCCTATGACCCCACTCGCTAATAAAACTACGAGACCCGTCAAATGTGACTTGATTGATAATGATAATATTAATTGTCTCATTTCTTTAGAAAATATAATTAATCTTTTCACTTAAGAATCTCCCACAGATCTGATCTAGTGACTCCTGAAGGCAATTTTTACATCATTAGTCCAATCTACGAGTTAAATTAGGTGTTAGCAAGACTACCTACTCCATCTGAGCTGGTGTATGCATTTTTTCTACGCACTAAGTTAATTCTAGTCCCTTAAAGCTCTTCGATTTAAGTGTGCTTCGGGGCCAACTCTTGCATTATTTTAGGACTGTCATCCACGTTGAATCCTAAGACTGGCGATTTGTTATAAATTTCAATGAAGCTTTTCAGTTAACTCTATAATTTCTTGATTTCACCAATTTTAGCATGACAAATCATTAAAAATTTGGAAGCCAATAAACCTCGACAGAATAATCTGACGCCTGTACCGTTATCTTATTCGACTATTTCAGCAGATTTGATCATAAGCCAGACAATACCCATATTCATTTTCTTTTCATTCTATTTGATGATAACAATTCTGCAGTTGGTGATATAAATTTTGCATGCCGATGAGTTGTGATCCTCAAAGAACGTATAGTTATTATATTGATTTTTTATTTCTTCACCTGCTAAGGGAACGAACTCATGCTAACATTTTACTGCTAGGTTTGTGCATCTAAATTATTTTGTGTCCTTTATTTTGCTAATATAACAAAAATTGTTACTTTTTGATTTAAATAATTTTCTCAAATATTTTCAATTATTATGGACCTTGACCTACAAATCGAAACTAATATCTTGTTTGACTTAAGCTTTGAGCCTTAATAAATAATGAGTGCTTGAATCCATTACCCCATTGTACAGGAGTAGTTTTTATTTATGCGGATATCAAACTTTCCAATCCTATTGCTACATTGATATAGTTGTCAACTTTGAGCTACCATACGATTCTCAAATTTGAAATTATAAGCGTTCCAACTGAGCCAGGATTGCCTTTTGCATCTTAGATATTTTATGACACTGCAGCATATTTCTCAAAGGGTATTTTTGATTATTATGGGTCAAAATCGAATCTAATCATCCTCAGCATCCCAAAAATAGTAGTTTACTCATTCTCACCGTCTATAAGTTATGCAATTTTGTTAAACATCAATATTATATAATTTAAAGTAACAAAGTGCGATCACCAACTATCTATTTTCTATGGACGAATTTAACGACTGTCTAAAGGCATTTACATTTGAATTTTAGGCAGCTCCCACGATTTGTTATTGAAATTTTTTGTAAACAAAGTATTAGTTTCTTTAAAATGTCTCATCGCTTAGTCTATATACTCTAACAAATGATTCTCTATTTTTGTGATTTAAACTAAATTATAAGAAAGTTACAATCGCTCTCGCTGTATTGCCTAGACTGGTCATTTAGCGATGATTTCATTAAGATCTTCTGCCCATTTGTATTATCGTAAATTTTATGTTTAAAATCTCCTTTATTTTTTGGATTCAGAACCTTAACTTCCTCTTCTTTTTAATTACTTGACGCTTTATATGTCAATTTAAGGGTTGGCTTAATAATTTATGAATGTGATCTTCCATATTAGTTATTCTTGTCACCGTATAAAGAGTATTTATCATCGAAAAGAGCTTGAGTAGTAAGTAACTTTTGACTTGCTGGACTATCAGGGCAATTAATAACTCCTTCTGCGTCGAAACTGGATGCCTTCCTCATAATCTTTCTTTTCTTAGCTTATAAATTTCTTTTAAGGCGCTTGTGTAAATCCTTTTCAATATTTTTGAAGTAAGAAAGTTTTCTCTATTATTTGTTGCTTTGTAAAGATTGCTCTAATATTTATATCAAGGCGAAATATCTTGTTCTAACTTCTTAATTAACCTGTATTAAATAGAAATTACTTATTATTGTAAGCTTTTAGGAGCAGTTTCATTAGGGTCAATTCTGAGTGAACTGTGGTAAAGCCTCATAACAAGATGGTAAAAAACATGGCGCACATTGTGAGACCAGTGAAGGAAAAGTTTAAAGAAAACTCTGCCTAATAGGAACATAGAAATGTTTCTTCTAAATTCGAGACTGAATAAATTGAAATAATTGTAGAGCATGACAATGGTTTTAGAAATTGTGAACGAAAACTCACTCTCCATGATGATTTTAATTCCAGAATAGAAGTTCAAATAATTGAATGTGGGTGGAATCTTCTTTTTCTTTTGACTCATCACTGTGAAAACTTCACTAATTAGAACTATGGCTCTGATTACAGTTAGAGGCTCGTGCATGTTGGCCTTGTTAAATAGTATCATAATTATAGGATTGATGAGCCTTTAATTAGAGATCAATTTAAGCAGACCTTCTCTTAGGACGTCAGGATATTCTAAGATTGATCGATTTTTCATCTCTAGTAAAAAACACTTGAGAAGTTTGCTATATCCTGGAAAATATTTCCATTGGATATCTTTATCTTTGACCACAATAGACTCAACATATTACACCCAGCACTTGATAAACTGAAAGAAAGTGATACCTCTTTTAGATAACCCATACTTCCAGTCTTCTCTTACCAATACTTCATAAATTTCACCACTGGAAATCTGATACTTATCATAATTCTCTAAACATTTATGAAAGTTATTAGACCAGTCAAATAAAGCAGTAAAAGTGTTTACTTCTTGTTTTAGTTTATCGTAGTCCATATCGTCTTGTAGACTAAATTAAATACCTCTCCATTCAGTTAATTCTGGATCATTGTCCTTAGTAATGGCCTCAAGAATAGCATTTCTAAAATTTTGAATTCTGAAATATGCATAAGCACAAAAGAGTGAAGCAAAATTGCGTTACAACTAAAGACCTTTAACATTCAGAGAGTTAACTGCAATTTTCAAGTACTTGCACATTAGCTAATGGTATGTTAAACCAATATCGATCTTTCGTTACAGCTTCTTGTCAATCCTATTTTGCGATATTTTTTATTTCTCCTTTTGATCGAATCCTACATAGGCCAGCATGAATTATCCTCGTGATATTAATGCAATTAAAATTTTCCAGCACAAGTCATTGATGTGCGGGTCTTATTATTAAAGGTAGCCAATAGTCTTAAAAGCGAGACTCAAAAACAGTTATTGAGCTCTCATAATTTAGTCTGGTGATCCATATGCGTAAATTGTAACACTGTTCTGGGCTGACTTACCCAAAATCGAGAGAACCCTATTTAAAAGCTGTTCAATGTTAACTTTCAGCTTGCGAGATTATATACTTGGATGCTCACTGCTCGTTTATGTTTGTACGCGCTCCAACTGAGTCGCAGTCTGGTCAATCTGCTATTATATCTGCAATAGTTCAACCAGTTATTGACAAGTTGAGCTTCGACTGTCTCTTTCACTGTTGAAATAAACAGGACTGTACTTCATGATTCCTTATTCAGTCCTCACCATGATTTGCATTTGCTTAATATATCTGTCACTGATAACTTCAAATTTGAAATTTCCCTTCCCGATTTACTGTCCATTATGCCATAGTTTGTCCTGGCTTGAGAACTATCTTTTTTATTGAATATTGCCATTTGACTCTATAGGTGTTGATTCTATATCAAATATTTTATGAAGAGCAACATAGCATTAACCAAAAAGTTGAGAAAATTATTAAGTCTCGTTTTCATTTTTGAATATTTTCCAAAATATAAGCTGAAAGTAGCACTGATGTAGATCTGTCACTAATGTTTTCATGACAATTGAAGGCATTTGAAGTTTATCTGATTTTTTCCATATTAAATTTCTGCCCTCGGGAATTAAAATTTAAGCATCTTCCTCAACATTCTTAGATTTGCGAACTATGTGATCCAGTTTGGTTTAGCTCTTCAACTCAGGGGAAGAGTTACCATTTTATTTGTTATCTAGCTTGACTTTGACAGTATAACTTGGTTCACTGATGTTCAACGCAACATGATGTCCGACCTAAGTTAATTTTATCTTACAATCGTCTTAATTGAGTAATTGAATTTTTAACCAGGGTGCTTCGTGAACAGATCGATTTACGCTTCGATTGAGCTCAACTCTATTTATATGACCTGGGCGATTCTTAAGTCAAAATGTATCCTGGTGTTTGACCCCTTCTTTAGATTCACTCGGAAATTCTGATGATAAGGGCCAGTGCTTATCAAGTACAAATTCACTTTAGTCTATCCAATTAACTGTTCAGGACCTTAGAAAATGGAAATTTCGACGAAGGATTTTCTTAATTGGTACTATGTCATTTAGAATTAGAACTTATGTTAAAAAGCCCACTAAAATATAAACTAAAGTACGTTTGCGCTTTTCTTAGACTTGAGTTTTTTCTCCCGAAGCAAGAAAGCATCGACCCCTTTGATTTCCACTTTAACCGAGACCGAATCCTACATTTGATAATCAAGTACATATTAGCAATTCACGATCTTAAAATTGGCCAAGGTGCCCTGAAACTCTAGCAATGGTAGATTTGCATGTGCTAACTTCTATGTGTCTTCTGGCTATTTCCAATAGTCTTCACCTGCCTTCTGAGTCGCTCTTCTTTTGGCCTTACTTGTACATTGACCCATTTAAGTTGTCTGATTTGTAAATGTTTATATATAGACTAAGCAAAATTGTTATCTTGGTAAACTAATTTCAAAAATTATTCAATTTTATATATTACACACTTTTTTAGTCAAAATTTTTATCACAAGACACCTGTATATTAATTTGTCAATACTTTTAACAAATTTCAATAATCGGTTAATATAATAATAACTTAAAATATAAATACTTTTACTAAAATAAACTTGAAATATTCCAGAATCAAAGTAAATTTACATATGATATTCATTTATTGATACTGCTCATTTTGATTGTATTCTTCCAGCTAATGAAGCATTACGGCTTCTTATTGAATATACTCTACATGCGATCAAGTAACCTACCCGATGACTCTGAGGGATCTGGGAATTTTGACAAATTTATTCAAGTAAATAATGATTAATTATTTTCGATATTACTTTGCGATTCAATTATGGTACTGGAAAACCTTAAATGGTGTCTTGGAAGAAATTTTTAAGATGTTTAAGTCCAAACGCATGCTGCCTTCGATCATTTTTCTTCCACTCTTTCATCCGTTTGCACTCCGAGTATAGCCTGTCGTACTACCGCTTCGCATACATACTTTTGAATTTGTCTATATACTTGATGAAAATGCGGATCAGGAATTTAGGTAAGTTCGCATTTTTGTTCATAGGCTTTGGATGCTTTAATCCTCTTTCCCCTGTGTTAGTTGATGCTTTTGCATATTAGTTTAAATTAATGTCTTATAATTTTATGTTTAGGTTCAAGTTTGAGCTTGAATCATAGTTGCTAGACTATCGGGAGTCAAATTTAATGAAACTTTTATATAAATCTTCAGGTTCTGACTTCACAGGTCTATAAGGGGCAAAACTTGAAATTGCTGATTTGAAAGATTTAAGCCCTTCTATTTATTAACTATTTTTAAACTAACTGTTGAAGCTAAATTTATTGTTATGACTTATCAGTTTAAAGGAACTGAACGCACTCAATACTATGTGGCTTCTATCTGATTAATTTTTTTATTCTTCTTTACACAGTTTCAATGAGCAAATATTCAAATCATCTTACAGTTTAGTTGGCTCGGTAGTCTTTTCAAAGGGTACTATATTTTTATTCACAGTATTTTCACATTATTATTTACGAGCAATTAACAATTATTATTTTTATTATAAATTGTTAATGTGGTTAACGAAAGCAATTTATTTGAAACTTAAATTAAGCTAATCCTCTTTGGTTTTCAACTAATGAGTTTTAGACACAGATCTTTGAGTTTGTTAAAAATCGTAATTTTTATTTTTATTCTGAACATTTTTATTTTAATCTGCCATGCTACTAATTAAGTTTACCGAGTGAATTTACTTTACGTCCAATTTATTATAGGTGAAGTAAATCTCGAAGGCTTTCTTGCTCCATTGCACAAGTCCCTGAGAGTCGATCTACTGGAGCAACTTGAGGACTAAGTCGTAGGCTGTCCAAGGTCTGCTTTCACACTCCAAAATGTCATCAGTGAGATTTATGAATTGAAAATGTTCCGGAATTAGCTTACTATCAATGTAAATTCCAGGCCCCACTGATTAGTTTTCCTGCCAAAAACGCAGCACGAGCATAATAGTTGTGAAATTTTGACTCGTGACAACAACTGGAGCGAGTGGCACAATGCATTGGAATTTGTACCATTCCAGGCCTTCGTTTTAACAAAGGAAGAGCCTTCCCTTTAAGTCTTCAGAAGCCATGATCTGTTTGATCTAATTCCACACAGATAATCCCAGACAGGTGATAGACTTGTGATCACTCATTGATTTTATTATCAACTTGAGCTCATTTATTTATTCAGCAAATGATATAACTATTTTCAAACAAAATCACCGGCTTCGACTATGCAAAAATATTGCCAAGTTTAAAGTATATTCAAGCTTAGCTTCTTAATTTTACTATATATTAACGAACTTAATTGTCTATTTTGTAATATTGACAGTTTGTTGGACTAACTGTTACTAAAATAATGAATGTAAAATATTATGGAACCATTGTTAAAATGTAATTTAGATTTAACGAAATTGAAAAATATAATTTTAGCATCAACAAGTTTATCATTCAAGTTTGATTATTTTTTAAAATAATTGAAAAGTATTGTCAGTGTAATATAAATTTTTCATTGTATCTTAAAATGTTCTTGAGAAGCGAGTAGTTTTGATGCATACATTTTGATTATAAAATTTGTGTAATTATTATATTGATAATATAATGGCAAATGTTCACGGAATCAATGACCTTAACAATAATAGGCCGCAGAATAATGGACTTAGGCAACCCATGATCGGTGGCGGTCAGGACTCAAGCCCATAGTTAAATTAAGAAATAAGAAACAATAAAGTGCCCTTCATGAATAATTTAAATGGCGACCGACCTCCTATGCAAGAAACAATTCCTTACACCTTAAAATTAGTATGGTGCCCTACACTGTCGCCTTTGAGCTTTACCGTCTTCATGCTAGTGGCTATTTGGGTGATGTACATCGCCTGTCTTACTCAGGGTATTGATACATCGAACTACTTGGTACTTGCTCCTCAGCCTAAGACTCTTTTAGACTTTGGAGGCATTTACTACTACAAGCTTAAGGATGGTTAGATTTGGCGATTAATCACTGCTGCATTTCTTCACGCAGATTTGATGCATATAGTAATGAACTCGATTTCAATGTTATTCTTCATGAGCAGACTGGAAAAGTGCTACGGTATCAAACTCATGTTGCCATTTGCTTTAGCATCAGCAATTTCAGGTAAAATTATTGCTTAACTTAGGCAGTATCACATCGGCAGTCTTCATCAACAAGACCACAGTCAGCGTGGGGGCATCCACTGTTATCTTCGGGGTGTTCGGTGGTCTCATCGCCTACATGATTATCAACTGGAAAACTTTGGGTCAGATTCGGTCTCAACTCTGCTGCATTATTGGCATTATTACTGCTATTTCTATATTGATGAGCCTAACCGGAAAAGTAGATTTGGCTGGCCATCTTGGTGGATTAGCAGGTGGACTCACCTCAGCACTTGCACTGTTCCCGGGAATTAAACCAAAACCAAAACAATTCATGTTGGCTGGAATCGGCAGCTTAACAGCATATTTACTCACAATGTTTCTAATATTCTATTTATGAACAAAAAAACTCTGATTCAATACTCTAATTAATTATATAAGTCTATCCTTGATTATATATAATTTATTAACACTATTGAACTAAATATTTAAAGGAAAGTAAAGAAATTATCAAGATCAGAGCACCCGGTACTTGCTACTGGGAATTTTGTTATCTCTGAGGCTAGTCACTACGTTCTTGGACAGCACTGGAGGGCCACATACATAAATTTGTGAAATTTTGTCAGCTCTGGCACTCATCTCAAGAATATAAGTGCTAAAATATTTATTAATTTTCTTAAACGAGGGATATGCTCGATAAAAGTCATCAGGTGAGGAGTCAATTCTAATGAATGTTTCGAAAACTTGAGCTCTGCTGAGTTCGTGCAGTTGGTATACAGTCAAGTCATGCAACTCGCCTGCCTCTCTGATAGATAGATACAGAACGAACTTGAATCTGTTGATCAGAGGCCTTTGGTTTATAATTGGATTCTTTTGCACGATGTCTAAGCTGTGAATGTTGTTATTTGCGACCAACATCTCTTTAAATAGTAAGTCAATGACATCGCAGAAAGGGTTGATACCAGTACCTCCCGCTAAGAAAATTATTTCACCAGGGGGCATCTCATGAAGACTGAGTCCTCTTCCTCTAGCTTTGCTTATTTTGACGCTCTTTGAGTATAGTTGCGGTAGGAATTTCTTTGTGAATTTTTCATCATCATATCTCTTGATCAGTAGAGGAACTGCTACTTTTTATTTTCGATTGAATCGTTTGTGCACTTAGCATTTCCTGATAGAAAGTTCAGTTAAAAATGATAATTCTAACAAAGTACGACGACAAATCAAAATTTAAAATGCATTGAGCTTAAATATCAATAATTTTAGTAATTGAATTAATTTTAAGATATCCCTTGATTATTGATATTTTATTTGATTATTTCTTTAATAATCTTCATTATTAATAGCTATTCACTGAAATCTATTCAACTATTTCACCGATATAAATTATAAGGTTTAAATGAAGGCATTCTACTTTAAACAGCCCATCATACAATTAATGATCGAATTTATCGTTTTTTGTATTAGATTAGACTAGCAAAATAAAACATATATATAATCAGAATGTCAAAGCACACGGTACTTAAGATGGGACACTTTCCACTCCTTGAAGCTCTTTAGCAGTTCCTTCGTCATGGAGGGAGGCCCACACATGTACACATGCGAACTGTTATTCAGCTGGTTGGCTAATTAAGGCACATACTAATTAAAGTATTTGTCGATTTTAGTAAAAGACGGGTAATCTTTCATGAAAGTACCCGAGTTCTTGCTCAGTCTGAAATGAGCCTTCATGATGCCTGCT
>APMI01003292.1_pt1 | contig 16824 bp, 15 predicted proteins | sample 667938 | NCBI WGS metagenome assembly APMI01 (sample SAMN01084076, study PRJNA167559) | wastewater metagenome | biome: Wastewater | place: Denmark: Ejby Moelle, Odense | collected 2011-11-28 | reverse complement strand
CAACTTCAGTTTGACCCAATGTTTTCTATACAAAGTGCTCCTCAAAATTATGATGAGAAAGGTAACTTTAAAGTAGCTCAAATTAAAAAGCAAATTGAAGACCTTAAACAAGGAGATGTAAACCAATATAATGAGTGGTTAAAAGTAAAAAAATCCATCGAATATAGAATGATGGCTAGACAACTTTTTGCTAACGTAACTACGGGTGTTACAGCTAACAAAAAAGAAGCGGCTGAGCTTATTAAGCAAAGAGATCAATTAGCAAATATTGATTTTGTGAAAGTAGATTATGCTACTTTTGGAGCTAAAAATCCTGTAAAAGTTACTACCAAAGACTTAGCAGATTATATCCAAAAGCATCCTGTAATGTTTAAATCTCCTGCGTCTAGAAATTTAGGAATTGTGTTTTTCCCTGCAAGCCCTAGTTCTACAGATGATGCATTAGTTCTTAAAGAAGTTAATCAATTAAATGAAGTAGGTGTAGATAATGGAAGTGGTTTAGAAAGTTTTAAAAACACTAAAAATGATTCCATGTTTGTAACTATAAATTCTGATATACCTTACAATCCTAATTATTTTACTAAGAACCAAATTCCAGAAGGTCTGAAAGATAAGGTAACCACTGCATCTGTTGGGCAGATTGTTGGGCCAATAAAAGAGCAAGGTTATTATATTGTAGCAAAATTATTAGACAAAAGAAACATGCCTTCGGATTCTGTAAAGTCTAGTCATATTTTATTTGCTTATAAAGGTGCTGAGAGATCAACCTCTAATAGAACCAAAGAAGAAGCAAAAGCTTTAGCAGATAAAACATTAGCTGAGATAAAAGCAAATCCTGCCAAATTTAATGAGGATTTAAAATTATCAGACGAACCTGGAGCAGCAGAAAGAGGAGGCAGTGTAGGATGGACAACATCAAGCTCTCCTTTTGCACCTCAATATTTACAATTTTTAGCTGCTCATAAGCAAGGTGAAATTGGTCTTGCAGAAACAGCTTTTGGATATCACATCATAAAAGTGGATGAAAGAAAAGAAGCCTTAAAATACAAAGTTGCCATATTAGCAAAAGGAATTAAGGCATCTAAGGAAACAGAAAATAAAGTCTATACAGAAGCCAATACTTTTATTCAAGGAATTCAAGGGAAAAGCTTCAATGAATTTACAAATGCTGCTAAGAAGAAAAACTTTAACTTCCAAAACCCAAAATCAGTTCTTAGATTTCAAGGTCAGATTCCAGGATTAGGAACAGATAAAGACGAAGAAGTTTTAGCTTGGGCGTTTAATGACGAAAGAAGCAAAGGAGATAGCAATATTTTTACTACAGGAAATGGAGATTATATCGTAGCTTATCTTAATGGTAAACAAGAAGCAGGTATAGCAGATCCAGAATCAGTAAGAGAGCAAATAGAACCAATTGTTAAAAATAAACTTTTAGCTAAGAAGATTATTGAAAAAATCAATAATGCTAAAGCAAACAGTTTAGATGCTGTAGCAAAATTATTTGGAACTACTAAACAAAATGCTCAGGTAAATCTTTTCTCGCCAATGGTAGGCGGTGGTATGGAGCCAAAAGTAGCAGGTGCAGCATATGGTATTGCTAATAATAAGGTTTCTGCTCCGGTAGAAGGTTTTTCTGGTGTATATCTAGTAACTAAAAAATCTGTAACTACCAATAAGCAACCAGGTGATGTTAAGCAGATTACACAAGCTATGCAACAGCAAAACTCTCAAATGTTTGGTCAGTCTTTAATGAAAAGCTTGCAAGACAATGCAGATATTGAAGACTACAGAATCGAAGTTTGGGAAAAAGCTTCTAAATCAAAATAATATTCTTTGATATATAAAAATAAAATAAGCGACTTAACTTAAGTCGCTTTTTTTAATATAGATGTAAATTTTGTAACATACCATATTTTTTAAAAGTAGTATATTTGCACATCAAAAAAAAAGATGGTGAAATTTACAAGAGAAATAAAAGCAGGATTGATAGCACTTTTGGCAATAGGAGGTTTTTTCTTCCTTTTCCAATTTATGAAGGGTAAAAGTTTCTTTACTACTGATAATATATTTTATGCTAAATTTGATAATGTAGAAGGACTAGAACAGTCTAACCCGATATCTATTAATGGATTGAAAGTAGGGCAGGTAGATAAAATTATCCCAATGACAGCAAAAGATGGTAAGCTATATTTTGTAGTGAAACTTTTGGTGGATAAACAATATAGTTTTTCTAAAAATTCTAAAGCAGAAATCTTCGAACCAGGAATTATGTCTGGTAAAGAAATGAGAGTAAATTTAGTCTATGACAAAGCTCCTCTGGCAAAAGATGGAGATACACTACAAGGCGCTTATCAATCTTCTCTTATGAATAGCCTTTCTTCACAAGTAGGCCCAGTAAAAGACCAATTGCAAAGTGTTTTAACCAAAGTAGATTCTGCAGTAGCATCTACCAATAAAATCTTGGACGAACAAAACAGAAGAGAAATTAAAGCGCTTTTAATGAGCCTAAACCAAACCGTTGCTTCTTTTAAAATGACTTCTGAAAGCACTAATAAATTAATTTCTAGCAATCAAAAAGGAATAGAAGAGGTGGTTTCTAATGCCAATGAAACAATGAAATCCGCAAAAGTAGCGGTAGATAAATATGGCAACGTAGCAGAAAGTATAGATACCAAAAAATTAAACCAAACTGTAGAAAAATTGTCAGAAGTTTCAGGTAAACTAAATGCTGTAATCTCAGGAATAGAAAACGGACAAGGCAGTTTAGGTAAACTTACCAAAGACGAAGCGCTTTATAACAATCTAAGCGAAACGTCTAATAATCTTAATTTACTCATAAAAGATTTAAAAGAAAATCCTAAGCGATACATAAATATTTCTGTTTTCGGTAAGAAATAAAAATCGTATTTTTGAAGGAAACAAAAACTTTGATATGCAATATATAGATAATGTTTTATTCCTTCTTTTATTGATTGCAGGTTTTGGGCTATTCTTTAGAAGCCTAAAAGAAATCTACAGAAACATAAAGCTAGGAAGAGAAATTAATCGTACAGACCATCCTTCAGAAAGATGGAAGGTAATGACCAAAGTTGCGCTAGGACAAAGCAAAATGAAAAAACGTCCTATTGCAGCAATCCTTCACTTATTTGTTTATGTCGGTTTTGTAATTATCAATATTGAATTGATAGAAATCATTGTAGATGGAATTTTCGGAACTCATCGTTTTCTAGCCTCCATTTTTGGAGATACTTTGTACGGAATTTTCACCGCGACTTTAGAAATTTTAGCAGCTTTAGTTGTGATTGCAGTTGTGGCATTTTTCATCAGAAGAAACGGAATTAAAATTCCGCGATTATCTTCCATAGATTTAAAAGGTTGGCCAAAAAATGATGCCAACTGGATTCTTTTAATTGAATTTGCTTTGATGATGGCTTTCTTTAAGATGAATGCAGCAGATTATCTATTGATGTCAAAAGAAGGCTTAGTACATGGGAGTTTCCCTATTTCATCAAATTTAATAGCCCCAATTTATGAATCTTTAGGTTTTGGTGTGGGATTTCTTCATTTTACGGAAAAAGGAGCTTGGTGGTTTCATTTTGTTGGGATTTTATTCTTTATGAATTATCTTTACTATTCTAAGCATTTACATATTATTTTCGCTTTCCCAAATACTTGGTACGCCAACCTTGAGAAAAAAGGGAAATTCAATAATTTAGATTCTGTAACGCAAGAAATTAAATTGATGATGGATCCCAATGCAGATCCTTATGCAGCGCAACCAGAAAATGCAGAGCCGCCTGCAAAATTTGGAGCAGAAGATATATTTGATTTGAATCAAGTGCAATTACTCAATGCCTATTCTTGTACCGAATGTGGTAGATGTACTGCGGAATGTCCTGCAAATATTACGGGTAAAAAACTATCTCCTCGCAAAATTATGATGTCAACAAGAGACAGAATAGAAGAAGTAGGAAAAAATATCAACAAAAACGGAAAATTTGTAGATGACGGCAAAAAACTCTTAAACGATTATATTACCAAAGAAGAGTTGTGGGCTTGTACCAGTTGTAATGCTTGTGTAGAAGCTTGTCCGGTTCTTATAGATCCACTTTCTATCATTATTGAAATGCGTAGATTCTTGGTAATGGAGCAATCTGCAGCACCGCAAGAACTCAATATGATGATGACGAATATAGAAAACAATGCTGCACCTTGGCAATACAACCAAGCAGATAGACTGAATTGGGCAAACGAAAATTGATGTAATTACAATGATTAATAGATTAAAAATAGAAGGATATAAATCTATTAGAAATTTAGATTTAGAGTTAAAACCAATTAATATTTTAATTGGTTCTAATGGTGTTGGTAAATCCAACTTTCTTTCTTTTTTTAAATTAGTTAACAACCTTTATGAAAGGAGATTGTCAAGTTATGTTATTTCTCAAGATGGTGCGGAGAATCTTTTGCATTTTGGGAAAAAAATTACAGAAAATATTTATGGAAAGATTGAATTTTCTAATATAAATAGTAGAGATTCAAATTCTTTTTATTTCAACTTAATACCAACGAGTAATGATAACTTATTTATAACAACTGAAGGATATGGGTATAATGCTTCTTGGGAAGACGAAATTCATAATTATTTTTGGTCAAATAATATTAAAGAAAGTGAATTAATTCTTAAAGCAGGATATAGATACAAATATTTAAAAGAATACCTTTCATCACTAAAAAAATATCATTTTCACGACACAGGAGAAAACTCTCCATTAAGAAATTCATCGCAAGTAGATGACAATAAATATTTGAAAGAAAACGGAAGTAATTTACCCGCATTTTTATATTATTTGCAAGAGAAACATCCAAAATCATTTAATAGAATTGAAAAAACAATAAAATCTATTGCTCCATATTTTGATAGATTTGAATTAAGCCCAGATCGATTAAATGAACGCATGATTAAACTAGAATGGAAAGAGATAAACCAACCTGATGGTTATTTTAATGCTTCTCATTTATCTGATGGAACTTTAAGATTTATTGCTTTAGCTACATTATTAATGCAGCCAGATTTACCAGAGGTAATTATTATTGATGAACCAGAACTTGGCTTACATCCTTTTGCAATAAATAAGTTAGCTTCATTAATAAGAAAAGCATCAGCAACTTCACAAGTGATTATTTCTACGCAGTCTGTTAATTTTGTGGATAATTTTGAACCAGAGGAAATTATAACTGTAGATAGAGAAGATAATGAATCAGTTTTTAAGAGATTGGAATCTGAAAATTTAAATGATTGGCTTTCTGATTACACTATTGGTGATTTATGGCAGAAAAATGTGATTAAAGGGCAGCCATGAAAAGATTGATTATAATTGTAGAAGGACAAACTGAAAAAGAATTTGTGGAAAATTCTTTAAGAAAATTCTTTATTTCAAAAGGTATTTTTGATGTAAGAGCAATTATGATTCAAACAAGTAAAGGAAATAAAGGAGGTTTTGTAAATTATAACCATTTAAAAAATGATATAAATAATTTATTAAAATCAGAAAAAGATATTTTGGTTTCTATGTTTGTAGATTTTTTTAGAATCCCTACAAATTTTCCAAATTTTGATTTGTCTATAAGCAAGTCTATCACAGATGTAAAAATTGAGATTTTGTTAGAGGGAATTTCAAAAGATATTAATGATACAAGATTTATTCCATATATTCAAAAACATGAATTTGAATCTTTACTTTTTAGTTCAGATGTAGGATTTAGTAATTGGTTTGAAAACGAATGGATTATAAATGAGTTAAAAGCAATTATTGATAATTATCCAAATCCTGAAGAAATAAACACAGGTAGTGAAACAGCACCATCAAAAAGAATTATCAAGATATTAGAAGAGAAAAGAAAAAAATATGATAAAATTGCGGAAGGAAATTTAATTGCAGAAGAAATCGGCTTTGAAAAAATAATGGAAAAATGTCCAAGATTTAAAAATTGGATTTTAAATTTAATTGAACACTATAAAAATTCATAAATTATGGATTTACATATAAAAACAATGGCAGAATACGCTGCCGAAGGAAAATCTCCAGAAGTACTTTTTTGGGTAGGTTGTGCAGGTAGTTTTGATGACCGTGCCAAAAAAATTACCAAAGCATTTGCTAAAATTCTCCATAAGGTTGGGGTAGAATTTGCAGTTCTAGGTCAAGAAGAATCTTGCACGGGTGATCCTGCAAAACGTGCTGGTAACGAATTTGTTTTCCAAATGATGGCACTCACTAACATCGAAATTCTAAACGTTTACGAAGTAAAGAAAATCGTGACTGCTTGCCCGCATTGTTTCAATACTTTGAAAAATGAATATCCAAGTTTAGGTGGTAATTACGAAGTAATGCATCACACACAATTACTTCAGCAATTGATGCAACAAGGCAGATTGAAAATTGAAGGCGGTGCTTTCAAAGGCAAGAAAATTACGTTCCACGATCCTTGTTATCTTGGTAGAGCCAATGATGAATATGAAGCGCCAAGAATTTTGCTGGAAAAATTAGATGCAGAATTGGTAGAAATGAAACGTTGCAAAACCAACGGTTTATGTTGTGGAGCAGGAGGTGCACAAATGTTTAAAGAGCCAGAAAAAGGAAATAAAGACATTAATATCGAAAGAACGGAGGAAGCTTTGGCTTTGCAGCCAAATGTTGTTGCAACTGGTTGTCCTTTCTGTAACACGATGATGACAGATGGTGTAAAACATTTCAATAAAAATGAAGAAGTTGCTGTAAAAGATATTGTAGAATTAATAGCAGAAGCAGAAGATTTATAAAAATTAAGTACAACAAACTCAAGAAAAATTCTTGAGTTTTATTTTTTGAGATTACATTTGAGAAATTTACTCGCCATATTATTTAGATTTTTTTTTAAAATAGATTGTTTTAAGAAATATTACTTTGGTTTTTATCAAAAAATATTTTCTCCTTTTAATTTGTTTAAAGGGATTGAAAAAGAAATATTTTACAAAAATTTTACTTTAAGTCTCAATTTAAATGATTGGATTCAGCAGCAAATTTATTTCTTAGGTGAATATGAAAAAGCTGAAGTTGAATTTATTTCAAATAATCTTAAGGAAGGAGACGTTTTTATAGATATTGGTGCTAATATTGGTATATTTACCTTAAATGCATCTAAAATAGTAGGCGAAACTGGGAAAGTGATTTCTTTTGAAGCGTTTTATTCTAATTTTTTGAATCTTAAAAAGAATGCAGAAATTAATCATTTAGATAATGTTCAGTTAGAACATTTAGCCATTTCTGATAGAGAAAAAATACTAAAAATCTATTTGAATAATCAAGACCAAAATGCAGGAATGGCATCATCTTATTTAGAAAATTTTGATATGATGGAAAATGTAAAAGCTACTTTTTTAGATCATTACGCTCAAGAAAAATCTTTAGAAAAAATAGATTTAATAAAAATAGATATAGAAGGTGGCGAATATGATGCCTTATTAGGAATGAAAAACGTTTTATTACAATATAAACCCATTTTATTAATAGAAATAAATAGTGAAACGCTTTCTAAAATTCAAAAATCTGAAAATGATGTGATAAAATTACTAGGAAGCTTTCATTATCAATTAACTATGAAACTCACGCAGAACGAAAATAATTATAATGGAGTTTTTGAACCTAATTTTAATTAATTTTGTAAAAATTTATTTCAAATTATGAAAATAGAAGAATCAAGCATAGTAGAAACCAACGATTTCAAAGTCATTATTTATCCTGCTTCCAGAGCAATGACCGCTAAAGAAGTAAAAGAAATTACAGAAAAATTATACGATTTTCTCCCAACGTGGAATGCTCACGGAAAATCCTTGACATCTTCTTTTAAAATCGACCACAAACAATTTATTATCATTACGGTAGATGAAGAAAAAACTCAAGCTTCTGGCTGTTCTATGGATTCTCTTAATGGTGTAATGAGAGAAATAGAAGCTTCTTATCAATTGGGAATTTTTGATAGAATGAAAGCATGTTACATAGAAAATGGTGAAATAAAAACAATGAAACTCACAGATTTTAGAAGCGCAGTAAGAAACGGCGAGATTTCTGATGAAGTAGAAGTTTTTGATTTTTCTAAAGATACTTATGTAAATTATTTGTCAGATTTTTTACTTCCTTTTAAGAGAAGTTGGGCTAGTTTTATAAAATAATCAATGAATAGAGTCGGGCTTTAGCCTGACTTTTTAATTAAAATCCAATTGACTTTAGTCAAAATTAATATTCCTTAAAAGTTTTCTTTAAATTTGTAGAAACATACTGTTTTGAATTCAACTAAAAAATTTAAAATACTTTTCATTTCGTCTTGGTTTCCTAATAAACTAGAACCTACCAACGGAAACTTTGTGCAGCGTCATGCAGAAGCTGTTTCGTTGCTTCATGATGTGGAAATACTTCACACTATTGGAGATTTTAACCAAAAAGAAAAGTTTGTTTTTGATGATAAGCATATTAATGGAATTAGGACTTTAATCATTTATTACAAAAATTCTAAAAATCCTTTATTGAATTTTTTTCACAGAATGAAAGCTTATAAATTGGGATTCAAAAAGATGCAAAAGCCAGATTTGGTACATGGAAATGTTCTTCATAATAATATGCTATTTGCAGTTTATTTAAAGAAAAAATATAAGATTCCATTTGTGATAACTGAACATTGGACTGCATTGCAGTTTGATAACTTGAAAACCTCTAATAGAGTAAAAAGACTTGCACGCTTTATAGGAAATCAAGCTTCTTATATACTTCCTGTAAGTAGCAATTTACTCCAAAGTCTAAACAAACTGTCAATTCTTCCTCCAAAAAAAATTATTACAAATGTTGTAGATACAGAAATTTTTAATCTAAGTACTGTAGAAAATGATATTCCTAAATTTTTACATATTTCTAGTTTAATACCTAGAAAAAGGGCAGATAGAATTATTGTAACCGCAGTTAAACTTTATGAGCTAGGATATAAATTCACTCTAGAAATTGGAGGTGATGGCGATTATGGAAATCTTCAAAAATTGATAGATGAATTAAATGCTCAACAATATATAAGTACATTTGGAGCTATTAGTTATAATGGTGTTGCGGAAAAAATGAAAACTTCTGATTGCTTTATTTTGTTTAGTGAAAATGAAACGCAAGGCTGTGTAATCTTAGAATCTTATGCATGTGGAGTTCCTGTTATTTCTACTGCTGTAGGTGGAGTTCCAGAGTTTGTAAAAGATAATTTTGGAATTTTAATACAGAAAAATAATGAAGAAGAATTACTTTACTCGATGGAATTTTTTTTGAAAAACAAAACTAAATTTTGTAGTAAAAAAGATTTAAGAAAATATTGTGTTGATAATTTTTCTAAACAAAAAATTGCAGAACAGTTTTCTGAAATTTATAGTAAAGTATTGAAGGGATGAAAAATTTTATCACCAATTTTTTTCAGCAAAGTGGAGCTTGGGTAGCATCTTCTTTTTTTGTGTCTAAGATTTCTGCTTTTTTACTTACTCTTTTTATGGCTAGAATTTTATCCGAATCAGATTTTGGATGGGTAATGTATGGCTTGAATTATCTAGGTTTTTTTATGCCTTTTTTGGGTTTAGGGAGTTCGCATGGAGCTATGAGGTATGTCGCAATTACTCCAAATAATATAGAGAAACAGAACGTAATTAAGTATTCTTTTTCTTATGGTTTTGTTTTCAATTTTTTAATAAATCTACTAATGTTGGTTTTATCTTTTTTTATTTTTAAGGATAAGAGTCAACTGATGTTGGTGTTGGTATTTAGTATTAGATTTTTTGGTTTTTTTCTTTTAGACCAGGCAAAAGCTGAAATAAGAGGGCAGCATAATAATAAAAAATTTGGACAATTAGATTTAGTTTTTAATATAGTTTCCTTGGTTTCGGCGGTATTTCTTGCTTATTTTTTCGGGGTAAAAGGATATATTGTTTCGTTATGTTTTTCACCGTTTGTTGTTTTGTTTTTTCACAAATTCAAATTTTCATTAGATAAAAATCTTTTTCTTAATTTTCAAAAAAAAGAATTTTGGAAATTCAGTATTTCTATGGCTTTTACCAATCAAATCTCTGAACTTATATTTCTTTTAGATGTTTTTTTTATAGGGATAATTCTCAATAATACAGCGGTTGCACAATACAGAATTTATTCTGTTATTCCTTTTAATTTATTTTTTATTGCCGCTCTGTTTTTTCAAACATCTTATCCAAGACTTTGTGAAAAACATAATGATAATAAATTTCAATTAGATTTTCTTTACAATTTTTGGAAGTTTATATTTCCTGTTTGTATTTTGATTATTATTTTTGGATTTACATTTAGTGAATTTATTTTGAAACTTTTCGGAGGTAATTATTATAAAAATACAATTATTTTTAAAATTTTACTTGTAGCAGCCGTTAGTGTTTTATTTTTGAGAACACCATTTGGATATTTACTTGCTTCAAAGGGAAAGTCTATTTATAATCTATTAGCTTCTGCTATATCTATATTGTCTTTAATTGTTTTCATAAAACCTGTAATTCTGAACTTCGGTTTAGAAGGTGTAGCTTGGCTTAGTCTATGTAATTTTTTTCTTGTTGGAAGCTTGCAAATGATTGCTTATTTTTATTTGATTTATCACACTCCGAAATCTTGAAAATTCTATCTTTGTACTATGAATTTTAAAATTTTGCTTTTTTCTATGATTTCTATACTTCTTTTTTCTTGTAGAGGAGAAGATGTGAATGATTTGCAAAAAATAGATCAAGTAGTTAATCTGTATATATCAGATAGCAATGGCGTAGATTTACTTAATACAGGAAACACCAATGCTTATAAAACGATTACACTTCAGGATTTGAATGATCCTAATACCGCATTGAAGGCAATTTCTACATTTTCTATTAAAAAAGATTTGAATGACGTGTTTTATCTAGATTATGCAGATGGTGCTACCAGAGTTTTACAAACTACTTCTGGTCAATATCCCGAAACCTATCAGTCTGAATTTTATATCAATCTAACCAAATCAGTAAATGATAATGATGTTACAGATGTAGATACCATCAAAATTCAATATTCCTTAGAGCCTTCTCAGTTCAAAGTATCAAAAATTTGGTATAATAAACAATTGGCTTTTAGTAAAGTAAGTGTTGAGCCTAATATTGTTAAAATCGTAAAATAATTACGTAAATTTGCAAAAATCATTTGATATTTGAGGTTTATATTTAGTTTAAAAATCAATCTCAAATCTCAAAATATAAATCTCAAATCAAAAAAGATGTTACAAGTAAGTTTTTTACGCGAACAAAAAGAACGCGTATTAGAAGGTCTTAAAAAAAGAAATTTTAAGAACCTTGAGTTGGTAGATGAAGCTATTCAACTAGATGATTTAAGAAAAAAAACGCAGTTAGAGCTAGATACTCAGCTTTCTGAAATTAACAAAATTTCGAAAGAAATAGGTATGCTAATGAAAGAAGGTAAAAAAGACGAAGCGGAAACTGCAAAGTCTAAAACTGCCCAATACAAAGAATCATCCAAAGAACTTACCAATAAACTTTCGGAAATAGAAGTTTCTCTTCAGAATGTTTTATATCTTATTCCTAATATCCCTTACGAAAAGGTAGTTACAGGTGTTTCTGCTGATGATAATGAGGTGGTTTACCAATCTCACGAAGTTCACGGTTTAGGAGAAGGTGCTATTCCGCATTGGGAATTGGCAAAAAAATATAATTTAATAGATTTTGAATTGGGCGTGAAAATTGCGGGTGCTGGTTTCCCTGTTTATTTAGGAAAAGGTGCGAGATTGCAACGAGCTTTGGTTCAATATTTTTTAGATAAAAATACTGACGCTGGTTACCTGGAAATTAATCCTCCGCACGTGGTAAACGAAGCTTCTGGTTACGGAACAGGTCAGTTGCCAGATAAAGAGGGGCAAATGTATCACGTAGGAATTGATGATTTGTACTTAATTCCGACAGCAGAAGTTCCTGTTACCAATATTTATAGAGATGTAATTTTGGACGAAAAAGAATTGCCAGTAAAAAATACAGCTTTCTCACAATGTTATAGAAGAGAAGCAGGTAGCTACGGCGCACATGTAAGAGGTCTAAACAGACTTCACCAATTCGAAAAAGTGGAAATTGTAAGAATAGAAAAACCAGAGAATTCTTACGCAGCTTTAGAAGAAATGGTGGCTCATGTAAAATCTATTTTGGAAGATTTAGAATTGCCTTTCAGAATTTTGAGATTATGTGGAGGTGATACAGGTTTTGCGGCCGCTATGACTTATGATTTTGAAGTGTGGAGTGCTGCGCAAGAAAAGTGGTTAGAGGTTTCTTCGGTTTCTAATTTTGAAACTTTTCAAGCGAATAGATTAAAATGCAGAATAAAAGGCGAAGGAAAAACACAATTAGCACATACTCTTAATGGTTCTGCAATGGCTTTGCCAAGGATTATGGCGGCTTTATTAGAAAATAATCAGGTAGAGGGAGGCATAAAACTACCAAAAATTGTAGCAGAATATGCTAGATTTGAAATGATTGATTAATGATGTGTTTTTTTCACGTAAAATAAAACAAAACCACCGAAATTTCGGTGGTTTTGTAGTGAAAATAAAAGTGAATTTTCACATTCATACATATCCTTTAATCTTTGTTTTAATTTTATTTTGTCTAAAAAACTGAAAGGCAGATTCGTTTATCTCCTTTGCTCCTTTTAGTTGTAGAAGTATATTTCCATAATTGTTTTTGCCAAAGTATTCTACATCAGCTTTTACTAGAGTGTAAGGTACATTGTATTGATGATCAATAGTGTCTATTAAATCTTTAAAAGTAATGTTTCCTTCTAGTACTATCTCTACCAAAGGAAAGGCTCCTTTTACGTGTTCTAAGTTAGGTTGTGTAGATTTCATAATATTTTTTTGAGGTGTGGTTCTATAGAATAAAAAACTCTTCCAAAATAATCGGAAGAGTATATAATATTTATTAATTTTTTTACTTAATAATTAACTTCCGATGCCATAGTTTATGCATTGCTGCATGTTGATTGCGCAATTCTGTAAATTTGAATATTGAAAAATGTTTTTAAGGGGTTGTTTGTTCATTTTTGTTATTTTTTCAAAAATCATAATGCAAATATAAGGGTTAATTATTAAAAAATATAATTTTTATTTTTTATTTTAAAAAATATAGGGGTATAGTTGTTTTTTTTGTTTTTGATTTTGTTAGATGGTCGGAAATAACCCTCTTTATGAAAATTTTATATTTTGATTTTAAAATATAATTCTAGAATTATCAAATTGAAAACACAGAAAGCTAATATTTAATTAAATGTGAATAATATTGAGGCGCCGACCGGAATCGAACCGATATAGTAGCTTTTGCAGAGCTCCGCCTAACCTCTCGGCCACGGCGCCAATTAGAAATAGATTATAAAAAACAGAATAGTAAAATTGATATATAGATTTACTGAGCCGATGTTCTTACCTTTTTTCCTAAATTTTAATTATAACCTATTTCAAATTAATTATGATTGAACGGCTAATGGTAACAATGTTTCTTGCTCAATTGCCAAAATACCTCCTTTTAGATTATAGAGATTATCAAATCCTATTTCTTCTAATTGGCGGATTGCTTTTGCACTTCTGGCTCCAGATCTACAGTGTATAACTACCTTTTTTTCACGTTCTATTTCGTGGTTTCTTTCTATAACTTCACCCAGAGGAATAAGATGAGCGCCAATATTAATTTGCTCATATTCAGAGGTTTCTCTTACATCTATAATCTGGAAATCTTCTCCATTACTGATCCAGTTTTCCAATTCTAGCGTAGAAATTTCTTTCACGGGTTTTTCTATGGCACTTATTCCACAGAATTGTTCGTAATCTATTAATTCTTTTATTTCTGTTGAATTTGCTCTTTTGGTAATTTTTAGCGTTCTGGTTTCAAAAGTAAGCGCATCAAAAACAAAAAATCTTCCACTTAATGGTTCGCCAACTCTGGTTATTACTTTTATGACTTCATTGGCTTGTAGAGAACCAATAATGCCTGGTAAAATACCTAAAACGCCACCTTCAGCGCAATTAGGAATTAGACCTGGCTCTGGTGGAGTAGGATATAAATCTCTGTAATTAGGACCTTTAGTGCCATTTTTGTCAGTATAATTAAACACAGAAACCTGCCCTTCAAACTGAAATATAGAAGCATAAACATTAGGAATTCCTGCTAAAACACTGGCGTCATTTACCAAATATCTTGTCGGGAAATTATCTGTTCCGTCTGCTACCACATCATAATCTTTGATGATTTCTAATGCATTTTTTGATGTAAACTGTGTATTGTAAGTTTTAATTTTTATGTGAGGATTAAGCTGTTTAAGCCTAATTTTTGCGGCTTCCACTTTAGGTGTTCCTATATCTTGTACTCCAAATAAAACCTGGCGTTGTAGATTGCTATCATCTACTACATCTAGATCTACAATGCCTAATGTGCCAACACCTGCCGCTGCTAAGTAGAGTAGCAAAGGACTGCCAAGTCCACCAGAACCAATAACTAATACTTTTGCTGCTTTTAGTTTTTTCTGAGCTTCTATACCAAATTCAGGGATTATGATATGTCTGTTATATCTGGCAAGTTCTTCTTTGGTAAAATTGATTTCTTCTAGTCCGCTTCCACCAGCAATGGCAGGAATAATACTAATCACAGAATTGGGTTGGATGATGGTTTCCTCTTCCTGAAGATTTCTAATGTCTTCATCTTCTAAGAAAATATTTACAAATCCTCTTATTTTTTCGTTTTCATCAATTAAGTTTTTCTTTACATCAGGATAATTAAGGATTAAATCTGAGAAAGCTTCTTTGATGGTTTTTCCTTCTACGGTAATTCTTGTTTGTTGATTGGTGAATTTTCTTAATGGTGTAGGTATAATAATTGTTGCCATTTTTATTTTTTTTTAATGAGTTATAGGTTTATGTTCTAAAATTTTTTCTTCTTCAAACTGAAAATCTTCATTGAGTAGCCAAGATTGTATAGAATTAATTTTTTCTTCTGTCAAGGAAATAATGAGGTAAGAGAAAAAAGGCTGTGCAGATATTCTATCGTGTTCACTTGGTACTGAAGGATGATTAGGGTGTGAGTGATAAATCCCGAGTAATGCTAAGTCTTTATCTTCGGCATATCGTTCTGCTTTTATATAATCTTTAGCTGTAATTTCGAATCTTCTTCTTTTGTCTCCTTCTTTAGCATTATCTACTACTAGAATTTCGATGATTTCTTTTTCTTCACCTTTTTCATTTCCAAAAAGGAAACCGCAGCATTCATCAGGAAATGTTCTCATAGCATCTTGTATCAGCTCTTTTTTTACTTTATCAATATTAATCATGTTAAATAATTTTTTTAATTACATCTCCATATTTATCAGCATTGTCAGGCAAAATAGTAATGATTGTTCCTTTTTCTATTTGTTTTGCTAGTTGTACCGCACCTGCAATATTGGCTGCTGAAGAAGGACTTATTGGGAAACCATAATATTCATAAAATTTAGCAATATATTGGTGAGAGATTAGCGTATTTACTTCTAAAATGCGGTCGGCTATTGTTTCGTCATAAATTTTAGGAACGGTTACGGTTTCTAGATGCTTCCAACCTTCTAAAGCGTGTAGAGCAAAATCTGGCTGAAGCGCAATGGTTTGGATATTGGTATTGTATTCTTTTAACTTTCTAGAAGTTCCTACAAAAGTTCCGGTGGTGCCTAGTCCTGCTATGAAATAATCTAATTGAGGTTTTTCGTGTATTATTTCTTCGGCAGTTCCGTGATAGTGAGCTTTCCAGTTGTTTTCGTTAGAATATTGGTCTGCGTAGAAATATTTTTCAGGATATCTTTCTGCTAGCTCTTTTGCAGCGTCTTGAGCTTCATCTGTGCCTCCAAATTTAGAGGTATAAATAATTTCTGCGCCTAGTGATTTTAAAATGTCTTTTCTTTCGGAAGAAGCGTTTTCTGGAAGTAAAATGGTAACATTTAATCCTAATTCTTTCCCTATTGTGGCATAGGCTATCCCTGTATTTCCGCTAGATGCATCTAGTAAAATTTTATCAGGGGTGAGTTTGTTTTCTGAAATTGCATTTTTAATAATATTGTATGCAGCTCTAGCTTTTACACTTCCAGAAAGTTGCTTCCATTCTAATTTAGCGAATATTTGAACGTTTTCATTATCATGGAAACCTTCTATTCTAAGTAACGGAGTATTACCAATATGAGGTTCTATTGTAGCTAGTTTTGTAAATAGACTATTGGTGGCAGTAAGTGTAGGCATATGTTTGTTTTTATATATTTTGTAGTTAAATGATTAATAAAAAAGGCTTTACACTGTGTCGTAAAGCCTTAAGGAAATAAAATGAGCAATAACAATTAGACACAGAAAATCGGTATGGTTTTTTCCATACAACATATTTTAGCTGTGATATTGTTAATTTTACTTTTCATATAATGAATTCTATGATGGGTTTTAGTGATAAGAAATAAAAAAAACTCTTCCAAGTAGTATCGGAAGAGTTTTATATAATGATAAAGATTATCTGCGTAGTATTATCCGATACAACAATTGCGTGATTGCATACAAACACAACAAACCATCATAGATGTTTTTTGAGTGTTATTGTATTGGATTAATGTATTCATTTTTTTGAAATTTTATTTCTTCTAAGATGATTTAATGATGCAAATGTAGAAATTAATTTTAATTAACCAAATATTTTTTTAAAAGATTGAAATAATATTTTTGAAGTTAATG
>APMI01021626.1_pt1 | contig 16827 bp, 14 predicted proteins | sample 667938 | NCBI WGS metagenome assembly APMI01 (sample SAMN01084076, study PRJNA167559) | wastewater metagenome | biome: Wastewater | place: Denmark: Ejby Moelle, Odense | collected 2011-11-28 | reverse complement strand
TAATATTTAAAATAAAAATACAATATTTTCAATAATATAATACTTATTAAATATGAAAACTAAACTCAATCATTAAGTTGAAGCAGTAATGCAGTTCCTTGTAAAATCCAGTTATCACTGTCTTCTAGAGATGGCATCTCAATGGTGAGCACAAAGTTGGTGGATTGACCGGTTGTTGAGAGAACTCCTGCTCTTACTGATGTCTTATACACGGGGCATTAGTAAATTTCGAACTTATCACTGTACCTTTTCTCGTCATATTTAATTGGAACGAAGTTTACTATTGGCATGAAACAATACATTTAATTCTAAATAAGATTATTATTACTTTCTGTGGTTCAATAAGCAACTTCTTCTTAACGTCCCATGAACCTCCCTCCAAGATGAGCCCTGAAACATAAATTCCCTCAGCTGGTTTAGTTGTGCAAGTCTCTTTCGTGATCTAAGTAAAACGGAAACTGAAAACTAGCTCATCGATTGGTATTTATTTATCTGGTTGCCTTGCATGCTATTGAAGAACTCCTGTGAGGAAGCCTTGAGGGAAGAAGAAACTAGAAAGCCAGTAACTATTTGTGGTTCCCTACTCAAGCCATGATTTTATAAATGTTACTCTCTATTTTAGATCCTTCAACCAGGAAGTCAGAGGTTTCAAACTCGGGTAAGCCACTTTCTTCCATATTTTTGGTACTCTATTGACGAGCAAGTCATAAAACATCGCATCAAGTTAGTCCGACATTAGGATGAGACCCTTGATTGCTTTCTTGAGGTCTTCGAGGGTGCTTTTAATCACTTTTAACAGTTTGTTGAACCTATATATTTATTGAAGCAAAAATGTTGTCAAACTTGGAAGCAGACCTTTTTGATTGCGCTAAAATAATGACTTATGGCCTGAATTGATATCCATTGGTTCAGGAACTTCCTTCTTATCCAAGATACCTGAAACTATTTCAAGAATGATCTATTGCGAGCTCTTACCTGCTCCAGTAGACTCTCTTGGCTGTAAAATCAGTAATGTTTCCATTATTTTCTTCTCCTCCTGCTTCAGGTAAGTAATATTAGCGTTCTAGTGCATGCCGAACACGACAGTGTTTTACTCAAGAGGTAGTGTCTCAATATAGCTACGATAGTTTTCTAAATTTTGATATTCTGGTATGTAGTAGTCAGCACTACTTGAAAATTTATATTTTGTTTATAAAATGGCTGGAGTGTAAAACTTACGAAGGATTGTTAGTAAACATCTGCGATCCCAATCGTCAGTGACTCTGCCTCCATAATTTATCTCACCAGTTACAAATTGCAAAGCTTAGAATGGTACATTATCTGACCTGTTTAAAAGCATCTGTAAAACAGTTTTTGAAGTTTACAAGTCGGACTCATTAAATTAGTATTTAATATTCCACCCAAGAGGACCGAATTTTTGTCTCTCCTGAATTATCGCATGGAAGAAAGTCAGTCCCCACAACATCTTGTGATAGGTCTCGGTTTTATCAGGACATTGACTCAATTGCTATTAATCAATTTAATTCCATGACCTTTTCAAGTTGGCTTTTAATCCTTTGGGGGGTTAAGTTGTTATTTTGATTCCATTTTGTAAAACAGAGCTTGGGAAATAAGAAGCAGGCATTGAAGTTAAATACAGTCTAAAATGTTAGGCAATTTCTTAAGTTGGATTCAAATTTTGTTATACAATTTTTTCAAGTGTAGGCATAAATGTTTTTGCCAAATGACAATTCTGAAGCATTACCCATCTTCCATGTTTTTTACCTTAGTTTATAACGTGTTGAGCATAAGCTCCTTGTCCTTGACCTAAAGACACGATATCTGATTCGACATTTATTCCATTTTTGTTTAGCTAATTCTTAAATTTAAGAAGTGAAGCAGTCGGATCTGCTCCTGGCGATAATACAAATATAATTGGAGTTCTGTTATCTGAATCTTTCCAAAGATCTCTCATGTTTACATTAGGCGCCTCCAAATATTTCTGTCCAATTGTTTTAATGATATAGTTAGCCATTCCAAACCCGACTCTTTCTGGCTTAACAATCCTATCAACGATTAGTTTTTAAAATAGATCGAGTTTTTTGTCCCAGTCATCAGGTAGTTAAGTTTTATTCGAATCACTATAGGTCTCCCATAACTTCACTTTGCTTAAGGATTAAACTAAACCAGTGAATTTGGCAAAGTTGTTTTCCACGTAGTTGGCTAAATCCCAACTTCTATCGCTATATACTTTCTTACTGGGATTGGCAACATAGTTTTATTTATCAGTTGGAGATGGACCTTTCGCGAATAGAGCCCATAGCTACTCCGATATTATTTTCGCTTGTCTGCTGATTGAACTGGCAATCATGAATGAAAATAGAATCTTATCTTTTTCGAAGAGGCCTCTAGTCACATTTTTATAAATATCTCGTGTTATGTTATTTATTAAATTTGCTAATCTTTTTGCAATTTATTGACTCTTCTCAGCTGTGTCCATCGAATTGTTGAAAATCTTTTAAATGTACTGGAGTGAATACTGATACATAGAGTCAATTAGAGATAGGTCTTTAATAACAAAGAATAGCACAGCTCCTCTTGTTGAAACTGGTTAATACTCTGATCTGACTTTGTCGATGATTTGTTCTAGATTTTAACTCTACACTATTTTTACCTTTATTTCAGCTGAAGCTCTCTGTGAACTTTCTAGTGTGTCAATAAGCTCTACATTATCCAAAATAGTATCGGCTTTCGCTTTTTGAAGCAATCGTAGAATGTTGAGTTAGCTTTCGTTCATTTTCTTCTTGTATTAACCCATCTTCACAATATTTTAGTCTTTTTGCACCTAAATTTATTCCCTCTAATGTTTGACTACTGTTGCAAGAAGTTGTTATTTAAGACCTTCGAAAGTAACTGTGAAATTGATAATGTTCACCCTAATGAAAATTTCCGGTAAGAAGTTAGGATTCGCTGTCTTTGTGAACATGAACAACTTGAATTTATTGTCGTAGTAGATTGATTCATCAGCAAATTTGATCATAGGCATATTGTCAATTACTTTAACTTCCTTACCGAATATAGGATCCAAAACGGCAGGTAAAGTATTCTAAATATCCAGTATCATTACAGGAACTCCATTCTTGATTGAGGCTTTCATGTCTTGTTGGAATGATGAATTTGTCAATTTTGTTGTTACTTTTTTCTATCTTGATAGCATGTTGACTAACCATTTTGTTGCTTGGTTTTGGGGATCAATTAATAATGGCCATCGGTTTCCTTCAACTGCAAATACTGCATTCTAAAGTGACACTGTATCAGTTGGTAACCCGTCGATCATCCAATCTCTCAAAGTTAATGGATCTCCTAATGTTTTTGTTATTTGGAAGTCTTCGGATAGAGGCAGATCTTTTGCAGTGATTAAGGTTGCCCAGTAATCAAGCAGACTTTTACGATAGACTCCTGTGAAAGGCCCATTATATGAAATTGCTGCACTGCACAAAAATACATCAGTAGGGACGCAAATTACAACACTTTTCATTGCTTCAACTGTCTATTTCCATCTAATTGCTTCATCTTTTGTCAATCTAATTAAATCAGCTGCACGTACAAGTCTATCTTTAGTTAATTTTAGTTATTTTTACAGATCTTTCTTACGCGCAATCATTACGTCGGTTTCATTCCTCAATTTTTGAACTTTCTCTTGAGCTTCATTTAACACTTTCATTTTTTATTGAAGATCTTTATTAGCCTTATCTAATTTAAGTTGCAGCTCAACCATTTTCTTTTTCTTTGGCTATATCTATTTTGCCACTGCTGCATATTTTTCAATTGCCTTGCACCACTGAGCGATTTACATAACTTCTCTTGCTTTTTTGAATAATACATCCTCTTTAAATTAAGGCTTTTAAATTTGCTTTTTGAGCTTTAATAGTCGATCTTCAGGTATTTTGTCTTTGTCATAATTTTTTAGAGAAGCGATAAAATCGTCTAACTTGATCAGCAGCTTTTTCTGAACTTACCAATCACCCTTAATTCCAAACAAAATGCAAACTCCTTCCATCACAATTTACACTGCGACTGGTGGTTTAACAAAGCTTCTTACAGTTTATAGTTGCTTTCTATCAATAGTCTCAACTGCTTTTTTGGCTCTTTAAAGCTCAGGTTATACTTCCTTCAATCGATCTCTTGCTTAGTCAGCCAGTAATTGAACATCATTCTTCTGCTTTGCTACCTATTATGCTTCAGCCGACACAATGGCTTCAATTTATCTGGCTTTTTCTGAGTCTTATTTAACTTTCACCAGAGCTTTCTCAAGAACAATATTCTGCATTTAAAGCTCAGGTTGCAATTTCTTCAATTTAACATCGAGATCTGCTACCTGAATTGAAGCCTGTTCTAATTTCTATAAACCTCCTTCTAGCCTATCTTTCTTTTAGAATATTTAGTTCTGTTTTTTATCTAACAACACAAGATATAACTTGAGCATATCTAAATATGATTTTGGAGTTGTGTACACTTTTCTTTTCAATGTTTCTTCGAATTTGATCGCTTACTTATTGGCAGACACATGAACTTATTTGCAAATGTCTGCAAATGCTTAAATGACATCATGCCTTTTTGGTATTTTCTAATAAGTGGGAAATTTCTCATATCCATCTAAAATAGCCAAAGCAACATTCATTAGAGCTTCTTCTGGCCAAGGGAAGAACCAATTTATTGTGCAGCAGTTGACTAACGCAGGGAATTTTCTACATCTAACTCTAAGAGCATCTCCAATAGGGCTCATCGACAAGACAACATGAAGCCTTTCACGCACTCGTTCTACAAAAGTACGGTAAATATTTTATCTCGATTCAGGTCTACGAAGTGCTGCATTGAAAGGTCGAGTAGTATTAATAATATCCTCCCATTCTTCAAGCTACCATAAGTTTGGTATTTCACCTGAGTTCAATATATTATTTATGTCCTCTAGGAAAAGCTCAGAGACTATTTGATTATCAGTGAACAGGAAAGTTGCCGACTCATTGTTATTAGAGCATTTCTTCATCAAATCTTTTATGAAAGTTCTAAAAGAGTCGATGTTATAACCTTTTGTGATTTCAATCTGTTCTACTTTGTAAGAATTTATGAATGAGCTTAATCTTGTTAAAGATTGTTTACCGCTTCCTGATACACCAATTAGCAAAGCATTACCTCGAGCCATGCTAAGAATTCTATGAATTTTTAAAATATTTTCAACTGCTTAGTTAAAGAAGACAAGATTTAACTTTGTGTCTTATTCTGCATTATGATCATCTTGAATTTCAGTAAGGACATGAGTGACTCTTTTTAAGTCAGGGAGCTATTCATATTATTTTGAATCTAATTTTAGGATATTCGAGAAGTAAATATTTTTCTCTCTGCTTCTGACTCTGAAATTGACTTCCAAAATATCATGCATTTTTTATTCAAGCCAATGATGATCTTCATCTGTGTTGAGCCTATCCTTGAGAACTCGTGCAACTTCATGAAACCAGAGTTTACCAAGAGATTCCACATCCTTGATAGTATTTTTTCTTGCTTCAAGTAAGCCTTGGCAGATTTTGGAAACATCACGTAAGTTGAAAGTATAGTGGAATTTTGAAGGAATTGGCAATTTTTATTTCTTTATTATTGTATAAATTTCTATCGTTGCATTTACGAGACTCTATGATGATTTCTTAATTGGCTCATAGAAGTTATTGACAGTGAAGAACCCATCTAAAATTTATTTATAAATCCTCATTAAGGAAGTGTGTGAGGGTTCAGGCAGACACATAACATTAAAATGTCTTGTAAAACGAGGAGTCAACTCATTACGGCCTCCTCCAGGTGGACTGCAAGCACAAACAAGCGCAGTATTTTAAATATGTTTCCAGAATCTCTCCTTACGATCCCAAATGCCCTTCTTGTCGATAATGGTGCGTAGAACTTCGATAGCAGGAATGGCTCCAAACTACTATTGAGCAGGCATGTTAGTGTCATCGATGGCAACTATAGTGCACATGCCATTTGCAGCGCCCAACATATTTTTCCTAAGTTTGTCAAGTTTTGACTCAACTGACAGTTGTAATTGATAGTGCGATGTTGTAGATGTTAAAACTAAAGGAGCATGAGTGATGCGACTTAACTGAATGCTCTTACCAGTTCCTGATGGGCCTGTGATTAAGACTGGCCTTGTTGCATTTGATAACAAGTTTATGATTGACGAGTATCGGATAGTGTCAATTGTTTCAACAATTATTTCATGGAAGCTTTGTTCTTTATTGTATAAAAATGGTGTCAGTCTCTCGTTCCAGTGCTTAAATGAAATGTCAGTTGGGTCGAAAAAGAAATTTTGAACTAAATCGTTGTTGGGATATATGACCTGCTCAAGTGCTCCTCTACATTGGAAAGAAAGATCTTAATGGAATTTATCGATTGAAGTCACACAGAGAGACCAAATAAAAGAATAGGCAAAGGCATAGCTCAAATATTTCTTTTTATATTATCTTTACTGTAAAGGTTTATAACCAAATCCGACTGAGCAGAAAATTTCAAACAGATTAATAAGAGATCGTGCAAGCTGCAAAGGAAGTGTTGCAATTGGCTACTTTGTCTTTTTGACTATGAATTTGTGCATTGAGTCAATTGATTTTTCAAATAAGCTTAGTAAATAAGATCTCATGTCGACAGTCCAAAATGGTCCTTCTTCCTATGTAAACCCAGGACTATCAATTTAAACCATTTTGTTAGTCCATTTGTTCAACCAGCTATTGACTTAAGGTCTCCACCCTAATTATTAAGCAATCATGTAAACCATACCACACCGACTAACAGTGGCAGGAGATGCAACTCTCAAATCCATAACTTAAAATAACATTCTCATGGATGGCAGTAGTTTAATTCTCTCACCATTTGCCAAGCATAACATCATATTGTCGTCCAGCACAGTGTTCATGTTCTAAATCCAAAGCGCATCAACAGGGCCATCGAATACTACCCAATTCATAGAGTTGAAGGTATCTTACTCATTTGTGCACTATCTCATTATGGAGGATGCTAATCCGTCATTCCATTCTTGAGTTAGTTCGTTCACCTATCCGTATAGTTCGCCCATTGAAATAGCTTTAGGGTTAAGACAGTGCGTTTTTACTATTTTATAGTTTGAACTTGCTAATTAATTTTTATTATTTCTCTCAATTTGTTGCTTTCTCAAAGAAGACATTGATCGAGCAAGCACTTCATAACAAGTTGTTTTTCCTGATGTTGTCTGTCCTACAATCATAACACCAAATCTAACATTGAAAGTGTCGTATAATTGGATGATCTTCTTCGTTAATCCTGCTACTTATTGTAATTTTAGCTCTTGACAGCTATTTTTTATTTATTGTTAGAGATCTTGAGGAAGCTGATCAACAATTTATGCATGTGGGAATAAATCACTTATTAATGCTTCAAATAAAGGCAGGTCCTCTTTTAAGAATTTAGGGATGTTACTGTTTCTCATAGCTTTAATTAAAACTTCTTACTATGAGCTCTATTTGTCAGATCTCTTAAGTGATCCAGCCATTACAAGTACACTCTTGACAGCTCTCATACCAAAATCATAGTGGTCCTGTTGCGATAGTTGCTCTGAGGACAATTTATAAAGCTGCACCATTTTCTTGGACAAAACTTTTGCTTACTCAAATCCTTCTGCAAATAACATAATTTCAGCAATCAGTCGATAATTGGGAATCATCATACTAACTGATCTAAAGAGCACTTTTAAGTTATCAGGGAGCTCAGTACGACCTGCATAACCTGGATTCATTGTAATGAAGACGCCACATCCTGGTTTCAGGTTTATAATTCTATCATTAAACAGAAATTGTTGGTCTCCTTTTAATTTGGCAACTCGAATTGTAAGTAGTTGCTGAGCGATGACACTCAAGACTTCAATATCAATACGATTAAATTCATCCAAGCAACTCCATGCTCCTTGTTGTGCAAGACCAGAGAACAGTCTTCCCATAATTTTGTATTAAATTTGTTATGAACAATTGAAGACAACACAAAGCATACCCAGACCTTTAGCTAAATCTTTTGTTGACTCAGTTTTTCCTGTTCCTGCAGGGCCAGCTGGAGCGGCTCCAAGTTTAATATTGATCGCACCAACTATAGTCATCCAGCATCGGTCAGTTAAAGGTGTGATAACAAGTCTGCTCATGACACCTAAATATTCGTAACCATAATTGAGTACAGCATTAACTTGTTTAACACTAACGAAAGTTTCATACTCTCCCTACATGTAGAATCTTAATTGTTGTGTCCACAGAAAATCATTTTTAGACACTCCATTTTATACCTGAGCTAATGACTACACAATATCACGATTATGGACGTCCTGTGTTATGAGAGCGATAAGGGTTCTACGCTTGAGTCCGTCCAAACTTGGGTTTCTAATCAAAGCTGTCAATTCTGATAATTGTCGAATCAACATAGTTAGATATTCTGTTAGATTGTCACCAGTGCTGTCAAGTAAATTCTCTGTTTCTATTGTCCAAATTATTTGACAAATTACCAAAATAACCTGACTCTGCTTTTAGTTTTAGATAAATTCGAGTCTATTCTTGTATTTATCATAATACTAAACAAACCCTTTAGATACATTTTTCTTCATAGTTTAATCAATTGAATGCTCGAGAACTTTCATCCATTGCTCAATCTCTCCCTTTGCTGCAAGATTAGTTTTGTTGATTTTAAACACTTAGCCTTATAAACTGGAGATTGATTCAATATATCGTGAATCTCCTTGTAAGTTCAATTTGCCAACACATTCAAAACACTTTTTAATATTTTTCTGGATGGCCTAAATGTCGTTAGCCTTTGCTAAAATTTATATAAGTTCATCGTTAGATAGGAAGTAAAAGCGAGGAAATTCACATCGTTTATCTTATAAGTATCTTTCAAGCTCTTTCTGAATTTCAGATAAGACGTCTTTTGCTTTGATCCATTGTTCATGATTAAGGACATTTTTATGAACTAGTTTAGTTCGATTTACACCGCGCATATGTCCCTTAAAGAATTTATCGATGCCTTCAAATTTAGTGCTTTCTTCTCTAAGCTTGCCCTTGATATCACTGGAGGCAAAAATGTTCTCCAAATATATCCAATTTTTCTGTACAACTAGCCAGTCATCAATCATGAGTGTGGCATTATAGAGTACTTTTTGCAAATGTTCGGCACTCAGGCGATGTCTTTTCAGGTATCTATTTCCAAGTACGCTTGACATGTTTGCTAGTATTTCATCAAGTTAGGCATAAAGATCATCAATTTTATCGAGCACAAAAGCTTACTTATTACGAGGGTCATCAGCTTTATACTATTTGACAGTGAACTCCAACTTATTCCATCTGATTTTATTTTATTAAATTTGAGCTTATAGTACTTGTTCCTGCTTGGCTTGTGTTGAAATATCAATTATCTCATCTTGAAATTCATGGAAATTCATTTCAATAATATTTTGGAGAGTAAAATTGCTATCGATAGTAAATGTTCGACCCACAATCTTTTCTATTTGCTGCCAGTATTCTGCATCCTATTGCAAAATTTTGTTCGATAAAGCGATTACTACTGGCATTGTATCCTTAAATGTTTTCAGTAGTATCTTGAACTGTTCCATGATAGGATTTGGTGGTAATTTCTTTGAACATTTATTGAAAATTTTAGTATATTTATCACTCGTTTGTTTAATTTATTCAACATTAATTTCTTCAAATTTTTACACCATCCACTTACTGGTTAATTGTTTCCAATCACGCAATCCTTTCCACATATCCAATCGATAAGTAAGACTTGCACGTAAATCTGACAGATTCTCAAATCTGGTTTCAGGCATGTTCAAAATCACTTCGTATTATTGATATTTGACTGAGTTCTATTAGCATTTTTTAACTGACTCATCATAGCCTTATAATTATTAAATAGCTTTTTACATTGTGATTTCTTCAGTGAGGAATTTCTTGTTGCTAACTAATGCTTCAATACTTGTCACTTATTTATTGAGACCTTGAATTAAACGTTTACTCACTTACTCAGCAAATCGAATCATATTACTGTCAGCTGCTTGCTCGACTTTGATAATAGCTGAGTCTAATTGAGCTGTGCTGCTCAGTAACTTTGATTGGAAATCACGAACTTTCTTTGGCATTTCTTTATCAGGTAAAATAATGCTACCTTTGTTATTTTAGATAATATTGCAAATTTGACCAACAAATCCAACTTTCTCTTTAATTTTACCAATCTTTTTATCTACCTTTCTTAATGTCTTCATTTGTTATACAAATTATGAAACCGAAGATGCTATTTTATTGAGCATATTGTTATTCTCAGTCAAATATGCAGTTAAATCTCTGAATATTTTTTACAAATAGATAGGCAAGTCCCTGAAAATTCGATCGAGTGATTGCTGAGGGAAAGGAATTAACTTATTTTTAAGCTACTTAGCATTGACTCTAAGTAAATCCATGTCGTAGAGATAAGGCAGCTCTTTTTAAATAATCTATTTTTGATGGATTAATGACTAAATGCTATATTGAATCGAATCGCTTGGATCAGCTAGCATGTCATTGACAAACATAGTAAAATCAATGCGGTTGTTCTCCCAAAACATGATCAGATACTTCTCATATATTTTTTATGTAAATTCAGCCACATTGTCGAATGAAGTGTCCAATGTATTTTTGATTGCATTCTTTCTTTGTTAATTTTCAGATGAATCAATCCACTAATCAGGATGTAAATAAAGATCGGAAGTTGTGATTTAATCTGAAACTTTGTCATCCCATTACTCTAGAACATCAATATATAACTTCATATCGGGATGCTTGCTCCAACGTTAAAACGATTGTATTGCTTTAAGACCTTATTTCAAAGCGTTGATGAACTACATGTAATAAGTTTATGATGATGGGTATAAGCGGAGCCATGATGATGCTAAGTTACGCGGTCGAGGTAAAATGTATGTTGCTGTTTATTCGTATTATGAATCAGGTTCTTATGCTGCTGCAGGTAATTTCTTAGTTGATACTGAAGTCTTTTTTGGGACTTTCAAGGTTACATGTGAAATAATTTTAAAGTCTGAAATAGTGTGTGTACCAGTTGGTGGAGGCATGTATGGTTCAATCATCTCCTACCTATAGACAGGCATATCGCTCATGTCAAATTTTAGGTTTACATAAAATACTGGATCTGCTGTGCTTCTGATTTCACGAACTTCCTCCTTGAGTAGGAAAACTTCTTTACTACCAATTCTTCTCTGTAGTTAACTTTGAAATTCTTCAACACTGTCATCATGTATCTTCTTAAGCGAGTGCATCGTTATGAAATCCAGAAAGTAAGAGAATCTTATAAATCGCATGCACTACGATCTCAATTTACTACGCATTTAATAATCCATATTATCGGGGAAATTCAGCCTTTCATATGCAGCTTATTTTGATGACGGTGTATAATTTTTAGGTAGTTTCTTTGTTGAGTCATCATAAGTTTTGGATGAAAATGGTTTTTGTTCAGATCTGAGAAAATCTATATTTTTCTTAAGGCCTTTTTTAACTTACTCTCGACATTACATAGAAGTTCTTTTTATAGCCTCTTTAACTTTTACTCGATTTTAATATTGCTTTGATCGAAACGCATCATTGGTGTAAGTTACTTCATCTTGTAAAGCAGCCCCTGACCCTAAACCAATAATACGAAAATCTTAAAGACGATATACTTTTTCTCTGACTTTCAAAATAGATTCTCTCAAATTTTAATTCAAGAAGAACAGCTTTTATTTAAGAAACATTTTGTAAGTTTAAACTTTTTATCTGAGCACAATCCTATTCCACATTTTTAAGGTCTTCCATTTTCTAAACTGCTTGAAAAAGTTTAAAGATTTTATTCTATCAAATGTGCTTCGTTCTTCAAGCCAGTTATTAAGACCTTGAAAGTTTTTAGGATTATTTTAATAGTAATAACATAATCCTTTTTTACTGATTGTGAAGTATTATTTCAATCCATCTTTCTCTTATTTCTTCAAAATAGCATAATCAATAACTTCGAGATCATAAGGATCCTCTTCATAATTTTTTGATTTTCTCAAATACACAAACTCGTCAACATGAGCTACATTTTTTAAAATTAGTTCAATATACCGGTCCAGCTGTTTTTTAGGTCTCACTGGTAAAAATTAATTATCAGCTTAAACCACGACTTTGATCATTTTCTATGATAAAATAGGTAGCTCAGGCTTAATTGAGCTATCAGGCCTACTATTATTTCTTTATAAGTTAGTTTTTCCAGAAATTTTATCCATAAGAAGTCGCGTTCTTCTCATTTATTCTTAATTAGATCCCAGTCCTTTCGCAGTTTTGGCTCTCTAAATGGGCACATTATTATTGAAAATATTAATAGTTTGGTTGCTGACATCGCGATTAAAGCCTCCTTGCATTGTAGTTGACATTATCCTGTATGTACTTTTAGATGTTTTTAACTAAGCTCTCGAATTAGAATTGCTATTATGTAATTATACTCTGCTACTATGGTTTATTTGTTAAGCAGACGGAGCCCTCACCATATTGCTAGTTTTGCGTTAAGGTTAAGCCTGAAATTAAATTTTTTCAAATTTATTCTTATGAGTGCTTTACTTTCTGAACACACTCGATTGCTGTTTCACTATCTTAGTTTGAGAGTTAGAGTTGCCTCTAGTTAAGTTCACCATCAATGTGGCATTGCGATTACTATTATTTTACATAGGATTCTTTATCTATCTTTTTACTGATGGCAGCGTGCCGTAGCTGAAACCTAATTTTAAAGATTGTGTACCCTTGTCAAAGAGTCTGGCTTTGAGCTGATTTGCCAGTTGGACGTTGCCTGATCGCTTTAGCTTTTCCTATGACTATTTTCGCATAGTTAAAAGTTAATATTGTAATAATGAAACTTAAAACTGAAGACCTAAGTTTAAATAGCTTAATACTAATTAATAGAACTTAGCAATAGTTAGAGATAAAGCTACAATATTACAATTATGTTACAATGATATGTTAATATTGGTAAATCCAAAATCTAAAGCATATTATAATTATAATAAACTAAAACTAACGGCTATCCCAAAGTAGATGCTATCATTTAAGCAACTGATCGAACAAAATGCCCATTAAGCCCAATAATGCAGTAATTTATTCACAAAATTGAAACAGAATCATCAAGCTAAAATAAATGCTACTTCTGAATCAATTGCAACAAATGTCAATTAATAATATGGTGACGGTACTGGAATGTACCTATCTGCAGCAGTAATAGTCGATGGGGATTAGTTTGATATCAGTACCATATTGAAGGAGTGCTAAGTTTAACTATAAGCTATTAAATTAGAAAAAGCGAACTAAGTTGCCAATCTCTGTATTGTTAATCAACTATCTGTCAAAGAAATTATAAACGAAATACAGTATAAATTGGATGCAGAAATATATTAAGTTGTAAGCAAAAAGTGTATGGAGTTAAGCAAATCGAAACATAAAGCACATTTGTAATCGACATTAGTTGATACATTCAATCGGAATAGCAATAAAAGACATAGTTAATCATTAAAAAATAGTGCTGCAAAGACACCAAGGATTGTATAATTTACTTTAGGTAATCAGAAGTCTTCATCATCAGTGTCAAAATCAAACTCACAGTCGAAAGTGCCAAATACGAATAGAGGGGAAAGTTAAGAAGTAAGTGAGTTCTTTGTGAGTAGTAAAGGGGCAGCTAGCAAGAGCATTCGTGAAAAAGTCATGGGACAACGGAAACTTAAATGATAATGAATTTATGCTGATTTTCTAAGCTTACATTAATGATAAGTATAACATAATTATAAGACCCTATGCCAGAAAGACACTCTACCGCCAAGAAGTGTTAACAGCAACACTTTTAAGACACTAGCTTTATTGGAGGCATACTCGGCCAAGATGCAGGGCCGGTCTCGCTTGCAGTATAGTCATGTAAAAGAGTGTCCATTTAGAAAAAAATCAGCTGGACTTCTACGAGGAGTACAAACGAGTTTTAGGCATTGCGTATGAAATTACGAAACAATTGAAAGCACACAGCGTGCTTAAATAGTAGCTTGTATAAAAAATCGAGCAGTTAGAGGTAAGCATTAGCACATTTAGGAAAACATGGAGACAAATAACTTTAAAAGAATCGCATAACATCAAAAATAGAGATAAGACTCCAAGAAGAGGAGCAGGAGAATGGCTGAGTAAATAGAGAGAAAGTGTCGTTGCACCGTTGAGTTCTGCGAGAAAGAGTATGGATCTGAAGGGTCGCTTATCCAGCATATCAAACTTAAGCATCCATAGCTGTATTATGCTAAGACTGATTGAATTTTTATTTTCTTGTTTTTTCGACGCTTATTTTCGCGTTGACTTAAATAAACCTCTTCAATCAAAAGTCATTAAATTTTATGTTCAGTTTTGTAAGAAAACTCTTTCAAAAATGTTCTTAATTCAAAATGAAAATATTCTAGGATAAGAATATGGAACAATAAAATTCAATCACATGTGATATACTTTGCATCACCTTTCCACATGACCTTCATGGTTTCATTAACGCTGCTGTCAATTTCAGGGAAAAATACCTTATATTCTGACAATTTCGAAGAATGTTTTTTATAAAACTAAGTTGTCTCGAAGAATTTCATGTAGCTATCGGCTAAGAACAAGTTCGGATTTTACTTACCCACAAAATTTAATCCATAAAATGCTTTATCGGCGTAAGCGAAATCAAGAATAGTCAGGTAACCCATCAAATATTTATTTGTTTTTTTGAACAAATCGCGAATAGGGTCGAGCAGTTTAGCCTCTTCAGCGAAGGCAGCTAACTTGGAAGACAATATATTAAGTCCTTATTTGCTTAATTTTTGGTCGTGCACTTATTTGAGCCCTTTGAAGAGCATGTGCAAAATAATACCCTTGTACTTGAGTTATTTGAACATTATTTAGTTTATCTTAACCTGGTCCTAGAGTGTCCTGCCCAACAAATCGCTGCGTTTGAAAGTAGTGCAACAGTACTTGATGATAGGGAACACTCCCTTGATCTTGAACTCTTTGTGGATAAGCACAGGCAAGTTCTTAAGATCAACATTGTATAAATTTTGTAATGCGGGGTCTAGGTGTCCGTTGAACTCCACAAAAATTTCAGAGAATTACACACCGATCTCAAGAAGGATACAGCGTATAAGATGAGCGTTGCCTCTGGTTTTGAAGTAGATGAGGATGGGTTTTGAGTTGGTTTATTGGTTCATAAGTTATTTATATCACCACCGAATTATTGAAAAGACCTATAATTAATACTACACTGCTACTTAATGTGCATTTCATTATCCCAAAACTTGATCTATGAGATTAAATTTAATAATAGTTATCTTATATAATTTAGCTTACACCATGCCACTCTACGAAATGATGATAATCGCCAAGTGCTCAACTCCCGAAAATCTAGCATCAACTGCTACATATATAGCAAAGTCAATATGGAAGCATGGAGGTGTCGTACGCGATGTGAAGATTTTAACAGATCGGTAACCTTTATTTAATGTCTAGAATATTGCCCAAGCAGCTCAAGTCCAAAGACGGTCACTATGTTATCTTGGGAAGATACTCACAGATTTTATTCGATGGCTCACCTCTTGTTATGGATAAGGCTAGAAGAGACGCTGAATACGACAAGAATATTGTCAAAGTGTCATTTTTTAAAGTGCAAGATTTTTACTCACACGCCCAAGAGTATCAGAAGAATATTGGAAGTCAAATTTAATCAAGTAATAAACAACTAGATACTGCTCGTAAGATTGCAGCTTTAAGAGAGTAAGGCAGCTTGTGAATTTTTGATAATTGTAAATAAAATATAGATTGTTTCACTATCATTTTTATTCGATTTGTTTCTTGATGGCGGGGATACCAGCAACAATTTGTCCTTCAATACCGCACTCGTTGGATCCTCTTTTAATCTTGAAATATCCTTTATCTCCCCAATCCTCGTTCCAGGAGTTGGCAACAAGCCAGTAGGGGGTTCCGTTTTCGACACCCCAGCCGACAATCTTGATGGCGTGACCTCCGAGGGCTGAGCCAGTGGTGTGATGATAAACACCGGACTTGTAGGTCAAGAAATCTTGATAAACGGTGAAAGCAGCCTCAACTGGACCGTGAGTTTGGATCTCAGTCTGGATCTTCTCAACGTTAGAGGGGACTGAGTAAACTGAATCAGCAACCCATTTGTCATTGGCGTAAGTTCCAGTGTAGCCAGTTGTGCATTGCTTTTTGCATGAAGGAGTTGGCTTTGAGGCACCGCATGGTTCGTATTTTCCAGTAGTGTGGTGGTCGCAAGGAGCGAAAGTGTAGGGTTGACACCACTTATTGGTGTTGTGAAGCCATCCTGTAACAATACCATCTCTCTTGAAATAGTTCCAGGCACCTGATGGGTAACCACCATTGCATCCTTGACCGCAAGTTAATCCGCAGCAGGTAAGGAGATCCTCAGCTGAGATTCTGGTCTGGAGGGTTTGGTTGCTAGCAATGCAGATTCTGTCACTCATGGCCTCAACGGCACCGAAGGCCCAGCATGATCCGCAAGTGCTTTGATCTCTGACTTATCTGATTGACTCGCATTTAGGCCAGGCTTCAGCGGAGAAGAACTGCTCTGGAGGAGCTTGAGTAACTTTAATGTCCTTTTCTGGGAGCTTGAGGTGGCTAGGGGTTTCGAGGGTACCCATGAGTTGCTTGATTTCATCCATGGTTCTGCCATCGAAGTAGTGGTTGTGGCCAGCCTTCCAGGTGGTCTTCA
>APMI01002621.1_pt1 | contig 16837 bp, 9 predicted proteins | sample 667938 | NCBI WGS metagenome assembly APMI01 (sample SAMN01084076, study PRJNA167559) | wastewater metagenome | biome: Wastewater | place: Denmark: Ejby Moelle, Odense | collected 2011-11-28 | reverse complement strand
CGCTTGAGCCGGGCGTTCTCCGATTCAAGATCCTTCAGTCTCCTGGCATCCGGCACGTCCATTCCGCCGAAGCGATTGCGCCAGCGGAAGAACGTCTGCTCGCTGATGTTGTGCTTCTTGCACACCGCCTTGATCGGCGCCGTGCCCGCTTCGGCTTCTCGCAGGATTGCGATGACCTGCTCATCGGTGAAACGCTTCTTCATGAGTCCTCCTCCGTCTGTCGAGGGTAAAGAACTCACCTGTCGGTCGGCTACATGATTCGCCTTAGGTCAGAAGCATGAACGCATTTAGGTTAGAGGGTTGGCGTGTTGTCGCCTTCTGCGAGTGTCAGATCCGGTCGATTGATGGCGCAAAGCAGCATTTGCGTGACTGCTTCGACCTAGATTGGTGTTGAGCATGGCAGCCGGGGGAATCACCGTTTGCGACTGCGGTGGCGCCGCGTTACGCTGGCATCCGGTCGAGGGGGGGGCCGCCATGGACGAGCTTGATAGCATCGATGACAAGGAGCTTGCGTCGCAGAACAGTTTAATCACGGCGTCGCCTGCGAGCGGAGATGCGAATGTCAGCGTACGTGAAGATGTCATCCAGCGTGCGTTGGCGATGTTGGCGGCCGAACGTGAGAGAACTGGCGTCTCTCCGTCGCTTGCTTCGATCGAACGAGTCTGCGATCGTCTCCGCCTTTCACCTGCCGAAATTCTTCAAACCAAGGGACAAATCGAATCCGACGAGGCTGACGAGCCGGACGGCTCGGAGGACGAAGGCAGTGATGTGCTTGAGTTGGAAGGTTTCGAGCGCGGCAATGTACTTGTCGATCGCATGCTCGGGCACTCCCTCTTGACTGCAAGCGAGGAGCGAGAGCTCGGCCGAGCGGTACGTTTGGGACGGGTGTTTGGCGAGAGCATTGCAGACGGCTCGATTCCGACAGATTCGCGAAGTTCCGAGGTCATCCGCCGTGGGCTACAAGCGCAGCACGGATTGGTGTTGAGCAACATCCGCTTGGCAATGGATATCGCGAAGCGCTATGAGAATCGCGGATTGGAACGCGAAGACCTGCTTCAGGAAGGGATCATCGGCTTGATGCGTGCGGTCGAAAGCTTTGATCCGGATCTCGGCTTCCGTTTTTCGACGTACGCGACCTGGTGGATTCGCCAGTCTGTCACCCGTGCCGTGTTGAATGTCGGCCGCATAGTGCGCATCCCTGTACATGTTGCCGAGAAGCTCAATAGGCTTCGAAGAGCGGAGCGGAGGCTCAAGGCTCGCGCTCCCGGTTCGGCAATCGATGTGAAGCAACTTGCGGACGAGTTGGGTTGGACCTCCGAACAGGTGGGAAGACTGATGGTCATCGATGCGGAGCGATTCCTGTCGGCCGAATCTGAGGACGAAGAAGGTACTTCTCTTCTCGACAAGCTGCGGTCACCGACCCCGGATCCAGAGCGCTGCACGATGGATATCGATCTCCAGCATTTTATCGATCGATGCTTGAAAGCGCTTGATCCTCGCGCTGCCGAGATCGTACGTTTGCGCTTCGGCCTGAGCGGCGGCTCGTCCCAAACACTCGAAACCGTCGGGCAGCATTTCGGGCTGACGCGGGAACGGATTCGCCAGATCGAATCCAAGACGCTTGGCAAGCTTGCCGTACGGCACCATGACGATCTGAAGATGTTCGTTCAGGAGGCATCGTGAGTAGTTCAGCGAAAGCTATCAAAGAAGAACTGTCGAAGGTCGTGACTTGGCTCCAGGGCTGCATCGTTGCAGACGCGCGGGGCGATGGAAAAAACGAACTCGATAACCAGCCGTCTTCCCTATTCTGGCTAGGTCGCCTCGCCCCCGAGGCGAAAGTCGAAGCCAGCGATAGAGGCGAGCGCGGTGAGCGGCTCGAACCCTGCGCGGTAGGGATGCGCCTGCGGCCAGCTTCCTCCGGCCCGTGGAGCTTCGAAACGATTATCTCTGTGTGCATTTGGGACCGCGAGCCCGGGCAGACTGTTTGGTCGAAGAAGGGACCGATAGAACTGCGACTTCCGATATCCATCGCTTCCGGGCAAACCAAGATGCGCGTGCATGAGGACACGATCCGGCTCTCTTTTAGAGACGCTTCCGGTCGTTTGGATATCTCCGCCGCTATCGACGTTTCCCTAGAATCGCGAGAAGGTTTTGATGAGATGATCGTCGAACTAGTCAATACATCCGAGTACGACGAAAGAAGCAAGGTCGATTCGAATCTTTACGAAAGCAGCTTGTCTGTCAGCGGCCTGACGACCGCCCCGTTCTTGCTGGAAGGGCTTCCGGACGCGTTTCGATACGATCGATCGCTACCTGGCATTGGATTGAACTGTTCCGTGCGCGATGTGAAGGGAGTGCTCGCGACGATCGACGTGCCCGAGTTCGGCCAGAAGCGCCCCATCTTCGTTCCGGACGGCGTGAGTGATGAGTCTCTATTCTTCACAACACTTGAGCGCGACCCCATTCCGAGTGCGGAGGCACTCGTCAAAGCGCACAAGCACTGGGGCGATCGTTTCTGGTCCGCCGAGAGTCTCGACGATCGAGCGGAGCGCGAAGACTGGTCGCCGGAGATGGTGGAAGCCGCAACAAGGGGGCGGGCAGCATTTGTCGAGGAGAACGACCGCCTCGACAACGGTGCTCGATTGCTGAAGGAAAATGAGGATCTGCAGCGCGCCTTTCGCTTGATGAATCGTGCCATGGCAACATCAGCGGACGGGCGTTACGCGGGCTGGCGCGCATTCCAGTTCGGGTTCCTGCTGGCGAACCTTGCGAGCCTGACCGATCCGAACCGCGAGAGCGAGACAGTAGACATTGTGTGGTTCGCGACGGGCGGAGGAAAAACGGAAACTTATCTCGGTCTATTGATCGTGGCGATGCTGTGTGATCGGATGAGAGGTAAGCTGAATGGAATCACGGCGTGGAGCCGCTTTCCGTTGCGCATGCTCTCGCTGCAGCAGACGCAACGATTCGCCGATGCCATCGCCGCCGCGGAGATGGTGCGTCGAGAGGAGGGCATCGAGGGGGCACCTTTCTCCTTGGGCTTCTTCGTGGGGCAGGGCGCGACCCCGAATAGGATCAAGCTGGAGCCTGGGGAGGGAGAGCCAGATCCGTACGACGACACGATGCCGGCCGGCTATCTCGTCATCGACCTGTGTCCGTTCTGTCGACACAAATCGATCGAAATGGATTTCCATCAGCCAACGTGGACACTTCGTCATCGCTGTACTCGGACGGAATGCCCTTGGCCGGAAGAAGCTCTTCCCTTTTACATCGTGGATGAGGAGATCTATAGATTCCTCCCCACGGTCGTCGTCGGCACTTTGGACAAGGCCGCATCAATCTCTTTGCAAGCCGCCATGCGGGGTTTCGTGGCACCGCCATTAGGAGTTTGCTCGCACCGCGGCCACGGGTTCACGTACGCTCCGAGACGGGATCGGCCTCGGGGATGCCTGGTTCCAGGATGCGGCTACCCGCTCGGAACGCTTTCCGGAGATCCCGGAATGTTCGCACCTTCCTTCCGGCTGCAAGACGAACTTCATCTGCTCCGCGACAGCCTCGGTGCAGTGGATGCCCACTACGAGAGCCTGTACGACCACCTCAGCCTCGTCCTCTCGCGGCGAAGGCCGAAGATCCTAGGATCTTCCGCCACGCTCTCCGGTTACGAAAGGCAGGTCAGCACGCTTTACGCAAGGAAGGCCCGCGTCTTCCCGCAGCCCGGGCCGGCGCCCGGCGTCGGCTTCTGGTCGTCGGCATCTAACGAGCCGATGCGACACTTCGTCGCGCTAGCGCCCCGCGGAGTGACACTCGAACATGCCGTCGACCGGACACTTACGGTGTTACAGCGCTCGATCCGCGAACTGAACCTTTCGCGCGAGTCGGTTGCCGCAGAGATCGGCGTATCGGTCGACATCATCGATGAGGCGGTCAGTCTTTACGGCACGAATGTCGTCTACGGCAACACGCTGCGGGATCTGGATGCGGTCGCGCGCTCGGCGGAAACCCAAATTCTGGTCGAAGGAGACGTTAACCAACGAACGCTGACTGGGCGAACGGATTTCGGCGACATCCGAAAAACGTTGGAAGAACTGGAGTCGCCGCCGGAGGACTTCCAGAAACGCGTGCATGTCGTCATGGCATCCTCGATGATGTCCCATGGTGTCGACATCGACCGCCTGAACGTCATGGTGATGATCGGTCTCCCTCTTGGAACTGCCGAGTTTATCCAGGCGACCGCTCGCGTCGGTCGTCGCCATCCCGGCCTAGTGATCGTTGTGCCCAAGATGGGGCGGGAGCGGGATGCGGCCGTCTATCGTACGTACCCGAAGTTCGTTGAGCATGCCGATCGACTGGTAGAACCGATCCCCATCACCCGTCGTAGCAGGCGTGTGCTCCAGCGGACCCTGCCGGGAATCGAACTGGCGCGTATCCTCATGATCCACGAACCCGCTTCTGGTATCGCCTTGACGCTGCCGAGGGATCTGAAGAAGTACTGGCAGAACACAGGTTTCGATCCAGAAGCCGAGTGCCTTGAGATCATCCGTGTGCTGCATCTTCAAGGTGCACTGGATGGTCCTATGCAGCACGAAGTCCGAGAATGGATCGACGGCTTCGTACGCAATGTTTTCGATCCGCCGCCCGGGGTCTCGTTCGTTTCGAAAGCCTCGCCTCGATCCAGCCCGATGATCTCGCTGCGTGACGTCGAGGATGCCGTGCCAATCTATGGTCTTGAGGATGATCGATGAGGGACTATCGGAGCGCTTCGCAGATCCAGTTCGGTTACCTCCCGGAGCAGACCGTGGACGTACGCGGCGGCGTCTGGAAGGTGGACAGTTGGAACGACTCCATCCGCGAGCATGCGATCGACCTGCGCACGCTACGCGAGGAACTAATTCGCGCTGCAGCCCCGTGGCTTGCTGCAGGAAGGGACAACGGCTTCACTGCGGCACTGCGAGGCGACGCACATCTCGAACTGCGAAAGTTGAATCGCAACCGAGGTATCTCCTTGCGACCATTCCCGCGCAACTGGATGTGCCGGAAATGTAACCGGTTGCATCGACAAAAGGAGGGGCGGTGTCCTTGTGGTGCTACTTCCTCGCGCGCACAGCTTCCCTTCGTCGGTTATCACGATTGCGGGCGCATCAAAGAGCCATTCTTCCCGTCGTGCCCCACGCATCGCCAGGTCGCCATTCGGTACCCGGGCACGGCGTCCGCTCGCGAGATCGAGTTCTACTGTCCGGTTTGCAGCATATTGATCAGGCGAGGCCTCAACGACAACATCCAGTGCGAGTGCGGCGGCGGTACGATGGTGTATACGGTACATCGTGCGGCCAGCGTTTACACGCCTCGCAGCATCGTCATCGTCAATCCCCCTTCCACGCATCGGATTGAGGAGCTGAATGCCGTTGGTGGAGATGCACGAGCCCTGGAATGGGTGCTGAGTGGCATGAAAGAGCGCAACGCGACTGACATAGGGGCCACCGCCGATTCGTTGCGTAGACAGCTTCAGGCTGCAGGACTTTCGACCGCGCTCATCGAGCGCACGATAGCAGATGCGCAGCAGGACGGGACCCTACGCGGCGAGCCCGAGTCGATCCTCCTTACTGAGTCGCAGGTGACGAACGCATCTCGGGAGGCTGTTCTGGTGGCGCTAGCGGCAGCCGACTCGCGGTTTACCCTTCAGGATCTGAAGGACTCGGTTCCGGCGATCAGCGACGCGGGGATTCGATATCGCGAATCTTACAGTGCAGCCATCCGTTCGGCGGGGCTTGCATCGGTCGAGTTGTTCGACAAGTTCCCGGTAATGGTCGGGCAGTTCGCCTATACACGTGGCGCGCCAGAACCAGGTCGATCGACACTTCGACCCTTTCGCAGCCGTTCAGGCGTCTTCACCGTCTACGGCGAGGTGGCCGAGACCGAAGCCCTGCTTTTCATGTTGTCACCCTCGCGCGTCTGGAATTGGCTCCATCGTCAGGATTTGATCTCAGGCGAGCAGCCTAGCAACGAACGTGCGTGTCGCATTGCGTTGCTGCAAGCTTGCGACTTCCCAGGGTGGCAGGACGCAGGCAACGCCGCCGGCCGAAAACTTCTTGTCATGATCCACTCTCTCGCACACCGGACGATCCGCCTGCTTGCGGTGCATGCCGGCATCGAGCGCAATTCCCTTTCGGAACTCCTCGTACCCAGCCACCTTGGTTTCTACCTTTACGCATCGGCCCGTGGCGATTTCGTGCTTGGCGGACTGCAGGCCGTCTTCGAGTCGGAGTTGGATACGTTCTTGAAGGTCCTGCTGCACGACGAGCACAGGTGTGCCTTGGACCCCGGCTGCGAGCGCGGCGGAGCCGCATGCACGGCCTGTCTACACATTGGCGAGCCCTCGTGCCGGCTTTACAACGCGCAGTTGTCGAGGACAACCCTGTTCGGGCCGGAGGGCTATCTCCGCTGACGGACTTGGTCGAATGCCTCGATCACGGGATGTCCTGCCCTTGCCAGCACTACGGCGGCGGAGCGCGCCCGGCTAAGGCCCACATACGCGTTCGCGGTCCGATCGCGAGCGCTACGACCGTCATCGGAGAGCATCAGCAGGAGGGCAGGAGTTTCCAGCCCCTTGAATCGCGACACTGTTTCACAGACGATCCCGCCGCCGTCGTAGCCGGAAATCGGGACTCCGGCAACGTAGGTGTCGCGTAGCCGCCCAACCCAAACCGGGTCATCGCAAAGCAGGGTGAGGTCGCTCGGCGTAAGCCCTTCCTGATCGAGGAGGCGTTCGGCCAGCTCCAGTGCCATCGCGATAACGTCATCGCCATCACCGAACTGAAAGATGGCGGGCGGCGCACCATCCGCGCCACGCTCGGGACCCGGTTCATCGTAGAGCGCAGATAGACGACGGGCGATCGGTAGGGTGTTGCGGCAGTTCTCGCTTAAGGCATAGGTCGCATCGAACGGTACGCCGCGTTGCCATTCCCTTCGCCGCAATTCTTGACGATCATCAGCGAAAACATAGATCGGTGCCGACTCGGGCACGACCAGGTCTGTCGCCAGCGCAGCAAACCAGGACGGAGCGAAGTCTTGTCCTTCGTCTACGATTAGGGCATCGCATCGCGGTCCCCGGGAGGCAATGGCTTTCGAAAGCATGTCTGGCGCGCCGTCGTCCCACCACGCCTGCGACGGTGCGGCCGGCACCTCGATACCGCACCGCCGCGCCTCGCGCAGGCAGAGCGAGTGAAAGGTGGAGACTTCGATCTTCGGCTCGTTTCCGACGGTCGCCGCTATCGCTTTCGATAGCAGCTCGTTGTAACACACCAGACGCGTATGGAAGCCCTGCTCAGCGAGACTGCGAACTTGGGTGAGCGCAAGCAACGTCTTACCAGTACCGGGGCCACCGACCACAGTAAGGCGGCGCACGCCGCGCAGGCTTGCGAAAATCCGCTGCTGCTCCGCCGTCAGCCTCAGGATCTCCGCCTCGGAACGCGCTATGTCGACCTTCAAGGTCTTACGAACTTCCACGGTCGGTGCAAGCAGTCGGACGACTCGTTGGAGATCGGGAATTGAGAATGCGCGATTCAGATTCCAATGAGCGAACGCTCGTTCGATAGCGGCTAGCGGATTGAGCAGATCACTGGCACAGAGCATCGTCTCCCGCGCGGCATAAGGTGCTAGGCGACCCTCTATATCGACCGACGGAAAGGCCACGGCATGCCCGATGAACATGTTGTGCGGACGAGGGTCGAGTTCGGACAGAAAAGCGATCAGCGCGTGCTTTGAGTCAGATGCTTGGGCGAAAGGGTTGCGGATCTCATGCGTTTGCCCATCGTGACCGACGGATGTCCAGCGGCCATTGTCGATGCGGACGTCGCCACCCTTGACCTCAAGTACGAGGATGCCTCGTTCTCGATTCACTATTATGAAGTCCGCCTCGCCGTCGCCTTGGCGGCCGTGACGAACGGATTGCCAGCGGACAGAATGGAAGATGTGCCAGTCGTCAGAAAGTGTTCCGAGAGCTCTGAGAACGATACGCTCGGAATTTGGGACCATCTTGGCCCCGTCGTCGAGTCGATAGATCTTTGCCATGGCATCCTATAAGCGAAGGGGATCGATCCCCCTCGAGTTTCCGAGATCATTAGGGTACATTTCCCATATGGGGAAGCGTAAAGCAACTACGAAACCTGTCGGACGTGCCGCACCGGCGGTCAGCATCGATTGCGTGGACGTCTTCTGCGGCGTCGGAGGCCTGACTTATGGGTTACGCAAGGCCGGCGTGCATGTCTCCGCTGGAATCGATCTAGATCCGGCCTGCCGCTTTCCGTACGAGGCGAACAACTCCGCACGGTTCGTCGAGCGCAGCGTAACGGAAATGACGGGGTGCGAGATCGACGCCTTGTACTCCGTCAAGGGCTTACGTCTGCTTGCCGGTTGCGCGCCATGCCAACCTTTCTCCACCTACAGCCAAGGACGAGATCCCAAGCGGAACGAGGATTGGGGGCTGCTTGCACACTTCGGGCGTCTGGTGGGTGAGCTCGGTCCCGATCTCGTTACTATGGAAAATGTTCCGCAGTTGGCCAATCACGAGGTCTTCGAAGACTTCGTCAAATCCCTGCAGGACTATCATGTCTGGCACGACGTCGTGGACTGCGCCGATTACGGGCTTCCTCAGAAGCGGCGCCGATTGGTACTTCTCGCATCCCAGCTCGGTCCAATTCAGCTGATACCATCCAGCCACATAGCCGCCAGACGCAAGACGGTCCGTGCAGCGATTGGAAAGATGCCGTCGCTAGCCGCCGGCGAGTTCGATGCGAACGATCCGCTACACGCGGCTGCTGGCATGAGTGCTCTCAACTTGCGCAGGATCCGGGCCTCCGTTCCCGGGGGCACATGGCGCGACTGGCCGCCCAGTCTGCGCGCTTCATGTCACGTCAAGGCGTCCGGAGACGGATACGGTGCCGTGTACGGCCGCATGCGATGGAACGAACCGGCTCCGACAATGACTACGCTCTGCCACGGTTTCGGTAACGGCCGCTTCGGCCATCCCGAACAGGACAGGGGATTGAGCTTGCGGGAAGCCGCCATACTGCAAACTTTTCCGAAGCGCTACAAATTTGTTCCCGAAGACGAGCGAGTGCGTTTCACTACCGTGGGGAGAATGATCGGCAACGCCGTTCCACCGAAGCTGGGCGAGATCATCGGACTTACATTGTTACAGCATGTCAGGATCAAGCGAGCTCAGGTTTCGGCATAGCACTCAGCGGATCAGCGCACAGCGGAGCTCTGGTACATTCGGAAATGGTCGGAGAATTTGACTCCAGATCCGGCTGCTACTCAAAGCAGTCGGACTTCGCGCCGAATATATGTCCGAGCTCACAAGGTGGAATTCTAATCTGCCGACCAACCACAGCTAATGTCAGTTCCACAGCAGATTCAATCTCTTTCAGAGTGACGTCAGGTAGCCCATATTTCCGCCTCAACAACACTTCTCGCAGTGCATGAAGGTTTGATTTTAGAGCAGGCAGCAACGAAATAATCCTTACAACATACTCTCTATCGCAGGCAACTTTGTTCCTATGTTTCTGCTTTTTTCTTTTGCTGTTGTAATAGCGAAACAAATCACTATCCTTAGACCAAACGTATGATTCATTAACGCCAGTCAAAGCAGACAAAGTAGCAATAGATGGTAGATAGCAGGCATTGCATGCTTCCATTAGGCTAAGCAGAAGGTATCTTGTCTTCGGCCAGTGATTCGCTCTTTCCCGACATCGGTGTGAGACTCTTCGCGGAATTGCGGGGAGATCAGGGAAGACGCCAGTGAGCACTTCTCTTGGGCGCAGCATCACATCAACAGCTGACGTTGAATGCGAGGCGGCGAGCCAAAGGACCGTAGAAATCCTCAAGCCTTGTGGTTCAAGATTGCGCAGCATCCAGATGTGGCTGCGTCCAATAGCGTCCGTTTTTCCCTTGGCTTCAGCAATCAACTGCTTGAGAACTCCTCCTGCCTGACTCATCCAGGAAGACTCAATCTGCGGCCTATCGATGTCCGACACGTACTCAACTATTGAATACATTTGCGCCTCGACCCAAGCTGCGTACCGATCCTGCGGAACTGGATCCCGCTTTTTATTCCACAACATGGCACCACAAGACGTGCATTTCGGCTCAGCAATGAAATTTGTCGCATAGTAAGTCCCTTGGCCGCATGACAAGCAATGAGACTCCAGCCGGCACGTATGAATTCGACAATTTGCGACGCCGCAAAGACTATGTGCAAGCAGGCCATAACCTGTCCCACGATCAGGGTCAAGACATGCAGGACACCATCGCTGCCTTTTTTCTAGAAGCCCTATCGCCCTATGTGAAAGCACAGGGAATAGCTCATAGAACGTATGACGAATCGCGTCAGGTGAGCCGCCGAGTGCCTCGTAAGCAGCAACCATCTGCTGAACCACCTTGCCAGTACCAAGCAAAGATGCAGCAATCCCCTTGCCTCGCGGAGCGCACTGCACCTCGCTGCTTCTAATCGCACCAATCAGGTCTAGAAGCTTGCCTATCTTCACGCCATGCGCGGTTGCAGTTCTCAATAGGAGTGAATGGAATGATTCCGCATGCTCTGACCCTGGGCCGAATGGCTTTAGCGGCACGATTACATTCATCGCGCACATTTCAGACTACCCACCATACTTACGAGATTAGCTCCTGAGTCCCTAATCGCAGCGGTTCCATTAACAAATTCTTCAATAAGGTCCGCCTCCGCGCGCATTCTTTCGGCTACAACGGGAATATGCATTGACGACTTTATATCTTCGATACACAGGCAATTGCGTTCAGATGATTTAGCTATACATCTAGCCCTATCAATCAATGAAATTAGTTCCCCAGGAATTCCATAAGTTGCTTCATAGAGTGCGTCCGCGTTGCGAACAAGAATCCCAGAAGAAAGCCCAGCATCTTCCTCAACGCGATCAAGAAAGGCGAGGAATTCGCACATTTCCTTCTCGGACCCGTTCTTCATTCTATTAAGATGAAGAATCATTCCGGTCCTGCTTATCTGTGCGCTGTAGCTTACATAGTCCAGAAGCCGCAAAGTTCCGAGTAGAATCACCCGAACGCCCATTGCTTTTGCAAGAGTCCTGATGCTCTCTATATATGATTCTACGGGTCGATTCTTTTTTGTCAGGATCAATATATTTGCTTCATCTATAATTACAAGTCTTATTTTCCTGGCGCGAGCAAGGTTAATGAGAGAAATTCGCTTTCGCTCTTCACTTACCTTGCCCGCAGCACTAACTTTCCTTAGTGCGCTTGCAAGCTTAACAGCGGACTCGGGATCAATATCTGACGGGATACCAAAGTCCATGCCGTGAAAGGGGTCTCTGAGCTCTGCAAGCATCTGCTCTATCAAATACTTTGATGTAAAAAATCCTCCTTCAGCATTCTCAACGCTAACGCGAATCGAAAGTTCAGTGCCCGGCTGGCGTCGCCCATAAATCATCTCTCCAATTATTTTGGAAAGCACGGATTTCCCAGCACCACTAGCACCTACGACAAATACAAGTGTACCCGGGGGCGAGTTGTCGACAGCCATGCAATATCGCAGGGCGGAGGTAAATGCCTTGTGCTCAACGATTTTGATTCTGTCTTCCATTGAGATCGACGCCATCACCCTTGGTCCCCAATGATTTTCAGTGCTGCACGAGGCGCGGACGAAATTTCACTAAAAGATCTTCTGGCTGTCTTTGTACCGATTTCTGATGTGAAGCGTGGTACATCCTCTTCTACTACTGGCCGTTTTTTTGCCTTTGCCTCTCCCTCCACCGCAAGCCTTCGCTTTGCGTTACTCCGCCGGTATTCGGCCTGATTTGCTTTGGACACAATGTGGTAGCGCATGCGCTCCGCCATCGAAAGGATCCGAGCGACTCGTCCCATTCCTGCTATTCGGTTATGGTCGTTTGAGGTCATACAAACCAGACCGCGACTCGATTGGCCCCATATGATCGAAGGATCAAGGCTGTCTATTCTCAGCTTCTGCGGGGTTTCTCCTTGGTGAATCAGTTGAGAGGCGACGTCGCAACTGTACTTTCTCCCTGCAAACGCAACTCCTCGCTCATATGTAAACTTCTTTGCCTCAATTGGATAGCTCGTCACATAGCGACCATTATCGTCAAGCACTATGCTTCGTACAGAACTTGGAAATGCTTTCAAATCGCGCTCAAACTGTTCTTTTGGTGTAAGAGTGCAGCCCGCATGAATAGTGTTGTTCCATCGATCTATCCATTCAAGTATTTCGATTATTATCCTCTGCAAGTCATGTACTGCTGTACTTCGACCCTTTCTTCTTGCATCAGCATCCCTTCCGGCTTGGTCATGGAATGTTCCACCTGACAATGTTTGTAAAAAGGCATTCAATTTTCCATTGACACATTCCACTTCCCCACCTCCCTTTGAGTAAGCCGTCGGGCGACAGACGCGACCGATGTCCAAATGGGCGCTCAATTCTTTATCAATTAAATTTTCGAACTCAGGTCCTTTATCTCTGACGATTATTTGCGGGACCCAGCCCCGATCCAAAAGGCACAGCCGAATGCTCATGACGTACCCAAGCGAGCTCGGACTGCCAAATGTAATTCCCGCAGATGCAATGTATAGACTTGGACTCATAACAAGCGGGTACACGATCGGCCTTGCTATCTTCCAGTTTCCAGCATCGTCTTTGGCCATAATGTCCGAGTACACCGCGTCGCAATGCGCCCACATGCCACCGACTCGAACTCGCTCAATACATTTATCCCCTGGAGTTTTCGCCCTGGATTTTTGGATTGCTCTGGCACCACCAACTAAGGATGCTTTACGCTCTGGCGTAAAGAACTTTGCTATATATTTTCGTATTGTCTCTTCCGCCGGAATTCGCCTGTTTGATTCTCGATACAGGACGACGAGCTCCGCATGTGCCTCAGATGGAGACGGTATTTTCTTTGTCCGTTTCATATAACTTTTAAGAGCATTCTTAAGCCATTCCTGCTCTTCTTTTGGCAGAGGAGTTCCACATCCCCCACGATCGGAGAATCTCGGTATCAAGCCAGCTATCGCAGGCGCGCCTTCGGCAATAGCGGCCTCCATCTTTCCCCTATGCACAAAATCCGTTGAGTTCATTGGAACATTCTGCGCACGTCTCTCCTTGTACCTCTGCACCCGGCTTTCCGCCCATTCCCTTTCTTTTGGGGTTGCCAATAGCAATCGATGTGCATACGTTCCTTCTTGCACACCTTCTGTCTTATATGACTGGAGTTCTATTTTCGCCAGTTGTGCCTGCTCTGGTGTTGCATAGACAACGAAATCCATTCCAACTGTTTGATATTTGAGCAATCCATAAACTTCTTTATTCAGGATCATGCGGATCAGCTGATCCGCGTTCACAGCACTGTACATTTCGAGAATCTGTCCAATAGTCAGTGGACGTTCTTTTAGCGCGGATTTGATACATTTCGCCACGCGCCCTGGCAAATGCTCGCATAGACTCTTCTGTAGTTCGACCAGGTATCCCAAATTGGCGCGGTACTGAGGTGTGTATTGCTCTGGACAAAAAACTCGGTAAGTCATGCCCAACAGGTTGGCAGCGTTTTCTCCAGGCAAATATCGCCAGATATTGTCACGCCCCATCACCCAGTCGTTTGGGTATCGCTTGCGCTTTTCCTCCAGATCCGTCTGCTTCTTGGCCTCTACGATAGCGATCTGATCGCTTGAGACTCGAAGGTAGTCCGGTGTTTGGCTTCTGTTCTGCTGCCTCCCACGCGAATCATGGGCGAACACCTTCAATCTAGGCGGTTGACTAAGGAGAAGCAGGGTATCGTCCAGACAGCAGAGCTTTACGTACGTGCCCTCGCATTCTTCAGAATCGAAGCCGACCCGCAAACCATTCTTCGTGGTCAACTCTCCGCTGTTGCTGAACAGACCCCCGCCGACTGACCTGGTTGGCCCATCAAAGACGGCAGAGCGCAGGTAGCAACGGCCTGTTGACGTCAATGCCGCGAAGGCTCGTAGCGCTTCAAGACTCGCCCAGATTTGGTCAAGTTTTTCACCCTCAAGGCGCATGCGTCCTCCCGGAAGAAGCTATGTCAAGCTCCATCTGCCGGAGCCGTTGACAAAGGCAGTCCGCGGGCGTAGCGTTGGGGTTGAGCGACCAACTCACCCATAACGCGACACCTTCAGACCCCTAGGATCCCTGGGGGTTTGTCGTTATTTGGGCACCATGACTGCCTCCGATCTCTTCGTTAACATGACGACGGCACGACCATTCCAGGTCGTTGCGGCTAACGACTAAGTGCATCCTTTTTTACTTGGTTTGCAAGCGTCTTGACCCGTGCTGCCATAAGCATTTCTATATATCGACACTCGATATAAAGATGCATGTTGCAGACGCTCAGGCAACTGCTTGTTTTTACAAATAATGCGCGGCCACTCCCTTCTATCAGAGCGACAGTAACGCCTATAGTTCGGCGACATTGGGATACCGCGGTACAGTTCAGGAACTGCGTGAACCAGAGGTTGCTGGGAGTCCGGTTTATTGCAGCTTCGAATGCCCTAGATTCCAGCTAACCTGTGGCTCACGCACTCTAGCCAACCCCCGGGCGGACCACCGGCACACATGCCGATCGGTCCGCTCGGCGCCGATGGCCGAGCATGGCTCGCCCCCTTCCTCGACGGCACCTTCCATCCGCTGACGTCGACCCCGCCAACCGCTTCGCCATCCCGACCGGGCGCGCTCCGCCGCGCGCTCGCCCCCAGGTCATCGGGATCTTCCGGAAGGTCTGACGCCCTCTCCGGCGCCGATGACGGAAACGATGCACGGCAGCGACGGGAAGGCACCCGACCGCCTGTTCCGGCAGCCCGAGATCTACGCGACACCGCGCGGGGCCGAACGGTCGCGTCATCGAGGACGCGATCCTGCGACGCTCTCGACCCGGCACGCCTCGGCGCGCGAAAGACGGGCCCGTGCAATCGATGCCCTGCGCGACGCGATGCGCAAGATTTCAGTGCATGAAACCGTTGCACACGCGATGTCGCATGCATGCATGTGTGTGTGCATGCCCGATGCATGCACACATGACAGAAAACGCTGCACAAGCGAACGCGTCATAGGTCGGAACGCCATCTTCGATGCGCATGCATAGGTCATGCGCATCGTGCAGAAAGCGGATTCTTCGGCGCGTTGGCCGGACACGCGATGCAGGAGTAGGCTCGGTCCGCGGATCACGCCATGCGAGGCAAGGACAGGCCTCTTGCGGAACCGTCGTTGCTTCACGTTGCACGATCCGCCTTCACCGGGCCGGTCGGCCCGCATCGCCATCACACCATGGACAAGGAACGTACTATGAGACTTCATGCGAACCCGCTCGCCGTTGCCGTCGGTGCCTCGCTCCTGTGCGCCGTCCTGCCTGCTTTCGCCGGCGAATTCCGCACCGTCGCCAAACCCATCCCCGGCCAGTACATCGTCGTCCTCAAACCGCAGGCCGCCAGCCTGGCAACCGAAACCAGCCGAGCGGATCGTGTCCCGATCGCTGCCCGGGCCATCTCCACGCAGCATCGCGCCAACCTCGTGCGCAGTTTCGATCGCGTGCTGCGCGGCTTCGTGGTGAAGGCCGACGACAAGGCGCTGGCCGCACTGCTCGCCGATCCGCGCGTCGCCTACGTGGAAGAGGATGGCGCGGTCTCGATCAACACCATCCAGACCGGTGCGACATGGGGACTCGATCGCATCGATCGGCGCCTGTTGCCGCTGGACACGTGGTACACGTACGACACGACCGGCAGCGGCGTCCACGCTTACGTGATCGACACCGGCCTGAACGTCACGCACAACGAATTCATCGGCCGTGTCGGGGCGGGCGTCGACTACGTCGGCGGTGGCGTCAACGACTGCAACGGCCACGGCACGCACGTGGCCGGCACGCTGGGCGGCACGACGTACGGCGTCGCCAAGGCCGTCACCCTGCATCCGGTCCGGGTGCTGGATTGCCTGGGCAACGGCACGCTGTCCGGTGTCATCGCCGGGATGAACTGGGTCGCGGCCAACCACGTGTCGCCGTCCGTCGTGAACATGAGCCTCGGCGGGCCGGCCAACACCTCGATCGACACCGCGGTCGCGAACCTCCACAGCACCAGTGGCGTCACCGTCGTCGTCGCGGCGGGCAACAACAACGACAACGCCTGCAATTATTCGCCCGCGCGTGCACCGCTGGCGATCACGGTCGGGTCGATCGACAACACCGACACGCGCTCCTGGTTCTCGAACTACGGCACCTGCCTCGACCTGTTCGCGCCCGGCAGTGCGATCAAGTCCGCATGGATCGGGAGCAACACGGCGACGAACACGATCGACGGCACGTCGATGGCATCGCCGCACGTCGCCGGCGTGGCCGCGCGCTACCTGCAAACCCATCCGGCCGCGACGCCCGCCGCGGTGTGGGCCGCGATCCATTACGCCGACAACATCTTCGGGGTGACGCCGTTCTGGCCAGGCGTGATCAACCGCGGGACCGGTTCGCCGAACGAACAACTGCACTACGGTTCGCTCAACGACGGCTACAACGACGGCGACCCCCACATCAGGACCGTCAACGGCCTCTACTACGACTTCCAGACCGGTGGCGAATTCGTCGCGCTGCGCTCGCAGGGCATGGAGATCCAGACGCGCCAGCGGCCGGTGGCCAGCCTGCCGTGGGTCAGCGTGAACACGGCGGTCGCGACGCAGGTCGGCAGCCATCGGGTGACCTGGCAGCCCGGGACCGGCTTCATGCCCGATCCGGCCGGCTTGCAACTGCGGGTCGACGGCGTGGTCACGCCGATCCCGGCAGGC
>APMI01035528.1_pt1 | contig 16838 bp, 19 predicted proteins | sample 667938 | NCBI WGS metagenome assembly APMI01 (sample SAMN01084076, study PRJNA167559) | wastewater metagenome | biome: Wastewater | place: Denmark: Ejby Moelle, Odense | collected 2011-11-28 | reverse complement strand
CCGCAACGGCGGGCTTCTTCGGGTACTTCTGAGGCTGCTTGAGGTTACCTGACACGGTAACTTGGTCCCCCCGACAGGAATCGAACCTGTATCTGGCGCTTAGGAGGGAACACCACTATCTAAAAAAACTCATTGTGCCACATACACTTACAGTCAACAAGTGCGTTATCCTACCGCAAATGTTCCAAATTTGTTCCAAATTCCATTTGAAAGGATAACCACATGTCTGGAAAGCTCATCACTCCAAGAGTTGGTGTCAATGGCAAAGTTTCCTATCTCGTTCGCATTCGTGAGTCAGGAATCAATGTCAACAAGACATTCAAGACTGAGAAAGATGCTGAAAAGTTTATCAGGGAAATCAAAACCAAGATAGATAAAGGTGAGTCTGTTGATATTGGCAAGATTAAGAAACTTACACTTGCTGAAATCTTTACTGACTATCTGAAATTTAATAAAGTTGCAGATGGTAAAAAGTATGATATTGAAAAATTAAAGTTAGAAATTGGAAAAGTTCCATTGTCTAATTTTAAAACATCAACCTTTGCTGAATACATCAAAACAAAGTTAGAACAAACCATTCCTGACCAGCCAAAAACAAAGAAAAAACACCCTTTGTATGATGGTTATCAAGTCATTGATGATGAAACAGGAGAGTTGAAAAAGAAAACTTACTCTGAAAGCACCATCCGTAAAATTTATTATCACATCAAGACTGCTCTTGAATGGCATTCAAAACATTATGAATATACATTCAATAGAAAACCTTTTGATGATGTAAAAGCACCAAAAGCATGGAATCCAAGAGATAGAATCTTAGTTGATGATGAGATGGAAAGGTTGCTTGTTGCTTGTGATAAGATGTATGTGAATAAAGAGGAATTAAAGTGCATGATTCTTTGGCAGTATTATTCATGCATGAGAGCAGGTGAAACATTGTTGATGAAATGGGAACACATTCATCTTAATGAAAGCAAGCCTGAGTATTCTTACATCTTTGTTCCAAAAGAAAATCAGAAAATTGCAGACAAGAAAGGTGCAAAAGATAGAAAAGTTCCATTAAGACCTGAGTTCTTTAATTTTATTAAAGACAGGATTGTGAAACTTAAAAAAGATGGTCAAGTTTTTGTTTTTGGTGATTATTGGAAAAGTAGCTCAGTTCTTGCAAGTCGTTTCAGGGTAATTTGCAAGAATGCCAAAGTGGTAGATTTTAAAATCCATGATTTGAGACATTGTGCAGTCTCATGGTATTTTGTTAACACAAACTTGACTGACATTGAGATTTCTGAAATTTCAGGACACATTGAGTTGTCTACCCTTAAAAGGTATGCAACTTTAAGACACAATGATATTGGTGCAAAGTTGTGGGCAAATGCTCAATAAAACAAAAAAGGGACTTATTCAGTCCCTTTATTTTTATCCACCAGATGCAACAAGTGCAATCATGTTGGTTGGTAAATCATCCAATGTTGCTCTCAACCATTCAGGGAAAGCACTTGGAACAAAAGCAAATGGAATGTTGAAATCAAACTTTCTATCAATCCTTAAAGGTTGATTATTGTATTTCTTGGATTCCACTTGATAGGCAATGTGATATTGGTTATTTATGCTATCAAAACCAACAGCAAACATTGTTAATTTCAACTTTGAATCTTTTAGCAATTTCTCAAACTTAGTCCACATGGACATTGTTTCTGCATCATTCATCAAAAGTTGCTTGATGATGTAGCAATTGTTCATTGCTAAGTTGAAACCTTTCCCTGTCTTTAATACATCTGCAAAAAGGTTAGAATACCTACTATCTTTTGTATATGCTTTCATTTTTAATTCCTTTCGTTTTAAATGTGGTGGTATGCTCCTTTCTGAACATGTGATTTATCACTAAAAAGAATGAAATTTCGTCGCTATTTATATTATGAAAGGAATGTTAACATAAATAACAAAAAAGGTCCACTGCTTTTTACATGTTATATAAAAAAAGAAAGCCCATAATGGGCTTTTTCTTTTTAATCTGGTTTCTTTGGTGGTTCATCATACAATCCATCACAAGCATAAGTTCTAAATCCTGTTAACTCAGAGAATGAATCTCTGTATGTTTTTGAACAAAAACAAGAGAGAACCAAAGTGTTATCACTCTTGTTCGTGACTTGCCAAACTGCTTTAGGACATGCTTGACAGACCACACCTGAAAGTCTTTCAAGTGTTTCCTGGTTAGATTGGTTTTCATTGGCTTTCTCATAGATTCTGATGAGAACTTTACTTTTGATTTCAGGTGGAGCAACAAACAATCTTGATTTGTTGGTTTGTTCTGCAACTGCTTTTGATACAGTGTTTGGTTGTATATCGTTCATCTTTGGCATGATTTCTCCTTTTTATTATTAAAATAGATGTAATTTGATTACAAGTCCTGTTGTAATCAAAGATATAACAACAGGAGCACCAATATAAGCCCAATACTTTATGTTTTTCACCAAGTTGATAAATGTCTCATTGGTTATTTCATTCAAATTTTCAGCAACTTTGTTTAATGCTCTTGTTTCCATTGCCTTAACCTGACTGTCTAATTTTTTTTCAATTTCCAATTGTTTTGTTAAAAGCCTTTCAAATGTCTCAACTAATAAATTATTAAACTGTGTTGCTGAATCATCCATTGCCTTAATTGTGTCATCTCTCTGTCTGAACAATTCACTATTAATCAATGTCTTTTGAACTTGAAAATCATTTTTTAAAGCAGTAAATTCTTGAACGATAGTTGTTTTTTCTGTCAAGATGCTTTGGTTCATTCTAGTTATTTGTCTATCAACTTTATCATCAAAATCTTTGATTTTTTGTTCAAAATCTGATTTCAATTTTGCTGAATTACTATTGACCGTATTTTCAAATATTTCTTTTGTTTGGGTTTCAATATCATTTTTAATGGTTTTCAAAGAAACTTTTAAATCCACATCAAAGCTAGTTCCTGCATCCTTAAAGCTTTTTTCAAAAGAATTAAGCAATTGCTCTCTGTGTTTTGTCATGGCTTTGATTGATTCAGCTTGAATAGCAACCATCAACATGGTTTGCATTCCTGAACCTGTCAACAATCCTAAAATTTGCATAACTTGGTCATCATTAACCAAGTTTAGATTCAAAAATATATCATGCAATCTTTCTGCAAGTTCATCAGATACATTGTTGCGAATCCAAGATAAGAATGATTTCTTATCATCAAAAGGCATGTTTGTAATGTCTAATATAAGTCCTGAATAGACTTTAATTATTTCATCTCTTTTGCTTGATTCTGAAATTTCTGAATCAAATATTTTTTGTAATTTTTCTATATACATAATATTCTCCATAAAGTTTACATTATTAAGATTAACAAATGAAACTTTAAAGTCAATATCAAATATAGATATAATGTGATATTAAATTAAGGCAATAAAAAAGCCCAACTTGTGGGCTTTAATTTTACAAACCATAAGAGTATCCTCTGTCTTGCTTTTTCTTGATTGTTTGAACTCTTACATCAGAAACCTTATTGACATCAAATTGTTCAGGTAATTTTTGTTGTTGACTCTGTTCCTGTTGTTGCTTGATGCCTTGTTGATGCTGTGGAGACTGTTGCATGTGTTCCTGTCCTTTCAATGCTTTAATGGACTCAGGCATCTCAGGATTGTTATTTCTATATTCAGCAATCTGTCTCTCATACTCTTTCTGTCTTTCAATTTTTTGTTGTTTTTCTCTTTCCTGTTGTTCTTTCAACTCTTTCTGTTGTTTCTGATACTCAGGGTCAAACTGCTTGAAAGACTCATACAACTTATCCTTGGCTTTTGATAAAAAACCTTGTTTTTGTTCTGGGTTTTTATCCTGTTTAGGTTCAACAGTAGCAAACTTTACCTGCTGTTTTTGAGACTGCTCAGGAGCATTCTTACCATCCAAGGATGGTTGCTGTTGCTCTTGTTTTGGTTCAATATTTATCTTGAAACCAATCTCTTTCTCATGGTTCTCATGAGATACAGTCAATTTTTGTGGTTCATCAAGCTGAATACCATTTTGTTTACCAATATCAGTCAAAAGCATCTTGCTATCTTTTCTTGAATAGCACTCTTTCACTGCATCATATTCTGCATGAGTAGCATAGTTGTGAATATCAAACTTATTTCTTGTGAATATAACATTGGTCATGTTGCTTGATGCCAAGGATGAAACCTCTGCAAAGTTGTAGGTGTTCCCAGTGGTCAAACCTTGGCTTTTATGACCAGTTAAGCAGTAGCCTAAATCAATCTTGTCATTGTTCTTGATGGATACATTTCTCTCTGTTCCATTGTCCAATGAGACAACTGCAACACCATTCACAAACTCTTTAATTGTTCCAACATCACCATTGGAATATCCTTGCTCTTTATCTTTGATATTTTCTTTTAAAATGATTCTATCGCCAACATGGAAATCTTTATCTCCATTAGATAGAGACTGTTCTGATAGTTGACCTTTTTTGAGTCTTTCATCTTGGATGGCTGTATTGATTGCATCAACTGACTTGTTCAAACTTGCCAATGCTAATTTCTCATTACATGGTTTATCATCAGCCATATAATCATGAACTAACATATTAAGTTTCTGTTCAGATGTTTCACACAAATGCATTCTGCCGTTGTCCTCTAACAACTGAAATGCTTTCTTGATATGTTCACCTGATTCTTTTAGTTCATCAACATTTCCATTTCTATAAACATTTGCCAAGGATGTTGATTTTGCAATCTCCAAAGATACAGAATCTTTTTGTCTTGTAATCTCATCCAAAATTGCAAAATTTTCCTTGTGCTTGGTTATCTCAGAATCCTGCAAATACTCAGTAAGTGTCTGACCTGCTCCAACTGCTGAAATCTGGTTTGAGTCTCCAATAAGAACAAGTTTTGCACCTGTTTTATCTATATTCTGCATCAAGTCATGGAAAGTTCTTGTATCAACCATTGAGCTTTCATCCAAGAAAACAATACTTTTTTCATCAAGATGAATCTTGTTATTTTGGATAGCAATATTGAATGCTTGAACAGTGAAAGCATTATCCTTACCAATATCAGTTGTTCCCAAGTCAGCCTTGACCTTGTTTGTTGGAGCAATACCGTAGGTAGTGAATCCGTTTTGCTTGGCAATGATAGAACTAGCATTGATTGAAAAACTTTTTCCTGAACCTGGCACTCCAATACAGATACCTGCATTTTTTTCATTGAATACAACATCAATCAAATCTCGTTGACCTTGTGAGAATTTAATGTCCTTGATTTCAGATTCTTTTTTCCCTTTTTCAAGTTCTTTCTTACGGTTGTCATCAGAAAGTTTTTGTAATAAATCCTTGACCTGTTTTTCTAATTTCTCTTTTTCAATGTGAGTTTTGGAATCCTTGGTCATCATCTTTCTCATGACTTTAATATTGTCATGTTCTTTGGTGATGAGTTCTCTACTTGTGAAAGTGAACTTGTCTCTACCTTTTTTATCTTGCTCAACATGAGCAATAATGTCAGCATTTTTATTAGAGAAACCATTGCCTGCTTTGGCATCTTTTATCAACTGGATTGCTCTGTTTTCTGCATCAGGTCCATAGTGGTTGATGTATTCAGCAACAAAATCATGCTCACTAAAATATGGTTTAGTAGCAGTAACATTTTTGATTACATGTGAGTCTGTATCTTTTGAAAGTGATTTTTTTGAGTAAAGAATACCAATCTCATCAATACCTTTCTTTTTATATTCCAATCCAAAACTCTTTACCAAGTCATCATTTCTTGTTATTTTATCGGTGAATGATTCATCAGTTTTTGCTTTCTTGATTTCATTCTTAATCTTACTTTTGTTCTTGCCTGAATTGATTCTCTTGATTTCTTTCTGAAATTTCTGTTGTGCTATGTTAGATTTTTTATAATAAGCATCATCAGTTATCTCATGGCTTTCTTTTTGTTCTTTTAAATCTTTGATGGTCTTGTTGTATCTATTTTCATTGTCAGCTAATTGCTGTTTGACAACTGCATCAACTTTCTCACCAGTTTTAGACATGGAGTAAATTTTGTTTAAAGACTCCTTGTTGTATGCAACACGGAAATCCTTAGTCTGTTGCTGGTTGTGGTTCAAGACAGATTTTTTCTCTCTGTCATAAGATTCAACAGGAACATCCTTGAAAGTCTCAGTAAATTTTTGAATGAATGATGACTGAAACTTGGCATTAACCATGTTGTGGAATCCAGGCTCTTTGATTGCATCAATCTCAGTAGCACCATACTTACCATCAACAAGGTTCAAATTTGAGCAGTTATAGTGTCCGTGTAGGAACGGATTTCCATCTCTATTGTCCACATGAACAGTTGTATAAGTAAGCAACTCGCCAGTCTTACCTTTACTGTTCTTGATTTCTTTCTGAACAACATTATTGAAAGACTCATCCATTGCATCCATGAAAATCTGTTCCATCTTTCTCTTTCCATCATCATCTAATGACTGATAGAAATATGAGAAAGTGCTATCTAATGAATAGCAAAATTCAGTGGATGTTTTTCTCTGTTGCTCAACTCCCTCAACTACATCTTTCTTATCAAAGAAAACTTGTTCACCGTTATGATTATTAACATAATCATTGGCAAGGTCTTTTTGTGTTAGATAAATTTTAAAATACTGAACAGAATCATTTTTGAACGGAATCTTTTCATCATACTCATTTGTATAGAATCCATTCTTTAAGTCTGATTCATTAAGATAGACATTTTCTTTTGTTAATTCATCAACAACATGTGCTGTTGACCTGTCATTGATGGTGTAGACTTTTTTCTCTTGAATTTCTACATCCTTGACAGTTTCATCATGCTTGCCAATCTCCAAGTCTCCAATAATCTTTAATTTTTCAGCAGTTAGGTGTCCTGACAATCCAAGTCTGTCAGCAATCGCACCTGAACATCTTGTATATCTTGCAAGATTGTCCTGCTGTTCCTTATGCAAGGCATCCTTGAATGGTTGTTCCTGAATGCTTATCTGTTCAGGAGTCAAACCTTTCATGTTGTATTCAAGGTGTCTCTGTGCTTTCTGCTCAATTCTCAACTTAGCATCGTTGTGCTGTTCAAGTTGTTTTCTAAGATACTCGTGATAGTTGTATCCAATATTTATATTCTGAGTTGCAAATCCCATAACACATTAACCTCCAATTCTGTCAAAAAGTTGGTTAAGTAGAACGGTGAGAACATCAATCTTTTTTTCCAATTCTTTATTGGTGTTCAATATCTCAGTGTATTTTGATTCCATCTTATCCAATCTTGCCAATGCAAGTCTTTGTTCCTCAGTTGCAAAAGACTGAGATTGAATCAACAATTTATTGATGAATTGTTTTGGAGTTAAATTTTTTTCATGAGCCTTTTGAACAATTTCTTTACTGACTCTTGTTGTTATGTCGTCCCTTTGGGTTGTGCTTTTTCTTGAAACTATCTTTTTAGTTATTTCTTTGGTTTCCATACTTTTCTCCATAAAGTTTATATATTAAAGATAACAAAATAAACTCTATTGTCAAATAGTGTATTGGTTGCCAAAGTTTTTGATTTTAAAACCTAGTATTTATAAGGTTTAAACTAATACAAGCAACAAGAATTAATAGTAAAAGCAACCAGCCGTGGCGATTACTAGTTCTGTTTTTTTGTTTTTGGTTTTTTGGTTTTTCTTTCTGTTAAATACACAAAGAATATACAAAGATATAAAAACATATCAATCAATATCATCAAGATATATAAAGATATGAAAGATAATATAAATAAATATAAGTAAGATATACAATAATATACAAGATAATATACATTGACAATCAATTTTCATTTGTTAATATTATTTTATGTTAGATTGAAACTGTGTTTCTTATATTTGATGGTTGAATGCAAACTCTGTTTGATTTCATTTCAATTTTTCATCATTAAAACTTTAAGCCGGTTTGACAATTTAACTTTAATTTTATGATGATAAAAAGGAGATAGTCATGAGTGTAAAAAATGAAATTGAACAGTTAGAAAAAGAATTAAAATTTTTAGAAAGAAATCCATCAAAAGATTATGTTGTCTATCAGGCATTAAATCGTTCTGATTATATTAGAGAATATCTTTTGCCTGATTTGCATGAAAGATATGAGTTGGGTGCAGATGATGATATTGAAAGAGATGAGTATGGAGATAATTAAAATGAAAGCAAAAGATAAAATACTAAGAAAAATAAAAAGAAAAATGGATAAACACAATTTGAAATATGGACAAGATAAAAGCAAGTTTGATGTTAATGACATTCTTACTGCACAAACTTTGATGGAATACTTTGGAATTGATGTTGGTGAATACAACAAAACAATCCACAAAGTTATGGAAATAAATTTTGCAAATGAGTCAAAGGAGAACAACGATGAGTAAATTTTTAGAGTTGGTTAATGAGAAAAAGAGTCAGTTGTCTGATATGCCTGCTTTCTCCATCATGGATTATTTTCGTAAAGAGTTTGATGGAATGGATGAGTATGTGAATCTCAATCGCCGTAGTAAAGGCAGTGGCATGTTTGAAAATCGTGCTTATATTGAGATTTCTGAACAAGCATTTCTTGATGGAATCAAAAGAAAGGATGGTTCAAAGTTGTCAGCAAATGATGTTGGCAACTATCTAAGTAGAGTCAGAAAGGAGAGAAATGAACCAAAGCAACCAAGAAAGTCCAAGACTGACAACTTGATGTGTCCATTTGCAGGTGGTGGTGTTCCTGCACCTGTTGTTGTGCCAGGTGCAGGCACTGGTGAGAGAGTTGCACCAATCACCATCACACCAAGAATCAAGGCTGAGAAACCTGCTCCTGCTGTTGTGGTAGCTCCAAGGGTTGAACCTGTGGCAGTGGTGGAATCTCCTGCATCACCTGAGTATGAATTGGATGCTCAGTTTGATATTGAGGAAAATTTGAGACAGTGGTTCAAGGATAGAGAACCATACAAGGGACTTAAATTGAATCAACAATGGAATGAAAACTGCCAATATCTATACAATCAATGTGTTGCAATGCTTATCAATGAAAAAGCACAAGACACAAGCAGAAATGGAAAGTTAAGGATGAGTCTTACAAATTACTCAAAAAAACTTTCTTACATGATTGATGGTGAACATTTCTCAACCTATTTCTGTTTGTTGCATGGAATAGGAAAACTTAAAAACCAAGAAATTGATTTTGAGATTTAACATGATACATAAAACAAAAAGTCCCTGAAAAGGGACTTTCTTTTTTGTGTTTATCATTTTAGTTTTTCTGAGTCAGCTAAAATTTCCAAGATGACAGCACTTATTTTTGTTTTCTCTTTATCTGCAATTTTCTTTAATTTTTCATAAGTTGGTGCAGGAATGTAAAGAGATTTTAACTGTATCTTTGATTGAGGTTTATTTTTGGTGTCCATGAATGTTCACCTCAAATCAAAGGAATGATATTAGCAAAGTCCTGCATTAAGTGTTTTGTGATAACAACACCATTTGAGTTCTTTTGTTTTGTTCCATTAAAAATAATTTGAATGGTATTAAATACATTATAGTTGTATGGTGCTTTCATGTATTCTCTTTTTGGTGCAGACTGATTGATTGTTGGAGTAGATCGCAACTTAGAATTGTTCAATTCAAGTCTTGAACTGTAAGGAGCATCTTTCAACATATCAATTGAATCCTTATCTAATAATGGAACATTCATTTCAAAATAAGAGTTTTGAACAGCAGACATTTCTTTGTAAGTTTCAGTGGACTGCCATAACTGTTGAATGTTTGCAACTCCACCAAAGTCATTATAAATAATGATGTGTTTTACAGGGTAAGTCTTAACATCGTTGTAGAAATAGGTTAATCCCTCAATGCCTTTTGTTCCTTGTAATGGTGATAAGAAAATCAAATCCAAATCAAGAATATCATTTAATACATTGAAAAATTCATCCTTGGTTCCAAAGGTAGGCTCATACAAATGCTTGAATGCATTCAAAACAGGTAAATCAATAAAGATATAGCAATCATCAGGCAAGTCCATGATTTCCTCAATGAACTCTTGTTTGATTTCATCAGCATAAATCTTTTTTTCTGATTCAATCTCTGTTTGAGAGTTTTTGCAAAGTAAGTCAATGACTTTTACACCAGTTAAAGCATTTTGGTTTCTTGCACCTTTCATACCATGCATGACTAAAACTCTATCTTGTTCGGCTCCTGAGTCTGCTAAATAAACAGCACATGGAACTTTCAAGACATTTCTTAAATAATCAATGCAGATGTTTGATATTGTTGATTTACCTGCATTTCCTTGGTTTGATACTGTGATAAACATTTTTTTCATAATTTTCTCCATAAAGTTTACATTATTAAGATTAACAAATGAAAATTGATTGTCAATATCATTTGTTAAAATATTTGATATTAAATTAAGGCATTAAACAAGAAATAACAAAAGCCCATCAAGTGGGCTTTTGTTTTATTCTAAAATAATGCAATCAAAGTTCTTTTGTTATATCCAATGCATTGCAATATTTTTCTAACACATCCAAAGAGTTTTGCACTGATTTTTTAGTGTTCTTAATTTGGTTCAAGACTGCTCTGACTTTTCTTGCATCAACACCTTTTTTATTTATGATGTATTCTCTCATTGCAATATTTATCAGTGTATTAACTGAGTGTCCTCTTTCTTTTGCTATCAAGCTGAACTGGTCATAAATGTCATCGGATGTTCTTAATGTAAATTTCTTTTCTTGTTCTTGGTTATCTGTTGCCATCTCATCCATAGTATTCTCCTTTGTTTATCTTAAATAAGATAACAAATCAGGAGTCATTGTCAACATTACCAAATAAAAAATATAATATCATTCAAAAAGAAATGGACATAAAAAAAGTCCCTTTCGGGACTTTTTTGCAATCGTTGGAAAGATTGTATAAACTTTATGGTTATGGATACCACTATCTAATCATAAGATAAAATTTTCTTTTGTCAAATAGTGATGTTTATTCTTGTTGCTAAGATTCTCCGAGAAACGGTCGTAGCCGTTCCACTACCGTGGCAAGTCCAAATTGTGAGAAACATCATGGTTGCTGTTGTGAGTCCTCTGCATCCATTTCAGCAAAGAATGAATCAGCATCCTGATAGTGTCCAAGCTCAATCTCTCGGTTGCTCATGGCTAACAGTTGGAGCAGTGCCTGAGTTTCAGTCTGTGGTGAATCTGTTCCAGGTTGTTCCTGGTGGTTCGGTTCTGACATGGTGAACTCCATCATGGACATTTTCAGATAATTTATAGCAGAAATCAGAAAAAAAGTCGCGGAGCAATTTTATTTCATATCTCTTAAAATGAGATTTATCTTTCTTTGTATATGAATACTTATCTATCTATGCAATATAAGTCTTAAAAAGAAACAAAAGGCTATCGCTCATACTTTTTTATTATACTTACAGAAAAATAGGGACAACACATAGTCAAAAGGCTTGTCAATCGTGGGCTGAGATAGGGACACTTAAAGATATGACTAGGAACAACCACTAGGGACAACACATAATCAAAAGGCTTGTCAGTCGTGGGCTGAGATAGGGACACTTACTAGGGACAACTTGATTTTTAAAGCATTCAGAGAAATACAAAAGAAAAATCCATGATGGTTAGTCATGGATTCTCGTTGTATTGTTTTGATGTTCATTGTGCATCATTGCCAAAGAATGGGTCAAAATCGCCATTTTTATCTGTTTCATCAGGCTCAATGTGTTTTGGTAGTTCACCCTTAACAATCGCATTATTTATGCTGTTTATTGATGGTTTTTGAGTGCTTGCAGGTTGTTGAACTGGTGCAGGTGTGTTGCTTTGGTTTTGGTTAGCAACTGACTGTCTCAATCTATCCTTAATCAATTTCAATTGTGATGGGTTATCTGTTCCTAGATATTCCTTGTAAAATGCCTTTGCTAATTTTAAGAATCTTATATCATCAAAATTGAACTCATTTTCATTTTGTAGAACATGCAACATTAATTCATCCATAGACTCTATTATTTTGAGTTTTCTAGGTGTTTCTATGACTTGTAAGATGATAGGACTTTGATTGATTCTTTTGATGAGTTTTACCTTTTCAAATGCATCCAATCGTCTACGGATTATTGTCTTATCAACTTTCATTCTTTGTGCCAATGAATACTCTGTGTATCTATTGAAAACACCAAAGATAGAGTTAAAAGACATTTCACTACAAATCACCATGAATAATTTATAATCAAAATCACTCATGCCTTTTGATTCCATAATGTCCATCACATTATGATTCATTGCAAAATAATGTAGTTGCTTATCCGTTTCTTTGTTGACAACATATTCGTTGCCGGTTATATTATTATACATAGGATATTCCTTGTTTATTTAGTGTGTGATGACATTTATTAATACAAGCAAGATTTCCTTTCTTTTTTCTGTGGTGGAGAAAAGTTTCAAGAAAAGCACCTGCCTGATAGCAGGTGTTTTTTTATTTGCCCATTTTATTTTTAGAACTCAATTTTTGGTCAGCAAGGATTTTCAATTCATTCACTTTATCTTGAATAAGTTCTCTTGCAGTGAAAGACCAATTGATACCAAGTTGTTCTCTGACATAATCCATGTCATTGAATAGTTCATCATCTATTCTTACATTAAAAATTTTCTTAGATTGTTTTTCGTTTTTCATATTATCTCCTATTGCTTTAAGTTGCTTTACAAAACTATTAAAGCAAAAAAAGAAATATTGTCAATAGGCAATATGAAAAAATTATTATTTGATATTAAATGCCGTAGGCAAACGAGCTTGACTCGTTCTTTCGGGACATAAAAAAAGGCACTCCGTAGAGTGCCTTATTTGTAGAGATTAAATCTTTATTTAGATTCTGATTTCTCTGCTTTTTCAAGTTCATCAAGCAAAACTTTCTTGTTGAATTTGAGTCGTGCAACGATAGCATTTACATTCTTGAAAATCTTTTCATCTTTGTAAGGACCTTGGGTTGGGATATTAAACTCACGAATCCAAACCTTACCAAATTCAGTCAGATGAGAAACAAAGGCTTTCTCTTTACCTTTGAGAATTTCTTGTTTCAGTTCCTTGGGAATACGACCATCACCCATGCTGAAATTACCTGATGGATAGGTTGCAATGTTTTCAACCTTAACAGGTGTGTTCGGGAACAACTCAGCCTTGGCTTGATTGAACTGTTCACGAGTAATATCCATTGCTTTCAGGATTTCAACGATGGTGTATCCACCATCTTTCAAGAATGCCAGATTCTTGGCTCTGTCTCTTTCTGCCAGTGCTTTTTTGACTTTTTGTTTCAGTTCAAGGAAAAGTTTATCCTCATCAGAATTTGTGTCAAAAGCAACCACCTTTCTTTGGAGATTTTCAAAGGTGGTGAAATCGTCAGCAGAGAGAACATCCCTTGCATCATCAATGAATGCCATTGTAAACACTCCAAAAAAAGGTTGTAGGAAAGTTCAACAAGATTGTTGATGCATGGAGTATAGCACATAAGAAAAAGGGAGCAAGCAATGTTGTTGCTTACTCCCTTATCTTTGTAGAGATAAATCTAAGTTATTATAATTTATTGATTGTATGGACCTAAGAATCTAGAACCATTAAAGTGAATCATGTGAGTTGGTGCATCTGCAATCCAAACCTCAGTTTCCCATGCAATTACACTTGAATATTTAGCATATGTTTTTGAATCAGGGAAAGCAGACACAAAAACAAGTCCTGCTGTGCAATCTTTAAATAAGGTGGTTAATTCACCATATCTTTTATGGTCAACAGGTCCATGTGTCGTGACTGATTCAATTAAAAATAACCAATTTTTATCTTGATTATAGATAACTACATCAGGCAATTTTCCGTGGTTGTCTAATTGAACACCAAGAGATTTCAACAATTCAACATCAAAGAATCCATGTTTATCGCCAGTATCACCAACATAAACAAGAGTTCCACCAGGCACATATCTACTGCCAAAAGATACAACAATATCTTTAATTAACTGAGAATGTGAACCTGCTGAAAGTTGGATGGTTTGACCATTGGGAATCAACAATGGAATCATTGCCATTTCTCGCTCTCTTGCATACATTTCAGCAAGTGTTTGTCTCTGTTGCTGATAAGCATGGAGCAACTGCTCATATTGTGCAGTTCCATAAGTTCTCAGGACTTGGAGCAAGTTTGGTTCAATCTGATAGACAGCATAAGGGCTGTTTACTGGTCTGTCAGGTTTATCAGGGTTGTAGAGACAAACACCTGCATCAACAAATTGATGCATGGATTGTCTACGGAAAGTCTCTCGTGTATTGGGAGCATAATCCTTTCCATAGTGCTGTCTTGACCAATCCATGATTGGAGTGATTCCAACAAGTGGATTACCTGCTTGACTCCAAGATTTATCAGGAGTCATATCCAATAGACACAACAGACAGAGTGCAGTTCTTTCATTCTGTTGTGGTCTGGGCATTCCTAACTGAACTAAAATATTTAATGCTTGTTGCAACTTATCATCTTGATTGCTCAATTCATTACTCCTGCCAATAGTGTGTCAACTTGTTCTTGGTTCATTTTTGTTTGATAAGACTTTCCAAGTTCATGCAGTATTTCCATTGGTGGATAATGCATATTTTTTAAGTCAGTTGCATTAACTTGGGTATGTCCTGAGAAAACTCTGAAATGGTCATCAAGAATGGTGCTATTAAGAAAACAAGCAAGTCCCATTGCTGTTTCTTTATCAAAACCATGCTTTTTAATGTGAAACACATTCCAATGGTTTTCAAATCCAATCCATTGTTTTCCTATCTCATCAGGATTAACGATATATGCAACAACTCGTCTTTTTTCCTCTTTTGCTGAAAACCTTTTGACAATTACATAATAACCATCATTAGGCATCAACCATTTTTGAGACTCAGGAGAAACCATGATTGCATTAGGTTTCTTGTGTTCCTTGGGATACTGGAACTGTCCATCAACAAAATGGTGTGGATAGAGCAAAGGAACTGCACCATCAGTTGGTTGTTGTTCAAGATATGGTTTCATTCTGAAATCAACAACAGGACCTGTGCTGACATTCAATCCAAGTTCTGAGAGTGAAACTTGGAATATATTATTGTCAGTTTGTTGTTCATCAGTAGGAATGTGAATGAACAACTCAGAATCATTTGGCTTAACTACATCAGCAAATTGAACTTGCTTTTCATTGTAGTCATGAAATTCATGGTCATTGGATTGAGAGATAACAACATGATTCTGTTGTCTACCTTTTCCAATTTTAATAATGATATTTTCTTGCAAAACATCATCATCTTTAAAAGCCTTGTTTCTGCTTTCAAATACATGAATGTGTTCAATAGAACATTCTTTCAGCAAGATTTCTCTGAAAGGTTTGTAATATGGACCATTGCAAAAAGACCTTGGAATGATGGCAACAATCTGTCCACCTTTCTCTATTAACATGATAGTTAATGCAAGAAATGCAGAATATAAGTTGACCGTTTCAATCCCTGCTTTTCTGAGTTCTTTTCTATGTTCTGAACTACTGCTTATCTTTTTATATGGTGGGTTGATGATGGCATGTGTGTATCTTTCTCCATTGCCTGACAAGATGTTTTCAACTGCACCAAAGATAAAATCTTTTGAATAGATAGAAAAATGAACATTCATTGAATGCATGTTCATTTCTAGTTGCTCTTGCATGATTGGGTCAATTTCCCATAAATCTGCAAGTGAGATATTTTTCAGTTTTTTAATTGCTGAAATAGAAAGTGAACCAATACCTGCTCCACAATCAAGCAACTTAACATTTGATGCATTATCATCAAATAGATTTGCCATGAAATCAGCAATCACACTTGGAGTCATAAATTGACCAAGTTTTGATTTGTTTTTTGGGTCAAGTCTTGTATTGACTTGCAACCTGATATTGTCAATCGTTGCGGTGTTCATCATTCTTTCACCACTTTTGTCTTGATTCCCTTGTCTGCATATTTTAACTCAAAAGAATCTTTCAACTCTTTCTTGTTGGCATAGTTATGCAGAAACTCAGATAACTGCAACATTCTTGTTGCTCGTTGTTCCAAGTTGGTTGCAAAAGCTCTCAACATAAAGATATGAGACAAGTCTTGAACATTGCTTGATTTTTTCTTTTTGATTCTAGGTATCTCTATTGATGCATTTTCTTTTGGTTGTTCTTGAATGGTTTCATCATTAGATGATGTTTCACCAGTCAAAAGAAATTCTGCAACATGATAGATAGAATAATAAACAAGCCTACCAATGTTTTTATGTGGAATAGGGAACTTGTTTTCTTTTCTTAACTTGGATTGCTGTTTTGTTGTGATACCAATTTCATCAGCAAGTTGTTCAGGACTCATCAACAACTTACCTTTGGTTTTTTCTTTTAAATAATCAAGTAGTTGTTCTTGTGCCATAGACTTGTCCTTAACGGTGCATGATTGCTATACTATCAGGCTGTGCTGTCGTCGTCTCCGTAGTTCAACGGATAGAACAGGTTCCTCCTAAGAATCAGATACAGGTTCGATTCCTGTCGGGGACGCCAATCACAACTGCAATATTGATAGTCCTTGACTATCAAGTTCCAACGAAAAAGCCACCCATGAGAGTGGCTTTTTTCACATCTATCCTAGTGCCTGTGTTCCAAATTTGTTCCAAGACTGTATTGGAACAAACAGGATTTGGCGGGATTTCAAGGGAGTCATAGTCAATAAAATCAATGACTTACATTACATTTTAACTCCCTTTGTCCGCTTAGGAGGCGCCCGTTCTATCCATTGAACTACGGAGAGAGAAGGGCGGCATTCTATCCC
>APMI01009064.1_pt1 | contig 16851 bp, 12 predicted proteins | sample 667938 | NCBI WGS metagenome assembly APMI01 (sample SAMN01084076, study PRJNA167559) | wastewater metagenome | biome: Wastewater | place: Denmark: Ejby Moelle, Odense | collected 2011-11-28 | reverse complement strand
CACCTCCAGCGGACGCTCGCCCATGGCCATGAAGGCGTTCTGGATGGGCTGGACCACGAAGGGCAGTGAATAGATCACCGACGCCACCACCAACCCGGCAAAGGTAAAGGGCAACCGCCCGAGGCCAAGGAAGCCGGTGAGCTGCCCCACCACCCCCTGCGGCCCCATCAGCACCAGCAGGTAAAAGCCCAGCACCGTCGGCGGCAGCACGATGGGCAAGGACACCACCGCCCCGATCACCCCGCGCCAGCGCGACCGGCTGCGCGCCAGCCACCAGGCGATGGGCGTGCCGACGATCAGCAGCAGCACCGTGACCAGGCTGGCCAGCTTGAGGGTCAGACGGATTGCTGACCAGTCGTCGGGGGTCAGTTCCATTTATTTACAGATCGTAGCCGTAGGATTTGATGATGTCGGCGGCGCTCTTCGACTTCAGGAAACCGGCCAGCGCATCGACCGCCGCGCTCCCCTTGCCCTTGGTCAGCACCACCGCATTCTGGCGGATCTGGCTGTAATGCTTCGCGGGCACCAGCCAGTAGGAACCATCGATCAGCTTGCCATCCTTGTGAATCTGCGAATAGGCGACAAAGCCGAGCTCGGCATTGCCCGACACCACAAACTGCTGGGCCTGCCCGATGCTCTCGGCAAGGACGATCTTCGGCTGCAGGGCTTCGGCCAGCCCGAGCGCCTTGAGGGTTTCGGTGGCAGCCAGACCATAAGGGGCCAGCTTGGGGTTGGCCACCGACAGATGTTCGAACTTGCCGGATTTCAGTACCTCACCTTTGTCGTCCACAAAACCGGGCTTGGGCGACCACAGCACCAGCTTGCCGATGGCGTAAGTGAACTGGCTGGCAGCGACCCCGTCGCCTTCCTTCACCAGCCGGGCCGGCGTTTCGTCGTCGGCCGCCAGCAGCAGCTGGAATGGCGCGCCGGCCTTGATCTGGGCATAGAACTTTCCTGTCGAACCGAACACCAGCTGGGCCTTGTGGCCGGTGCTCTTCTCGAACTCGGCAGCGATCTTCTGCATCGGCGCCGTGAAGTTGGCTGCAACGGCAACCGAGACTTCCTCGGCGTGAGCAATCAGCGACGCGCTGGCCAGGGCGACAAGAACAGCAAATTTGCGAAAAACGGGCTTCATGGTGCGACTCTCCGGTCAGGTTGGTTAATCAATCAAAAACGGCGAGGATCACCGACGTGGCCTGGAAGACGGCACAAGCCGGCATGCCGATGGCGAGGCTCAGGTTGTCGATGCTGTCGTGGGTGACCACGGAGGTCACGTTGCGGCCTCCGGGCAGGGTGATCGTCACTTCGGAGCTCACCGGCCCCTCGTGGATGCGCGTCACTTCACCCCACAGGTGATTGCGCGCGGTGGTTCGGGCCTCGGGATCGGTGATGATCAGCACCGACGGCGCCTTGACGAAGGCATGCACCTCGGTGCCGATGGCCAGTTCCAGGGTTTCGGCACTCTCGCGGGTGATCACCGCCACCACCTCGTTGGCGTCGTCGAGGCGGATGCGCACCTCGAAACTCACCTCGCCCTCGCGCAGGCCGCTGATCGCGCCGACAAACTGGTTGCGGGCACTGGTGCGCATCGACATGCGGCGCAGCAGCGTCTGGAACTGGCGCACATTGGTCTCGCTGCCATCGCCCAGGCGCTGCGACAAGCGGTCGATGGCCTCCTGGTACTCCTGCTCCACAGCCCGGTACATAGCGATCAGGCGCCGGCCGTAATCGGTCAGAGTCGTCCCTCCCCCATGCTTGCCGCCCACCGAGCGCTCGACCAGAGGCGCTTCAGCCAGGTTGTTCATGGCATCCACCGCATCCCACGCAGCCTTGTAGGACAGGGGCACGGCCTTGGCAGCCTGCGAGATGGAGCCATAGCGGTCGATGGACTCAAGCAGACGAATCCGCGTGTCACCGAGAAAGGTGCCGAACTCGGTATCGACTGTCAGCTTCCCAACAAGCTTGTGTTGAATCGGTCGTCGCGTTGTCATTAAAACACCTATATATCGTTATATACAGCGAATCGTACTGTACCTCAGCAAATAGCGGGCCACCAATGGTGCACTGCGTTATGGTTGCGTATAACCAATGCCCCTGCGTAGAGTAGGGTCACCGCTGCAATGACAGCGCCCCCCATCCCCCGCAGCACCAGGAGAAGCCAGCATGAAAATCAGCGCACGTAACGTATTCGATGGCACCGTTGAAACGGTCAAGCTCGGTGCCGTCAATTCCGAGGTGGACGTCGTCCTTCCGGGCGGCCTGAAGATCGTCGCCACCGTCACCAATGACAGCGTCACCGAACTCGGCCTGGCCACCGGCAAGCCGGTCAAGGCACTCATCAAGGCGTCGTCGGTGCTGGTCATGACCGATGGCAGCGGCGTGAAGTTGTCCGCCCGCAACCGCCTGGAGGGCACCATCTCCGCCCTGACCGAAGGCCCGGTGAGCACCGAAGTGGCCATCGCCCTGCCCAATGGCAGCACGGTTTACGCCACCATTACGCATGAAGGCTCGGTCGCCCTCGGCCTCAAGATCGGCGCACCTGCCAGCGCTGTATTCAAGGCGCCCTCGGTGATTCTCGGCATCAGCCTCTGAACACCGGATTGTGGAAAAGGGCTTTCCGGCACATCCCCGGAAACAGCATCCCTTTTCCACTTATATGCACAGGTATATTACGAAAGCACCAATCCGGTGCATAACCGCATCCTATCCATCCATTCACAGCGACTTCAGAAACACCAGCAGGTCTTCGCGCTCTGCCCTGCCCAGGCGTGCGAAACGCCGCCTCGCCACCTTCGCTTCGCCGCCGTGCCACAGAATCGCCTCGCCAAGACTGCGCGCCCGACCGTCGTGCAGGTAACGAGCCGTCTCGCTGATTGTCGCTGTCAGGCCAATACCCCACAGGGGCGGCGTACGCCACTCCCGACCGGAAGCCAGAAAATCCGGCCGCCCGTCGGCCAGCCCGGCGCCCATGTCGTGGATCAGCAGGTCGGTATAGGGTGCGATGGTCTTCAAAGCCAGCCGCGGAAAGCGCGGCGACGGCCCGGTGTTCAGGCTTGGCCGGTGGCACTGACTGCAGCCGGCGGCGGCAAACAGCACCTCACCGCGACGCACGGCGGGTGAATCCGCACCCCGCCGGGCCGGCACGGCCAGGTGGGCGAGGTAAAACTCCACATCGTCCAGTTGGTCCGCACCCAGTTCCGGCCTCCCTCCGGTGGGTGCCTTCCGGCAGGCTATCTGCGTCGGGCTGCAGTTCTCGTCCGGATGCAGGGCTGAGGTGATCCCCAGATCGCCAAGAAAGGCACCGGCGATCTGTGCCCTCAGGCTTGGCATGTTGGCCTTGTAACCAAACCGCCCCGCCTCGGCCCTACCGCCCTCCGGGTTCCACGCCCGATTGACCCGCCCCTTCACCCCGTCGGCCTTGGGTGCGTTCGCCATCGCTTCCAGCACCTCTGCCGGCACTGCGTCGAGCAGCCCCATGCCCACCACCTGCTGCCCCACCCGTGGCGACGTAAGAACCCGCCCCATGGGGCCGTAGGCGAGCTCCGAAAAGACCAGTTGCGGCCTGCGCAACCGGATGCGCTCGCCGTCCGGGAGACGGTGTACCACCTCCACCCAGTGCAGTGACACCCGCCCCTCGCCTGCCACGCCGGGCACCCCCTCCTCGTTGAACTGATCCCCGTAGGCCGGATGGGGCCGCGGACCGCCATGCCCATCCGGCCCGGCCACGGACAGGCGTACGAGCATGGACTGCATGCGCTCATCCGGGCGCTCCGGTGGCAGGCCGCGTCCGTTGCGGGCATGGCAGGACACGCAGGCAAGGCGGTTGTACAGGGGGCCGAGACCATCCACCTGATCATCCTTTGCCGGCGCCACCACCCAACTCTGGTTGAACAGGGAACGCCCGCGGAAGAAGCGCTCGCGTTCGCTCTCCGTCAGCCCGCCAAGCGGCCGGGAGAAGGCCTCGCGGCCGGCATCATTGACCACCAGCGGATCTCCTCCCCGGGCTGCAAAGCCGACCACAAGGAGACACAAGAAGAGCGCGAGCTGCCTCATCATCCGGCCACTCCCAGCAGGTCGGCAGCCTTGTCGTAACGTGCGTCGGCGCGGGCAGCCCAGTCTTGTTCGAGGACCCTCGCGGCGGCCTCGGCGGCCGGATCGTCACGGCGAACGAAGAAAATGCGCTGGATTTCGCGGTCTTCCGCTTCCGACTCCTTGAGAGGCGGCGCCGCCAACAAGGGCCACACTCTGTTCCAGCCAGCACCGTCAGCAGCCCGCAAAGCCTTCCACAGGGCGGCCAGGCGCCCATGTGGGCGCACATAGGCCTGAGAAAAGGCCGCCGCTACCGGTGCCGCGCGCCCTCGCCCCCGCGCGTTGTCGTAGCGGTAGCCTCCCTCCGCCGCCACCGCAAAGGGATTGTGGTATCCCGCCGGCACGCCGGTATAGGCAGAGGGGCGCACCGGCAGCTTGCGAATGTCCGGGTGGGCAAGAATCTTCTGCCCGCCATCGGAGAGCACGAAGTCTACGAAGGCCTTCGCCCCGGACGGATTGGGGCTGCCCACCGTCACCGCGATGTGGGCCGGATTGACGCCACCCTGGCGGGGATAGACAAAGGCGAGCGGCGCCCCATTCGCGACGGCCGAAGCCACGAAGAAGTCGATGGACAGGCCCACACCCTTGCGCCCGCTGCCGATTTCATCGGAGACGAAAGTGCCGCCACGCCCGACAAAGTCCGCGTTGGCGGCAATTGCGCTCCACAGGGCCCAACCGGTATCCCAGCCATAGGCCTGCAGCGGGATGTCCACCAGCACCGGCGCGAAACCCACCTCCACCGGGTTCGGCACTACCAGATGGCCGGCGTAGACCGGCTTAGCCAGATCGCCCCAGTCGGCCACCGGTGGCAAACCGTGGTTTTGCAGGTAGGCCGGATTCACCGCGAAGCCGTAGCCGGCCACTTCCGAGGCAGCAAAATAGCCATCCGGATCGTTGATGAGGCTATTGCCGACTCGCCCGGGCAGGCCGGCGAGATTCACCGGCAGTTTGCGGAAGGCGCCCTCTTCTTTTAGCAGGACATAGGTCTTTGGCGATGCACTCCAGTACACATCCACGCCTGCCTGCCCCGGCTGGCGCAGGTAAGGCAAGGCGTCGTGGGGCATGCGCCACACCACGCGCAAGCGGTATTGGGGATGTGCCTTCTCGAAGGCTGCTTCGAATCGGGAGACCACCGCGTCCGGGTAGGCGGTGAGCACCACGACATCCTGCCGGGGCGCCGCCCACAGGCGCCCCGAGGCCCCAGTGACGACCAGCGCACCAACACCGCGCACAAAGTCCCGACGGGACGGCTTGTGAAGGAAATCCATATCGCCTCCTCAGAACGTGTAGTAAGCGTTGGCGAACAACATCCGGCCGGGCATCGGATAGCCATCGGCAAGCTGGTAGTTGGCGTCAAAGACGTTGCTCGCCCCCGCCTCCAGGGCCACACTCGGCACCGGCTTGAAGACGGCCTTCAGATTGGCCAGCGCGAAGCCCGACAGCTTCGTGTAAGTCGCCAGACTGCCACTGCCGTAGGCCACCATGCGACCGCTTTCGGCATCCACCGAAGCCTGGTACTCCCAGCGTCCGGAGGGCTTCCAGGCGGCATAGGCAAACAGCTTGTTGCGTGGCGTGTCGGTAAGCGGCGTGGCGGAACTGCGGTTTTCGCGGTCCAGATAGGTGTAGTTGCCGCCAACCTGCCAACCACCACCGAGCATCTGGTCGAGGGACAGTTCGATGCCCGCATGGCGTGCTTCGGCAATGTTCTGCAACTGGGCGCACGCCGTCGCTGCCCCGACGCCCGGCTGGTTGCACAGGGACACCGGCTTGATATTCACCCGCTGCATCAGATCCTCGATGCGGCTGTGGAAGACCGCAGCCTGTCCGCGGGCGCCGGACCAAGGGCGGCCCTTGACGCCGATTTCCAGGTTCAGGGCCTGCTCGGGCTTCAGATCGGGATTGGGCAAGCCGCTGCCGAGGGATGCCGAATAGCGGTCCTTGATGGTCGGGAAGCGGGTCTTGTGCGCGATGCTGGCGTAGGCTTCGGCGGCGCCCCCCAGCTTGCGGGCCACTTCGGCCAGCCAGTTGGTGGCGGATGTCGAACCGGTGGACCAGTAATAGACCTCCTTCGCATCGCGCGCGTCATGGCTCACCCCCACCCGCATGCGCCACAGCTCCGAGAGGCGGATGGCATCCTCGGCGGCAACGGACGTGGTCACATCCCGGTAGTGCTTGCTGAGCGCCAGACCGTTATCGGTGTGCTTGTCGTCCTTGTAATGGGCAGCAATCGACAACTCGTGACCACTGAAGGCATAGCTGGCGAGTTCGACCGAGACACCGGTGGTAGTGTCGCTGTACCAGCTCGGAAAGTTGGCCGTATTGGCAATCGGGGTGGTGTAGCTGCCGTTGGTGTAGGCGAGGATCTTGTTGTCGTAGTTGTCCTGGTAGACCCGCGCCTTGAGAACGTGGTCACGGCCGAGAACGATGTTGCCAATGAAATAGGTGCTTTCCAGGTTCCAGTACGGCCACTGCCAGAAGCGGCTGTTGGCACCACCGCCGATGTTCAGGTATTGGCCCGGCGCATTGCCCGCATAGGGCGGATTGCCCTTGCGACCGTCCTGATGGACGTAGCCGATCGCGTATTCGTCAGTGGCATTCGGCGTCAGGCCGAGCTTGAAGGACAGGCGACTGTCGGTCTGATAGGCGTTCTCCCGGTGCCCGCCGTTCTCCAGGGTGTTGCGGGTGGCATTGCTTGCACTGGTGGGGATCGATCTGGCGGTGTAGTCGCCCGACAGGGGAAAGTAGTTGCTGTCGGTATAAGACGCCCCCATCTGCACATACCACTTGCCCTGGTTGCTCCCCAGGTTGAGCGCGTATTTCTGCAAACCGCCGGAGCCGACCCCAGCCCGCACATCGCCCTCCAACGCCTTGACCGGCTTGCGCGTCACCAGATTGATGGCGCCGCCCAGCGTGTTGGGGCCGTAAAGCAGGGATGCGGCCCCCTTCGCAACGCGGACCTCGGCCAGATCAAAAGTCGTGAAGCGGCTGAAGTCCACATAGCCGTCATAGGGCACATAAGCCGGAATGCCGTCGATGAAAAGCGGCACCTGACGCACATCGAAGCCCCGCACGTACACGATGTCCTCGTTGCGGCTGTTGCGGGACTTGCTCATCCCCGGCGTAAGGGCCACCGCATCGCCCAGGGTGTCACGGTTGAACTGGCGGAGCGTTTTCTGCGTCACCACGCTTTCGCCCGGCGCCGTCGTTTCCACCGGACTGCCAACCACTTCGACAGTGCCCAGCTGGAACACCCCTTCGGCGGCCTGGGCGTGCCCCGCCACGGCGGCGCAAACCCCGGTCAGCAGCCGGACCCGAATCTGTTTCTTCTTCATGCGAACACTCCAAGTAGGCTGAAACACCAATGCTTATATATCAATGTATATATCGAAGCGCACTCGATCCCGACCATCAATCAGCAACGAACGTGCCTGCCGACGACGCCATGCCGCATCGCAACAAAAACGGATGAACTCGACTGCATTTGTTATATATCTAACAATATAGCGATGCGCGAAACCCGACAAGTTGGCGGGTTAACAACCTGCACCTCCTTAGAAACAAGAAACTGAAGTTGCTCCTCCCGCCTGGCGAAAGCGAGGTCCACAGCGCCATCCCTGAGAGATTCGGAGCACAAACAAATGCACATGCCTCAATCCGGCACGCCGAATGCTATGTCGCTATATGAAAGAGGAAATACCGAATAGACAAAGGAAACGAGGCCCTTTATGTCACGCACAACGCCGCACGCGCACCAGTACTTTGATATCCAGCCCGGCCACGCACGCCGGCCCGAAGCCGCGATCCGCTGGAACGACGGCTTGCCTGCCGAGTGGCAGGATCAGGTGATTGCCCCACTGTATTTCGATCATTACCGGGACTACGTGATGGCCGCCGCACGCATCCTCGGTCGCGACGAGGACGATTGCGCCTGCTACTGCGCCCACAGCTTCGTGCTTGAAGAACCGGTGCGGCCGGACTGCACCGTCAGCAGCCTGACCTATGCCGAATCCCTGCGCGCCTGGCGTCTGCGCGACGGCCGCTGGCTGATTCACCGGATCGTCATCCGCCAGGGCGAGCCGAGCAAAGGCCGCGGCTTTTACTCCCTCAGCGACGCAATGCCCGGCTGAGGAATCGGCCAACAAAACAAAACGCACTGCATAAATAGCTAAAATCTATTAAGGCAAAAGAATCATTTAACTGGATATATAAAACCCTGTTGTCGATACTGCGTCCAACAAGCCTTGAATCGACCAACAACAGGATGAATCCATCATGCGCAACTGCCTTGCCATGACCACCGCCGGCCTTTTGCAGAGCATCGGCCGTCAGGGGCTGTTTCTGCTCGGCGGGGTGAGCTTTGCAGTGGGCGCAGTGGGTCTGGTCCTGCCGGTACTGCCCACAACCATCTTCTGGATCATCGCCGCCTGGGCGTGGAGCAAGAGCTGCCCGCGCCTGCAGACCAAGCTCTACGCGGTGCCAGTGGCCGGCGCCCATGTACGGGCCTGGATCGAAGACGGCACCATCAGCCGGCGCGGCAAGCAGTTCGCCCTCGGCGGCCTGTCCTTCGGACTGGCGAGCTGCGCCTGGGCCTTGTCGGCCTCGCCGGTGATCCTGACACTTGCCGGACTGCCCCAGATTCTCGCCGGCATCTACATTGCCACCCGCCCCGAAGCGTGATTCACGTCGCCAGCTTTCAATTTAAGTCAACACAAGCCCCGCCAAACCCGTACAATCCGAACACCGTGCGCCTGCCAATCAGCGTACCGGCCCATCTTTCATCTCGTTTCGCCCGATCTTCGCGATCGCGAAATACCTGTTGCGCCCGCCCCGATTGGTGTCGCTCCCCGTGAGCGGACAGGCCGTCGCAGGAGCAAAAATCCTAATGACCCAAGCTCAATCCGCCGCCCAGGCGCCGATTGTCGTCGGCTTTGCCGATCTCGCTCTGTCCGAGCCCATCCAGCGTGCCATTGCCGATACCGGCTACACCACGCCCACCCCGATCCAGGCCCAGGCGATTCCGCTGGTTCTCGCCGGCGGCGACCTGCTCGCTGCCGCCCAGACCGGCACCGGCAAGACCGCCGGCTTCACGCTGCCGATCCTGCACATCCTGTCTGAGGCGCACGCCCACAACATCAAGGCCGGCAAGCCACGCTGCCTGATCCTCACCCCGACGCGCGAACTTGCCGCTCAGGTGGAAGAATCGGTGCAGACCTACGGCAAGCACCTGCCGCTGACCTCGATGGTCATGTTCGGTGGCGTCGCCATCAACCCGCAGATCGCCAAGCTCAAGAAGCGTGTCGATATCCTCGTATCCACCCCGGGCCGCCTGCTCGACCACTGCAACCAGAAGACCGTCGATCTGTCCGGCGTCGAAATCCTGGTGCTGGACGAAGCCGACCGCATGCTCGACATGGGCTTCATCCGCGACATCAAGAAGGTTCTTGCGATGCTGCCCAAGCAGCGCCAGAACCTGCTCTTCTCGGCCACCTTCTCCGACGAGATCAAGACCCTCGCCGATGGCCTGCTGCACAAGCCCGGCTTTGTCTCAGTCGCGGCACGCAATACCGCCTCCGAACTGGTCACCCAGTCGGTGCACCTGTGTCCGCAGAAGATCAAGCGCGAGCTGCTCGCCTTCCTGATCAAGAAGCACCAGTGGTTCCAGGTGCTGGTGTTCACCCGCACCAAGCACGGCGCCAACAAGCTCTCCGAATACCTCGTCAAGCACGACATCCCGTCTGCGGCGATCCACGGCAACAAGAGTCAGGCTGCGCGCACTCGCGCCCTGTCCGACTTCAAGGATGCCAAGCTGCAAGTGCTGGTCGCCACCGACATCGCCGCCCGCGGCCTCGACATCGACCAGCTGCCGCAAGTGGTCAACTTCGAGCTGCCCAACGTTTCGGAAGACTACGTGCACCGTATCGGCCGCACCGGCCGGGCCGGCTCCAGCGGCGCTGCCGTGTCCCTGGTGGACCGTGAAGAGCTGCCGCTGCTGAAGGACATCGAGCGCCTCATGAAGCGCCTGATAGAAAAGGTCGAAGTGCCCGATTTCGTGCCCTCGGCCGCTCCGCAGGAGTCCGACGAGCGTCCGCCCCGCGAACCCCGCGGTGTCCACAATGGCGGTCGTGACCGTCAGGGCCAGGGCGATCGTCAAGGCCAGAAGCCGGCCAAGCCGCGCAGCGCATCTGCCAAGCCCCAGGGCCCCAGGCAGGAACAAGGTCCGCGTGCCGAGCAGGCACCACGCCAGGCCCGCCCGCCAGCCCAGGGCCATCAGAGCCCGGCCCAGGCACAGCCCCGCGCACCCCGAGCGCCCCGCCAGGACGGCCCGGTGGATGATGACTTCGGCAACCGGGTCGATTACCAGTCCCGTGCCAAGCCCGCCTACCGTGATCCGGAAGCCCCCCGCCAGGGCGGACATCGCCATGGCAACGGCTTCGACAAACCTAACCGCGGCCCGGCCTCCGGCGCTCCCCAGGGCCCGCGTCAAGGCCAGGGCCCCCGTCAGGGGCAAGGCCAGGGTCAAGGCGGCCCGCGTGGTGGCAACCCCAACCGGGGCACGCCCGCCGCACTCGACGAATCCAAGCGCTCCGCCGTCACCCTGACCGGGCGCAAGCCCGGCGACGTGAAGCCGGCAGCCCTGTTCAGCCCCCGTGGCGGTGGCAACGGCGGCAACCGCTAAGCCACAACGAGCCAGCAAAAACGCCCCGATCGGGGCGTTTTTTTACGTCTGGCGACCGGACTCACGCCCGCTCCGCAAATCCTTAAATCCCTTTTCGACGACGGAAGGCCAGCACGCCAGCCAGTGCGGAGCCGGCCAGAACCATGCTGGAAGGCTCAGGCACTTTGCCATAGGACACGCTCATGGCCGCAATTTTGACGTAATCCTTGTTGGTGTCGGTGGTACCGGCCGGCAAGGCCTGGACGATAGTGTTGAGGGCACCGATGAGCCAGTAGCGTGCGCTGATGTTGAGATCATTAACCGCCAGCGGTACGTAGCCGGCGGCATTGCTCGACTGGGCCGCAGTACCGCCGGCCGCGTTCAGATAATTGGCCTGGGCGCCGGAGGCGCCACTCTTGACCATGCTCCAGCCACTGCTCAGAAGGTTGCTGTAGCCCTGGTTGGCGGACGTGAAGGTCGGCGTCCCCGTACCGGTGTAAGCCAGCACCATGATGTCGGAGTCGTTGTACCACCAACCGACCGTCACGCTCTTCAGCTGGGCTGACGTACCGGCGCCAAAATCGAAGAGCATCGAATCGTAGCGGGAGTTGTTGTCCATCGTGTGGCCGGGCACCGAGGTGTTCGCGATGGTGCCCTCTTTGCTGTCGCCAGCCGTACCGCCGTCCCGGTTGGTGACGCCGAGGCCACCGCTGTATGTCCCCAGATAAGCGCTCTCGATGTAGGCGCTTGAGCTCGTGGAACTATTCTTGGTGTTCGACCAGGCCGACACCTTCACATTCCCGCCACCGCTTGAGGCCGCATAGCTACGGGTGTTTCCGAAGGCATTGGCGCCGGTTTCCGAACCCGCCCCGGTAAAGCTCCACGACGATGCCGCCTGGGCAGCACTGGCACCAAGGAGAGCCGCTACCAGCACGGCGGTGGGACGCGAGTATCGTTTTTTCATTTTGGGGTCCTGCCTTGATGGTTCATTGATTTATTTGAGTCTGGTCCGTGCATCGCCGCTCATACGCCGAGCTCCCGGCGCAGCTCCCGTGCATCGGCTTCGCCTTCGAATTCACCCGTACCCCGGAGTGCACCGGCCAGTTCGCTGCGGGCTTCATCCTTCTTGCCGCTGCGGTTGAGCGTCCACGCCAGGTGATAACGGATGTCACGCGAATCGGGCGCCCGCAAACGCGCCTCGCGCAAGGTCTTTAGGCCAAGCTCCAGGGCGCCGTTGCGGGCCCGCGTCCAGCCGAGGGTATCGAGAACGTTGGCGTCTTGCGGCGCCAGACGGGCCGCGCGTTCGGCCATCGCAAGGGCCCCGCGGTCGTTCAGGCGCAGAAGCACCTGAGCAAGATTGTTGGCAGCTGGACCATTCTGCGGATCGCCGGTCAGCACCGCCTCGTAGGCGCTGCGGGCCGCCGGCAGACGCCCCAGGCGTAGCTGTCCTTCGGCCAGCGCGCCAAGCGCGAGCAAGTCATCCGGGTGACCCCGCAGCCAGCTCTCCAGCATCGCTACACCCTTGTCGCCATCACCGGCGCGAAAGGCAGCATTGAAGCCAAGCAGGGCCAGCCGCGAGGAAGGCGCCTTGTCGAAGGCTGCCCGGTAGAGCCTGGCGGCATCCCCCAACCGCTGCCGGGCCAGCGCGATATCGCCGCCCAGACGCAGGGCGTCGGCCCCGTTGCGGGTGCGTGCAACAAGGGAGCGCTGCAGCGTTTCGGCGCGCGGCAGGTTGCCGGCGAGGACTTCAGCATCGGCCTGCAGAATCAAGGCCGGCAGCAAGCCCGGCCGGGTCGACAAGGCCTTCTCGGCGCTCACCCCCGCATCATTGGCGGCACCGGCGGCCAGTTGCAATTGGCCGATGGCAATCAGGCGCTCCGCATCCGTGCCGGCCAGACGGGCCAGCGTGGCAAAGGCCGCGCGCGCGCCGGAGGGCTCGCCGACGATCAGATGAGCACGGCCGAGCGCTTCGAGCACCGCGGGATCTTCCGGGCGCGCCAGCACCAGTTGTTTGGCCAGCGCCAGGGCCGCTGCGGGCTTGTTGAGCTTTTGTTGCAGGGCCAGCAATTCAAGACCGGCGGGCATGTCGGCGGGTGCCAGCGCGCGCGCCTTCTCGAGCAGGGGCAGGGCTTCGGCGGCCCGCCCGGCAAGAATCTCCACGCGCGCCAGTTCAGTCAGGGCCTGCACATTGCGCGGGCTCTGCTTGAGCAGTGCCGCAAGGCGCTGGCGGGCCGCATCGAGCTGACCTTCACCGGTGTCGAGGCGGGCCAGGTTGAGCTGGGCCGGCGCCAGCGCGGCATTCAGGGCGATGGCCCGGGTGTACGCAGCGCGGGCTTCGGCCGGCCGCCGGCTGGCGGCCTGCACGGCACCGAGCAGGTTGTGGGCAAACGCCTCGCCGGGCAGGCGACGCACCAGCGCGTCAGCCACCAGCAGGGCATTGCGGGTGTCGCCGCGCCGCAGGTAGAGGGTTGCCAGTGCAGAGGCCACATTGAGCTGACCGGGTTCCTTGTCGAAGGCACTGCGCAGCGCAGCCAGACCGAGATCGCCCTGCTGGTTGGCGATGTGGGCGAAACCCATCTGCGCGGTGATACCCGGATTGCCGCCAGTAGCACGGGCCGCCGCATCGAGCGCCTCGGCAGCTTCGCGGAAGCGGTGCTGCTGCATCTTGAGCGCGGCCAGCGTGGTGAGCACCTGCGGGTCGGCATCACCGGAGCGAAGCAAGGGGTCCAGCAAGTCGGCAACGCGGGCCGTGTCGCCGCTCGACAGATAGATGTTGGCCAGCAATTTGCGGCCGGCCGGATCCCGCGGCATGCGCAGCACGTAAAGTTCGAGCAGCGCACGAGCCCGTTCGGCGCGGCCGGTGGCGTAGCTGGCCAGACCACCGAGCATCAGCAGTGGCGGCTGATGGGCAATGAAGGTCTCGGGCAGCTCGTCCACCAGGCGGGTCACTTCCTCCAGCTCGGCACGCGACGCCTTGGTGTCGCCACGGGCGGCGAAGACCAGGCTCTTCAGATAGGCCACGCGGGGCTCGCGCTGCGTCAGGGACGCCGCCCTCACGAGGTCGGGCATGGCCTCTTCCTGGCGCTTCAGATCGATGAGCAGGGATGCCCGGGCAATCATTGCATCCACCAGGCGCGGATCAGCCTGTAAAGCCTTGGCGAAATAGCTCATGGCGCCTGCGGCATCGCCGCCTGATTGCAGCATGGCGCCCTTCAGGTGCAGGAACTGCGGGTCAGCGGGTGCCAGGCCAAGCGCCACGGCAAGGGCTTTGGCGGCCCTCGGATTGTCGCGGCTGCGCAGGGACAGGTCGATTTCGGCGCGCAGCGGCGCAAGCCCCTTTGGATCGGCGTCCCGTCCGGCCTCCACCGAGCGGAAGGCCGCCGGCATGTCACCCTGATCGGCGTAGGCGGTCGCCCGCATGGCCAGCACCTCGGCCCGCACGGCCAGCGGCAGGCCATCGGGCTTGATGCGTGCCAGCAGCTTCTCGCTATTGCCATACATCATCAGCGCCATGCCGTAGGGTTGGGCCATATCGGCGAGGCTGACACCGAGTTGTTGGGCGACCTCGAACTCGGCCTCGGCGGCAGCCGCCTGGCCGTCTTTCAGCAAGGCCTTGCCGAGCAGCAGATGGGCAGCCAGCAGGCCTGAATCCTTCTGGATGGCGTTACGCGCCTGAATGATCGCGCCGCCGATATCGTTGCGCGTGAAGCGCCCGTTCGCATCCTCGAAAAGCCGGGCCGCCTCGTCACCACCACGGGCCGCGTAAGCCCCCGGAGCGGACAGGGCCGCGCACAACAGCAGGCCGAGGGCGGCGCGTTTTTCGGGGCGGGATGAGGCGGGGCGCATTTTCTTCCACATTGGCGTTGGCGGGTCCGGTCACGAGCGGGTTTCCATGTCTCCCTTTATAGAGCCCGCAGCCTCAGGCGGGCGTGACAAAAACCGCACCAAAGGCGGACGTACCCCGTACGTTTTTCACGCTTCGTCACAAACAACATCCGGCTTGAAGACGACGTATTCAACCCCATATGGACGATTCGGTCCTTCACCCCCGGAATCATGGAAAAGAAAACGCAATTCAGCCTGTGGTATCTCGTCTTCGCGCTATTTGCGATCTTTACGCTGCATGACTTGTGGGTGCAGATGCGCACCGTCGAGCCGCTGCCTTACAGCGAATTCCAGCGCATGGTGAAGGCCGGCGAGATCAGCGAGATCTCCATCACTGACAACACCATCCAGGGCAGCCTCAAGAAACCGCTCGGGGATGGCCGCCAGAAATTCGTCACCACCCGCGTCGACCCGGCCCTGGCCAAGGACCTCTCCCAGTACGACGTCAAATTCACCGGCGTGGTCGAAAACACCTTTCTCAGGGATCTCCTTGGCTGGGTGCTGCCGGCGGTCATCTTCGTCGGCATCTGGTTCTTCGCCATGAAGAAGTTCGGCGGCAAGCAGGGCATGGGCGGCGGCTTCATGAACATCGGCAAGAGCAAGGCCAAGGTCTACGTGGAAGCCAATACCGGCGTCACCTTTGATGATGTGGCCGGCGTCGAGGAAGCCAAGGACGAGCTCAAGGAAGTTGTCGCTTTCCTGAAGGACCCGAAGACGTCCGGCCGCCTCGGCGGACGACTGCCCAAGGGCGTGCTGCTGGTTGGCCCGCCGGGCACCGGCAAAACCTTGCTCGCCAAGGCCGTGGCCGGCGAGGCCGGAGTGCCCTTCTTCTCGATCTCGGGTTCCGAATTCGTGGAAATGTTCGTCGGCGTGGGCGCCGCCAGGGTCCGCGACCTCTTCGAGCAAGCCCGTGCCAAGGCGCCGGCGATCATCTTCATCGACGAACTCGATGCGGTAGGACGCGCCCGCGGAGCTTTCGGCGGCATGGGCGGGCACGACGAAAAAGAGCAGACCCTCAACCAGTTGCTGGTCGAACTGGACGGCTTCGATTCGTCGTCCGGCCTGGTGCTGCTCGCCGCCACCAACCGGCCGGAAGTGCTCGATCCGGCGCTGCTGCGCGCCGGCCGCTTCGACCGTCAGGTACTGGTGGACCGCCCCGACAAGAAAGGCCGCATCGCCATCCTTGAAGTACACATGAAAAAGATCACCCTCTCCGCCGACACCGACGCCGAGAAGGTCGCCGCCCTGACGCCCGGCTTCTCGGGTGCCGATCTGGCCAACCTGTGCAACGAGGCCGCCCTGGTGGCCACCCGCCGCGACGGCCAATCCGTCACGGTGAATGACTTCACCGTGGCGGTAGAGCGCATCATCGCCGGTCTCGAGAAGAAGAATCGCGTGCTCAACGAACACGAGCGCACCGTGGTCGCCTACCACGAGATGGGCCACGCACTGGTCGCCATGGGCCTTCCCGGCACCGATCCGGTGCACAAGATCAGCATCATTCCGCGAGGCGTCGGCGCGCTCGGCTACACCATCCAGCGTCCGACCGAGGACCGCTTCCTGATGACCCGCGCCGAACTGGAAAACAAGATGGCCGTGCTGCTGGGGGGGCGCGCCGCCGAACTGCTGGTGTTCGGCGAGGTTTCAACCGGTGCCGCCGACGATCTGCAGAAGGTTACCTCGATTGCCCGCTCCATCGTCATGCGCTTCGGCATGCACGAGGGGCTCGGCAACGTGGTTTACGACACCGACAAGAGCAACTTCCTCGGCCAGAACGCCAGCCCCCCGCAGGAGCGCAATTTTTCCGAAGAAACCGCCCGGGAAATTGACTGCGCCGTGCGCCAGATCGTCGCCCACGCCTTCTCGCGCAGCACATCCATCCTCGGCGAGCGACGGGAAATCCTCGAAGAAACGGCCCGCGACCTGCTCGCGCGCGAGACCCTGGACGAAACAGACCTGAAAGCCATCCACAGCCGGGTTACAAACGCCTAGATTGCTCCGGCTGCAGCTACAATCCTCCACAGTGTGCTCAAAAGCGCGCCCTGCCCGACTCCACACCCCGGGCGGCAGGGCGCACCTAGACCCGGTCCCACTCTGGAGGAGTTGCCCATGTACTGTCACCGCAAGCCTGCCCTCATCGCCCTGGCGATGGCCACCCTGATCGCCCAGCCCGTCTTCGCCCAGGAATCGCCGACCCTCAAGAAGATCAAGGACAGCGGCAC
>APMI01000560.1_pt1 | contig 16856 bp, 13 predicted proteins | sample 667938 | NCBI WGS metagenome assembly APMI01 (sample SAMN01084076, study PRJNA167559) | wastewater metagenome | biome: Wastewater | place: Denmark: Ejby Moelle, Odense | collected 2011-11-28 | reverse complement strand
CGGTTTCGGACAAATCTACTATTCAGTTTACACTCGACAAAGCTTCGAACATAGTTGTTTCAGTTTATAATGCCACCGGATCAAAGGTTGCTGAAATTGCAGATGCTCAGTACCCGGCAGGTGAAAACAAAATCAGTTTCAATGCATCTTCTCTTCCGAAAGGTTTATACTTTATCAGGATAGATACTGGCTTCAGCCATAGCGCTGCAAAGATGATCGTTAAATAATTTTTATATCATTTTAAGCTATCAGAGGCTGCCCCCAAAAAGGCAGCCTCTTTTTTATGAATTATTTACTAGCGGCAGCACTTAATCATAAGTTAATATAAATAGCATTCAGAGCAGACATATACATTCCATATAAAACTGATTTACATCTATTTATAACACAGTGCAAATGCACTTAACAATTATTTAATACCCAGGTAACAATTTGGTTAATTGATAATGTGTCCTTTGCCTGCAAAATTTAACCAATTATTCACGAAAATGATTCCACAAAAAACAATTTTACCTCTGTTAATCATCTTCATCCTGATTATAGCAGGTTTTAAAGTAACAGCCCAGGAAACATCTGTTTCATCTGAAGCAGCAGACTCGCTGAACAACAAAATTGAAAATGTAAAATCGGATCTCGAATTGCTGAAACGCTTAAAGATTACCGGTTACATACAGGCACAATGGCAGCTTGCCGATACTGCCGGAGCTGTTACCCCGTATTCGGGTGGTGTGTTTCCGATCGCAACCGACAACCGCTTTTCCATCCGCCGTGGCCGCGTAAAACTTACTTACGAAAACGAACTGTCGACCTATGTTTTGCAGATTGATGCTACCGAAAAAGGAGTTTCGCTGAAAGATGCTTATGTAGCTGTTAAAGACCCCTGGGCACAGTTTGTAACACTCACGGCTGGTGTATTTAACAGGCCTTTCGGATATGAAATATCTTATTCATCGAGTTCGCGCGAAACACCTGAGCGTGCCCGTATTTTCCAGAACCTGTTCCCCGGCGAACGCGACCTGGGCGCAATGCTTACCCTGCAGCAAAAGAAAGGCAGTCGTTTCGACTGGATTAAACTTGATGCCGGTTTATTCACCGGAAATGGTATCAACTCAGAATTCGATTCTAAAAAAGATTTTATCGGCCACCTGAGCTTTGCCAAGGCAAACAAAAGCGAAACCGTAAAATTTGGTGGCGGAGTTTCCTATTACAATGGCAGTGTTTTTCAGGGTACAAAATATGTGTATTCGCCGGGCGAAGCCCTGGATGTAACCCAGCCAGGACTGGTAGATTCAACGGCTTCGAATAAAAACGGGTTTGCCAATCGTCACTATTTCGGTGTCGATGCACAGCTCAGTTTCCAGTCGCCGGTTGGCTTTACATCCTTCCGCGCCGAATACATTACAGGTCAGCAACCATCGGCTAAGGCTACAAATGCGAGCGTATCGGGCAGTACACTGCTAAATTACGATACCTACATCAGGCAGGTAAGCGGCGGTTATGTATACTTTATCCAGAACATCGGTCAAACCAAACACCAGTTTGTACTGAAATACGACTGGCTCGATCCGAATACCAAGGTTAAAGACAAGGAGATTGTTGCCAAATCGGCAGCCGGAAAAAACACAGCCCTGGGAACTGCCGATATCAAATTTAATACCCTGGGAATTGGCTGGAACTATCGTTTCAACTCGCAGGTAAAACTAACAGCATATTACGAAATTGTTAAAAATGAAACTACAAGCCTGTCGCCTGTTGGACTGAACAGAACACTCGATACCTCCAAAGACCTGAAAGACAACGTATTTACTTTAAGGATTCAATACAAATTCTAATAAAAACAGGTAACAATTTCTTAACATTGGCTTAAAACGCACATAATATCATAAACCGTACTTTGTAAAAAAATTAAAAGATGAAAAAACTATTGCTTATTGCACTAATCGCCATTACGGCACCTTACCTACAGGCACAGAAGGTAGGTTTTAAGATTAAAGGATCCGACACCGTGCTTCCGCTCACCCAGAAAGAAGCTGAAGTGTATATGAAGAAAAGCCCAAATACATCAATCATGGTAACCGGCGGGGGCTCGGGTGTAGGAATTTCGGCCCTGTTGAGTGGTACTACTGATATTGCCCAGGCATCGCGCAGCCTGAAACTGGATGAAAAAATGAAACTTAATGATGCCGGCAAAGCGTTCAAGGAAACCATTATTGCTTACGATGCACTTGCTGTAATTGTTAATCCTGCAAATAAAGTCTCAAAGCTTACCCGCGAGCAGCTCGAAGGAATTTTCACCGGTAAAATCAAAAACTGGAAAGAAGTTGGCGGCGCTGATGAAAAAATCGTGGTTTACTCACGCGAAACCAGCTCGGGTACTTACGAATTCTTTAAAGAACACGTGCTTAACAAAAAGAATTTTGCCACCTCGGCTTTGCTTATGCCTGCAACCGGTGCCATTGTACAATCAGTAAGCCAAACCAAAGGCGCCATCGGTTATGTTGGCCTTGCATACATCGAAAAAACGGTAAAACCACTGGAAGTATCGTACGATAAAGGCAAAACCTATGTTGCACCTAATGTAGCCAATGCTAAAAGCAAACAATACCCTATCACCCGTCCGTTGTACTATTATTACCTGGCTACAACCGAAAAAACAGTAAGCCCGTACATTAAGTTTGTACTTTCGCCCGAAGGACAAAAGATAGTACTTAATGAAGGCTATGTTCCAATAAATTAATAAATTCAGGATTGATTGAATGAGGTTGAAGTTGGAAAGGAAGGTTTCACTCGCCTGTGATTACCTTCCTTTTTTTTTAACATCTTAGCCGCAAAATCAGCCCGGTCACAACTTAACCACAGTTATCTTATGCATATTGCTTCAATATCGATATATTTCCTCTGCAAATAATTTGAATACATAGGTCAGAGGGAACCTACATGAAATTTCCATTTGGTGTTTGTGAAAAAGCTTTTTTTCATGTAGGTTTGTTAAGTTTAAAAGCCATCTGAACCTCACAATCAAGGAAGCAATGCAATACTGAAGGAACTGATTAACTGCTACATGAAGAAATATAGAAAAGTAATTGAAAAATTTATTGAAGGTGTTCTTTTTTCGAGCAGCACCATCACCAGTCTGACTGTAATTTTAATCATCGTCTTCCTGTTCAGGGAAGGCATCGGGCTATTTCACAGTTCGCCTATTGAGAAAAATTTTGTAATATCGGTAAGCAAACAAAACCCGGTTCAGCAACTGAATGCAAACCAGGTAAAAGCAATATTCAACCAGGATATAACAAACTGGTCGGCTGTGGGAGGCGCAAATGACAGTATCATACTTTTTACTACCAATGATATTACGAACTATTACAGCGAAGAAGAACTGGGCCCGAACCTCGAAAACCTGCCACAGAAACTGAATGATTTTATAGTGGCAAATCCGGGTGCTATTATGTATGTTTCGGGCAAAAATTTACCCAAAGGTTTTAACGGGCATTTCATAAAAATAAAAGATATTTCTGTTTCCGATTTTATTTTCGGAAAATACTGGTACCCTACCTCCGATCCTATTCCAAGTTATGGGATATGGCCCATGATCATCGGCACGCTTTTGGTAACCCTGGGGGCACTTCTTTTTGCCATACCTCTCGGTTTAGCTACAGCCATTTATATGGCCGAAGTAGCCGATATGCGTATTCGCAACCTGCTGAAACCTGTGGTTGAGCTGCTTGCCGGTATCCCTTCGGTAGTTTACGGATTTTTTGGCTTAATTGTAATCGTTCCGCTTGTACAGCAAATGTTTAACCTGGTGGTAGGCGAAACTGTACTTGCCGGAAGTATTGTGCTTGGCATCATGGCCTTACCAACTATTATAACCATTACTGAAGACTCGCTTCGCACAACGCCTAAATCACTGAAAGAAGCCAGCCTCGCCCTGGGTGCCACACGTTGGCAAACCCTGGTCAGGGTGGTAATTCCGTATGCAAAATCAGGTATTTCGACCGCAATTATCCTAGGCATCGGCCGTGCCATAGGCGAAACCATGGCTGTACTGATGGTAACCGGAAATGCTTCAAATATTCCACACTCGTTCCTGGTGCCTGCACGTACCATACCTGCTACCATTGCCGCCGAACTGGGTGAAGCCTCTTATGGCGGTATGCATTTTAAAGCCTTATTCGCCCTGGGAATCGTGCTTTTCCTCTTTACCATCATAATAAACTTTACTGTTGAGTTTATAAAAAATAAACAGAGAAGAACTTAGGTGGGTAGGATGTGGAATGTGGGATGTGGGATGTAAGATGTAAGGTGTAAGGTGTAAGAGAAAAAGAAAGATAAGACAGATAAGCGATTCTTAAAACTTAACACGATGTTTTGCGATAACTAATTATTTAAATCAGGATAGTGTTGATTTAAACCAAAAAATAAAGAAAGTGACTAAAAAGAGATTAATTCAAAAGATTGTATTCACCACTTTCGGGCTGATCAGCCTTATGGTTGTAGGGATACTTTTTGCAATACTTGGATTTATAGCCATCAGGGGGCTACATGTCGTCAACTGGGAATTTCTTACCTCCATGCCCGAGGACGGAATGACAAAAGGAGGCATATTCCCTGCTATTGTTGGCACAGGGTGCCTGGTGCTGGGTAGCATGGTTTTTGCCTTCCCTATTGGTGTACTTTCGGGAATTTATACCCACGAATACCTGAAGGACAGCTGGTTCAAACGTTTTATTCGTATGATGACCAATAATTTATCAGGCATACCTTCAATCGTGTTTGGTCTTTTTGGTATGGCGCTGTTTGTAAATTACCTGAGCTTTGGCGATTCCATCCTGGCCGGGTCACTAACCCTGGGTTTACTTACCCTGCCGGTGGTAATACGCACCACAGAAGAAGCATTAAAGTCAGTTGACGACACCCTGCGCATGGGCAGCTATGCACTCGGAGCCACCAAACTACAGACTATCAGGCGGGTGGTACTTCCGGTGGCTTATCCAAACATCATTACAGGGCTCATACTTTCCATCGGACGTGTTTCGGGTGAAACAGCTCCCATTTTATTTACGGTAGCAGCCTATTTCCTTCCAAAATTACCTTCCAGCTTATCGGACCAGGTGATGGCATTGCCTTACCATCTTTATGTGCTGGCAACAAGCGGAACCAATATGGAACAAAGCAGGCCCATGGCTTACGGCACCGCTTTCGTACTCATTGCAATTGTGCTCATTATAAACACCGCCGCAAGTTTACTCAGGCGATACCTGAATAAAAAAGTAAAAATGGATTAGCAGGAAATATAAAGTGAATAGTGAATTGTGAATCGCAATTTTGTTGCCAACATCCAGATTTCACCGGTTCAGTATTATTCATCCTAATCTTAAATCCTTAATCTTGAACCATCTAAACTCAGCGAACATTTAAAACACTAATCTACAGAATGATAAAAGCAGAAGCAAAAAATATTAATGTATGGTATGGCGATTTTCATGCATTAAAAAATATTAATATGTCTTTTAATACCAATTCGGTAACGGCGCTAATCGGGCCATCGGGTTGCGGAAAATCGACTTTCCTCAGGCTTTTTAACCGCATGAACGACCTGATCAGCAATTTCAGGCTCGAAGGTTTAATAACTGTGGATGAACAAAACCTGTATTCGAAAGAAGTAAAAATAGATGAACTGAGGAAAAGTATCGGCATGGTTTTTCAAAAGCCAAACCCGTTTCCAAAATCTATTTACGAAAATGTTGCCTATGGATTGAGGGTAAATGGAATAAACGATCGCCGCACACTCGACGAAACCGTAGAACGTTCGCTCCGCCAGGCTGCTTTGTGGGACGAAGTAAAAGATAATCTGAAAAAATCGGCTATGTCGATCTCGGGCGGACAGCAGCAGCGGCTTTGTATTGCGCGGGCACTGGCCGTTGAGCCCAGGCTTATCCTGATGGACGAACCGGCATCGGCACTCGATCCTATTTCGACCGCAAAAATTGAAGAACTCATTTTCGAACTTAAAAAGAGTTTTACCATTCTTATAGTAACCCACAACCTGCAACAAGCCGGCCGGATCAGCGATTACACAGGCTTTTTCTACATGGGCGAAATGATTGAACACGATGCAACGCAAAAAATGTTCCTCAATCCTTCGAACGAACGAACACAAAACTATATCACCGGAAGGTTTGGTTGAGAAATATCGGATGTCGGATGTTGAATGTGGGATGTGGAATGGCTGATGTGGGATGTTGGATTTTAAAGAATCAGCAAATCATGAAACCTGATAATTCTGCCTGCTGCAGGTGAATTCAATCCCATCAATCCCATCAATCCCATCAATCCCATTCAATCCATTCAATCCCTTCAATCCCTTCAATCCATTCAATCCCTTCAATCCCTTCAATCCCAACCTATCAAAAAATACCAACATAATCGTAAATCAAAAATCGTAAATCCGAAATTATATGAGTCACCTCGATACAAATCTTGACCAACTCAAGAATGATTTAATACAAATGTGGAACCTGGTGAGCAGCCAGATGGAAAAAGCCCGGCTGGCGCTTATTAACGGCGACAAAGACCTTGCCCGGGAGGTACGTGCAAACGAAAAAATGGTTGATGCCTTCGAACTCAAAATCGATATGGATTGCGAAAACATTATCATGCTTCAAAATCCGGTAGCCATCGACCTGCGTTTCTTGCTTTCCGTGCTCAAAATCAATTATAACCTCGAGCGAATAGGTGATTATGCCAATGCCATTGCCAAAAGTGCAGAACATGCCGATAAAGCCTGGCCCGACACGGTTTTTGAAGCAACACGTGTTCCCGAAATGTTCTTTGTGGCCCAATCTATGATCCAGGAATCTCTGGCTTCGTTCGAAAGAAACGATCGTAAAATGGTAAGTACTTTATTTGGCATGGATGAGAAACTGGACAAGATCAATAATGATATCACACCGATTATCAGTCGGTTAATTAAAGATAATCCGGACGATATACCCATGTTGCTCGACCTGTTTTCGATTATCCGTAAACTGGAACGTGCCGGCGACCACATTACAAACATAGCAGAAGAGCTGGTATTTTATTTTGACGCCATCATTGTGAAGCACAGTAAATTACAGAAAAACAAACCGGCTTCCGGAAGCAAGTAACCCGAAATTTTTAAAGTAATTTAACCGATATGGATAACAATGATTTTACGCTGCTCCTTGTGGACGACGAAACTGATATACTCGATTTTGTCGGCTATAACCTTCGCAAGGAAGGATACAAGGTTCTTACCTCCGACAACGGTCGTGATGCCATTTTGAAAGCTAAAGAAAACACCCCGCATCTTATTTTGCTGGATGTAATGATGCCGCAAATGGATGGAATTGAAACCTGCCGCGAAATAAAGCGATTACCGGGTCTCGAGAGTACACTTATCGTGTTCTTCACTGCACGGAGCGAGGACTTTACACAAATTCTGAGCCTGGATGCAGGCGGCGACGATTACATTACCAAACCCATAAAACCTGCTTTGCTGGTGAGCAAAGTGAACTCATTGCTTCGCAGGCTCAAAACTGCCAGCGAAAGCACCAAAATTTTCGAAGCCGGCGACCTGAAAATCAACCGCGAAAACTATATGGTTTACCGCGACAACCAGGAAATACAACTTGCCCGCAAAGAATTTGAATTGCTGAACCTGCTGGCATCGAAACCGCACAAAGTATTTACCCGCGATGAAATTATGAACCAGGTGTGGGACGATGATATAATTGTCGGCGAACGAACCATCGATGTACATATCAGGAAAATACGCGAAAAAACCGGTATTGATCATATTAAAACCATTAAAGGCGTTGGTTACAAATTCGATCCCAGGTAAGTACCAATCAATAAAATCACAAACTGCAACAATAATTTTCTATGCCCGAACTGTCACCAAAACGACTGGCTTTTATCCTGGCTGCAATCCTGTCGCTGATTACCGCGCTAATCTCGCTGGCATTTTTGGGAGTTGAAAATCAGCAATATTTGCTCGTGCTTATCCCGGTAACGTTCGTGATTTTGCTCCTTTTTCAATATTTTATATTGCGGTATGCACTCGAAAAGTTTATTTACGACCGCATCAAGCTGGTTTATAAATCGATACACAAACTAAAGCTGAACAAGGACGATAAGAAAAGTTTGCCTGCAAGCATGCACGGCGACATCATCAGCAAAGTGAACCAGGAGGTCGAAAACTGGGCTAACGACCGAAAAGAGGAGATTGATGAACTAAAAAAAATGGAGGTGTACCGCCGCGAATTCCTGGGCAATGTTTCGCACGAATTAAAAACCCCGCTTTTCAATATGCAGGGATTCATACTCACGCTGCTCGACGGGGGCATCAACGACCCGGAAATAAACCTGGATTATCTGCAGAAATCGCAGAAAAACATTGAGCGGATGATCACTATAGTTGAAGACCTTGAAGTGATCTCGCGGCTCGAAACCGGCGAAGCCACCCCGCTCATGTCAAACTTCCCGATTATTTCATTGGTGAAAGAAGTATTCGAATTTCTGGAACCCAAAGCCACTGAGAAACAAATTAAACTGCTATTTGCAGCCGATTATCACGATACTATGATGGTGCGTGCCGATAAAGAAAAAATCCGGACGGTATTTGCCAACCTTATTGATAATTCGATCAAATATGGAGTTGAAGGAGGCCGAACCAAAATCAGTGTGTACGACATGGACGAAAACTACCTGGTTGAAATTTCGGATAATGGCGTTGGCATTGATGAAAAACATATCTCGCGGCTTTTCGAACGTTTTTACCGGGTCGACAAACACCGGTCGCGTGCACAGGGTGGATCAGGGCTCGGCCTGGCTATTGTGAAACACATTATTGAAGCCCATAATCAAACTATTAATGTGCGCAGTGCACCCGGTGTGGGTTCCACTTTTTCGTTCACCCTGCAAAAAGTGTAACCGGCTTCCAATATAATTCACCGATTTACCGAACCGATTCAGGAGTATTTTTTGCCATTATACCGATTTTAACATATTTTAAACATTTACATTACTCCTAAATCCCTTATTTCATCGTTACTTTGATAAATAATTCCGCATCTGAATATACCAAATAATAATTTTTATGAAATTGAAGTACTCATTGTTGGCATTTATCCTGGTTCTGGCTGTTTCAAACATTCAGGCTCAAAACCCAGCCCGAACAACCATTAAAGGCGTCCTGCAGGATACACTACACGAAACAATTCCTTTTGCCACTGTTATGCTACTAAATCCGGCCGATTCGGCGCTGGTTAACTATTCGTCGAGTAACGATAAAGGCGAATTCATATTCAGCAATGTGAAAAACACCTCGTACCTGCTGAAAGTGTCGCACATGAGCTACCTGCCGCTTCAAATACTTTTAAAACCTTCGCCTGCTGCTGTTCACGATTTGCAGGTGGTTAATATGAAGCCTATTTCACAAATGCTGATGGAAGTAGTTATAAAAGCCGCCAAAGCGCCGCTTCGCATTAAAGGCGATACGGTTGAGTACGATGCATCCACCTTTAAAGTCCCCACCGGATCAACCGTTGAAGACCTGCTTCGCAGGCTCCCCGGCCTGGATGTGGATGCCGATGGGAATATCAGCACACAGGGTAAAGATGTAAAACGATTGTATGTTGATGGTAAAACCTTTTTTGGCGACGACCCTAAAAGTGTAACCAAAAACCTGGGCGCCGAAGCTATTTCGAAAGTACAGGTGTACAACGAAAAATCGGAACAGTCGAAACTTACCGGGGTTGACGATGGATCCAAAGAAAAAGCCATGAACCTCGAACTGAAGGCAGAATTTAAGAAAGGTGCTTTCGGAAAAATTTCGGTGGCAGCCGGTAACGAAGAACGATGGGCCGCCCGCGGAAACTATAACCGTTTCAATGATAAATCGCAGCTTTCATTTATCGCCTATGGAAATAACATTAACCAAACCGGGGTAAACTGGGAAGATTACGGCGAATTTAAAGGTAACAATACTTTTAATGATTTTGATAACGGCGATTTTGGCTTCAACAGCTCAGGCCGGAGAATGTATATAGTTTTTGGCGACGACTCGCCCATAAGCAATTACGATGGAAAAGGATTGACAAAAAACTATGGTGCCGGTACAAACTACAACTACAGCCATAAAGGCACAAAATTTAACTCCAGCTATTTTTACAACCAGACGCAGCTGGATTTTGTACAGAAAAGTCTGCGCCAGACCTTCCTCGATGCCGACAACAGCTTTGCAAAATACGACACCCTGAAAAACGACGATTTCAGGTCGAGCCATAGCATAGGAACCAGGTTCGAACAGGAGTTTGACTCAAGCAACAGGCTGATTGTAAAAGCAAATTTAAGGATCGCAGGTAATAACAACCAAAAACTGGATAACCAGTTATTTACCGACTATCAACTTCAGCCCTACAACTCTCTGAATCTTGATAATGAAAATGATTTATCAACCTACAAAATTACTTCAGCAGCAATTTACAGGCATCTGTTTAAAAAGAAAGGACGTGCCTTTGCTGTAAGCGGCGGTTATAATGTGAACAAAACTGATGGAACCGAAGACAATAAGTCGATCAATAAATTTATAAATGCCAATACACCTACAGAGCAAATCAGGCAGCTTATTGATAACACTAAGGATATTTATGAGATAAAGGCCGGTGCCTTGTACTCTGAACCATTGTCGAAGCGGTTTTTCCTCGAATTCTTTTACAACTTCAGTGAACTCAATAACAAGAGCAACAGGCCGGTTCGTGCTGACGAAGGCCAGGAACGAATTGACAGCCTGAGCAAATATTACGAACAGGTTACATTATACAACCGGCTGGGTAGTGTACTCAGGTATTCATTCAACGGTTTAAATGCATCTGTTGGCTTTGCCGCACAACAATTCAAACTCAAAGGCCAGTATGCAGTCGATAAGGGTATGCCCTGGGATAGTGTGGGAGTTACAAAATCATACCCGAACTATACGCCAAATGTGAACTTAAATTATGAGTTTAAAAATCACCTCAGGCTCGAAGCAAGTTATAACAACAATATTACTGCACCGCAATTTAACGATCTACAGCCCATTAAAAACTACAGCAACCCGGCTTACCAGGTTGAAGGAAATCCAAACCTCACACCCGAAAACTCACATACCATAAGTACCGGACTGTTTTACTGGAACCCGGCTTCGTTTTCGAACATAGGCGCAAGCGTAGATTATACCATAACCAACCACCCCATTGTTTATAACCAGAACTCAGTATTTGAAGAAGGAAAAGGAATGATAACTATTTCGACACCTGAGAACATGGAACAGAGTACCGGGATCAGTTCATGGTTATGGTCGAATATACCGATTATAAAAACCAAGCTGGCAGTCGACTTTAATGCCGGGGTTAATTATAACAACTCCCCTACCCGCATTAACAATGTACTCGATCATATAAAATCGAACGGAATAAATTTCGGGGCAAACCTGAATATTACGCCAAGCGCCAAACTTGTGTTTACCGCCGGCGGTTCGGGTGGATTTAACAAAATGAGGTACAACGATAATAAGGATCACGACCAGGATTACTATAATTATACCCTGCGCTCGTCGATAAAATGGCAGTTCGTAACCCGAATGTTTTTCGAAAGCAATTTTAACTATACGGTGTACAAAAACGAAACCTTTAACCTCGATCAATCAGTACCTTTGTGGAATGCTTCGGTACGTCGGATTATTGGCAAGAAAAGCAAATTCGAAATGCGCCTGGCAGCTTTTGATATTTTCAATAAGAACGTGAATATCAACCAATACGCATCGCAAAACTTCGTGCAAACCAGCAAAACGAATACCCTGGCCCGCTATTTTATGTTAAGTCTTACATACAACATGAAAGGATTTGAGAATAAAATCCAGAAAAACAGGTTTATGTAAAAACAAAGCTGAGCATAAAACAGTATCAACAAATTATAACACTGACATAAGAATGAAAAAACACAACCTGGCATTTTCCCTGTTTATCACCATTCTGCTGGTAATATCGACCCAACAACTTAAATCACAAACAACTGAAGGCACCATTCGGTATCTGCGTACCCAGAACTGGGCCAAAATGATGGCTTCGGTCGACTATATCAGCAAGCAACAACGCGACAGGATGATGTATATGTGGGGAAACCGTTCTGAATGGAAATCATACACCTTGCTTCATTTTAATGCTACCGAATCGAAATACGAAAACTCCGAAGAAGAAGCTGAACCGGGAAACCAGGGCTGGAGCGACCGCAAGGAGACCTTCTTTATGAAACGAAATTTCAATACAAATACGCTTTTCGATGGTATTACTTTCCTGGGTAAAACCTACCTCATCCACGATTCCATTGAAAAACCGGCATGGAAAATACGTAACGATATGAAGGAAGTTGCAGGACACATCTGCATGAATGCAGCACTTACGGATTCGCTGCGAAAACAAAACATTGAAGTGTGGTTTGCCCTCGATATACCGGTAAGTTCAGGCCCCGACAGGTTTATCGGGCTCCCCGGTATGATACTGGAAGTGAATGTAAACGATGGTGCTATGACTATGACTGCCGACAAAATTGACGTTAAACCGCTAACCACTGAGCTTGATGTACCCCAGAAAATAAAAGGCAAAAAAATTGACATGGACGAATACTACCGGCTGCTTGAAAAGCAGATAAAGGAAAGGAAAGCCGCCGAAGAACCCTGGTTCTGGGGAATTAGTTATTAATTGCTCTCGCCTTTAAAATTAGCAACAACATTCCGCCGGGATTATAATTTTCATCATCTTACAATATGCCGGCATCAGGATATTTATAAACCAACAGCTGTTTCGGTACTACTCCGGCAGTTGAAGCCTGCAGAAACAATCAGCTCAAAAACTTTTTAGTGAAGTTTTTGAGCTGATATCGTTAATAAAATACAATAAATATCTGTTTTGTATGTTATACTAAAGCAAAATGTGAATACATTTGTGTATTAAAATAATTTGAAAATAGCAATCACCTCTCCGTCATATGAAGAAAATAGCAGCGCTTCTTGCAACTATAGTTATTCTCGCGATCATCATTTCGTCGTGTAGCTCATCGGATCAATGTGCTGCATATGGCGAATACAAGCAGTATCGTGTCGAAAACAAGTAATTTACTGGTTCAGGCATCTTTCCTTTTCTTACATGCAACCAAACCGTAGCTTCGTTGTTAATTATTTCAAAGCACAGCATATGCGGTTATATGCTGCTATCATCATTATTCCCATCACATTTCTGACGCCATTATACATATCGGCACAGGATATTGCTGAGGCTGATACTGTTGATATGGGTTTCCTGATGCGGAAAGAGCAATCGGGAAACATTATGTTGCATACCCTGGGATATGGTTTCGGGTATCGTTTCGGTACCAATAAAACCTACTATCAAAACCGCATGTTCGAATTCGATTTTCTCGAAATGAAAGCCCCGAACCAGGTAAGGCGTTACAACGAAAATTTCCCAAATCCGCGCAGCTATGTGTATGGCAAACTAAACAGTCTTTTTATTATCCGCGCCGGTATCGGGAAACAGCACCTGCTCAACCGTAAACCTTATTGGGGTGGTGTTGAAGTTAGGGCTTTTTATTACGGCGGACTTGATATCGGGCTGGCTAAACCTACTTACCTTTACATCAATTACTATTCGGTTCAGAACAATCAGCTGATCGTTGAAAGAACCAATCTCGAACGATACAATCCTGAAAAACATTTTCCTTACATAGGCGCTAATCCTAACGACCTCAGCGATATATATGGTCGTGGCCCCATTTTGAGTGGTTTCAGCAAAATTAAGTTTTACCCGGGCTTATATGCCAAAGGAGGTTTCAATTTTGAATTCAGCTCGCAAAACGACCGTATAAAAGCGATCGAAATCGGGGCGGCGGTCGACGTATTCCCAAAACCTGTACCCATTATGGCTTTTAGCGAAGACAACTATGTATTTATTACAGGTTACCTGAGCTTCCATATCGGGAAACGCTCCAATTAAGAATTACCCTTTATAATTTTTATACTTTTTTTTATGAAATCACGGATTCTGATACTTGCTGCAGTTTTTTGCTGTGCTATAGCCCCTGCCCTTTCGCAAACACTGGTTAAAGAAAACAACCGCTGGTCGAACCTGGTCGAAGTTTCGACTAACGTCTTTACTTTTCATTTTCAGAAGATATCAGGAGATACACTGATTAATGGCAAGACTTTTAAAAAATTAATGGGAGCAACTTCGCCTGATGCCCCCGGCTGGAGTTACGAAGCCGCATTAAGCGAAACCGTATCGGGTAAAGTTACCATAATTAAAGCCGGATCAACGGACGAACACCTGCTCTACGACTTTACACTTGCCGTAAATGATGATTTCACAGGATATTATAACAACTGCCAGTACACGATGAAATTGAATGCTATTGAAGATATCTGGCTGATGAATGGTGAAAAACGGAAACAATTTCAATTTTCGGGAACTGGAGCCAGCGGATTTTTTACTGAAAACTGGATTGCAGAAATTGGCAGCGATAACGGGCTCACTTCGGCCGGCATTTATTCATGCACGGCTGTTACTGATACGGCACCCACGCTCAACTGCTTTACTGAGGACAACATTGTGAAAGTGTATAACAATGCCGATTATCCTTGTGTTGAAACTGTAGGTACCGCTGAAAAAAAAACTGAAGCCGGGTCAGCATTCATCAGCCCAAACCCGGTTCATGAGTCAGCCAGGTTCAAAGTAAATGGCGCTAACAATAAAAATTTCGAACTATTAGTCTTTGACACCCGAGGTAAAGAAGTATCCAGGATTCATTCGGATACCAATATCCTGGTTTTCAAAAGAAAAGAATTAAAATCGGGATTGTATTATTATTCCATTCATTCAGAAGCAAAACTGATTGCTTCAGGGAATTTTCTAATCGAATAGGGAAATCAGCAGGAATTTTGTTGGCTTACTGCCCCAATCACTGTAAACGCCATCCAGTTATTTCAATCCTTTGATCTCCATGTTCCTCAGTTTTGGTGCAAGTCCGGCTGTGGCGAGCACAATCATCACGGTCATTCCACCTCCAAAAATTACTGAAGGAATCAACCCCATAATACGGGCTGCCAGCCCCGATTCAAACGATCCGAGTTCATTGGAAGAACCTATAAACAAACTATTCACCGAAGCCACCCGCCCGCGCATTTCGTCGGGGGTATACATCTGAAGGATGGTTCCGCGTATAATTACACTTACATTGTCGAACATCCCGCTGAGTGCCAGCAGCGCCAGCGAGAGGTAAAAATTGCGCGATATGGCGAAAAAAACAATGCAGGCCCCAAAGCCACCAACTGCCCATAAAAGCTTTCTACCCGAACGATGCACAGGCGGGTAATATGCAAGAATCATAGCCATAAGCACAGCTCCAAGCGCGGGTGCTGCCCGCAGGAAACCCAACCCCTGCGGACCAGTATGCAATACTTCGGAGGCAAATACCGGCAGTAAAGCAACTGCCCCGCCAAAAAGCACACCGAACATATCGAGGGCTAGTGCGCCCAGTAAAACCTGGTTGCCGAATACAAATTTTATCCCTGTGGTTAAACTCGTGAAAATACTTTCTTTTGCCGTACGCTCAGGTAACGGAACCGATTTTACCGTATAAAAAAACATCAGGCTTAAAGCCGAAAAAAAGACTACACAAATAAAAGCAGCATGTATTCCGGCAAATCCATACACCAAACCACCCGCAGCCGGACCCGAAACTGCAGCTATATGCCATACGGTACTGTTCCAGGTCGAAGAGTTGGCGTATAAATTGCGGGGTACGATCTGGGCCATATATGCCGATTGAGCCGGGTAAAAAAATGCCCTGGCAAGACCGGTAATTGCAATGGCTATGTATAATGGTAAAACCCCGGCTGTATGGTACAGGGAGGGCATTACAAAACTCATATAAAGCAGGAAAGCAGCACAAACCACATACACTGTTGCCGTAATGGAAATAATAAGCTTACGGTTAATAATATCCGCAAAATGGCCGGCAAACAAGGCTACAGCCAGAAATGGGATGGCTTCTGAGAGCCCGATCAACCCCAGCGAAAGCGGATCGTGAGTTAAATCGTACACCTGCCAGCCCACAATTACACTTTGCATTTGTATGGCAAAAGTGAGAAAAAACCTGCCGGTTATAAAGCGCCTGAACATGCTGATGCGCCACACGGCATAAGCTTCGTTCTGGTAAAAAAGAGTATTAAATCTGCCCAAAATCCGAATGTTTTCTAAAAAACTGCAAAGTTCGTGATTTCGGGCACTCGCCCGACAATTTTATGGCAGCATAGTTGATCTGTGATAAGTTTCCTGCCGGGAAGCGGAAAACATTCAGACAGAAAAATCCCTGAATTTTTTACCATCCCAACCAGGCACAGCTGTTGAGGTATTGAGTGTAAAACAATGCTGCAGGTCGTCCCATAGTTTAAGCCTGGCGAGCCGCTGGTAATGACTGCCTTTTTCAGCCGTTTCGCGGAGAATATTTTTTGCTGCTATCCATTGCGAAAGCGCTACTTTCGAAGCATCACAGACCGACGCAAAACTTCCCTCAAGTGCTTCAACCATAGCGCCTGCGCATAGAGTATCTTCGAGGCTTACCGAATTTTTCCAGCCTGAGCAAAGTATCACAACATCTTTCTCCTGTTTTTTAAGCCATTCGCAGGCTGACCCGAGATTTGCAAACGAAGCAAGCAGGATGTTGCCAACCGGTTTCGCCATTTCTATGGCTTGTGTGCCATTAGTGGTTGAATATGCAAGCACTTTGCCTGCCATATT
>APMI01019259.1_pt1 | contig 16864 bp, 18 predicted proteins | sample 667938 | NCBI WGS metagenome assembly APMI01 (sample SAMN01084076, study PRJNA167559) | wastewater metagenome | biome: Wastewater | place: Denmark: Ejby Moelle, Odense | collected 2011-11-28 | reverse complement strand
GAACGCGCCATGGCCGCCGCCAATGCCCGCGTCGGCGTGGCCCGGGCGGCGTGGTTCCCGCGCCTCGCCCTCACCGGCGCCCTCGGCTACGAATCCGGCGGGCTCGGCGATCTGTTCAAGTACGCCAGCCGCAGCTTCGTTCTCGGGCCGCTGGTCGGCACCGCGCTGAGCCTGCCGGTATTCGACGGCGGCGCTCGCGATGCCGGCGTCAAACAGGCCCGCGCCGCCTACGACGAGGACTCGGCACGCTACCGGCAAACCGTGCTGCAAGGCTTCCGCGAGGTCGAGGACAACCTCGTCCAGCTGCGAATCCTGGGCGATCAGCACCGCGAGCAGGACAGCGCCGTGAGCGCCGCCGCGCGGGCCGCGCGGCTCGCCCGCCTGCAGTATCGGGAAGGCGCGGTGAGCTACCTCAATGTGATCGACGCCGAGCGCAGCGTGCTCCAGCAGCAACGCCTGGCCGTCGGCCTTGATGGCGAAAGGGCCCGCTCGACGGTGAATCTGATCCGCGCGCTGGGCGGGGGATGGGCAGCGGACGGGCCCGGCTGAGCCGGCGCGGCTTTGCACCAGGAGGCCGAAGCCCGATAAGCTATGGGCCATCGGTCTCAACCCAGCCACGTCATGTCTCGATTCAAAGCCGCACTCGCCGCACTCGCCTTCATCTCCACCCCGGCTCTCGCCGGCAAGACGCTCGACGCCATCAAGGCCAGGGGACAGATTGCCTGCGGAGTCAGCACCGGGGTGATCGGCTTCTCGGCCGCCGACAGCCAGGGGCAGTGGAAGGGCCTCGACGTGGATGTCTGCAAGGCCCTCGCCGCTGCGGTGCTGGGTGACGCGACCAAGGTGCGCTGGGTGCCGCTGAGCTCCCAGCAGCGCTTCACCGCCCTGCAGTCCGGCGAGGTGGACATCCTGTCCCGCAACACCACCTGGAGCCTGACCCGCGACGCCGCCCTCGGCCTGCACTTCACGGCGGTCACTTATTACGATGGCCAGGGCTTCATGGTGGCGAAAAAGCTGAAAGTCAGCAGTGCCAAACAACTCAAGAACGCCGAGATCTGCGTCCAGTCCGGTACCACCACCGAGAAGAACCTTTCCGACTACTTCCGTGCGCAGGGCATCAAGGTCAAGCCGGTGGTCTTCGACAAGTTCGAGGCCTCCATCAAGGCCTTCTTCAGCGGCCGTTGCCAGGCCTATACCACCGATGCCTCGGCGCTGGCCTTCATCCGCAGCAAGGAAGCCGCCAGCCCCGACGACTACGTGGTACTGCCGGAGATCATCTCCAAGGAACCCCTCGGCCCGGCCATACGCCGGGGTGACGACGAATGGTTCGCCATCGTCAAATGGACCATCAACGCCCTGATCGAAGCCGAAGAACTGGGCATCACCCAGGCAAAGGTGGACAGCCTCAAGGCCTCGCCCGACCCCGCCATCCAGCGTTTCCTGGGCGTTGGAGAAGACCTCGGCAAGAGCCTCGGTCTTCACCGCGAATGGGCCGCGCGGGCCGTCAAGGCAGTCGGCAACTACGGCGAGATATTCAACCGCAATCTCGGTGCGGATTCGCCCCTCAAACTGCCCCGTGGCCTCAACGCCCAGTGGAACAAGGGCGGCATCCTTTACGCCCTGCCGCTGCGCTGAACGATGGCAGCCGGCCGTACCGCGTCGCGCATCACCCAGGCACTGATCCTCGTCGTCGTCATCGGGCTGCTGGCCCTGCTGGTCAGCACGACGGCCAATCACCTGGCGCAGCGCGGCATCCGCAGCGGTTTCGACTTCCTGCTCGAACCGGCGGGCTTCACCCTCGGTGAAAGCCTGCTGCCCGTCGAGGCAAGCGACTCGACCCTGCGCGCCTTTGCCGCCGGCCTTCTCAACACCCTGCGGGTAGCGCTGCCCGGCGCCCTTCTGGCCACGCTGATCGGCATCCTGGCGGGTTTTGGCCGGCTCAGCGAGAACCCGCTGGTCCGCGGCCTGGCCAGCGCTTACGTGAACGCCTTTCGCAACATTCCGCTGCTGCTGCAACTCCTGGCCTGGTATTTCCTGCTCACCGACCTGCTGCCCGCCACCGACGCAGCCCTGCGCCTGGCGCCGGGTATCTTTCTCAGCAAATCCGGCCTGGCCCTGCCCTGGTGGGTCGATGGCGCGCTTGAAATCCCCGAGCCGGGCGGTTTCGGCATCGACGGCGGCGCCCGCCTGACTCCTGAATACCTGACCATGCTGCTCGGCCTGAGCCTCTATTCGGCCGCCTACATCGCCGAAACCCTGCGCGGCGCCATCCAGGCCCTGCCCTCCGGCCAGCGTCTTTCGGCCCTCGCGCTGGGCATGACGCCGCGCCAGGCCTTCATGCTGGTACTGCTGCCGCAGGCCTGGCGCGCGGCCCTGCCGCCGGTGACGAGCCAGCTCCTCAACCTGTTCAAGAATGCCTCGCTGGCGGTGGCCATCGGCTACCCCGATCTGGTCTCGGTGGCCGGCACCAGCCTCAACCAGACCGGCCGCGCCATCGAATGTCTGGCCATCGTCATCGTCGTCTATCTGGTGCTGTCGCTGCTCGCTGCACTGCTCAGCCACCGGCTCGAGCAACGCGCCTTGCGGGGCCAGGCAGCATGATGTTCACCACACTGCGCCGGCGCTTCTTCGGTGACGGCCTCAACACCGCGCTGACCGTGCTGATGCTGGCCGCCATCGCCCTGAGCCTGCCGCCGCTGCTGAGCTGGGCCATCGTCAACGCGCGCTTCGCGCCCGACGCGGCCGCCTGCGAAGCCCTCGACCACAGCGGTGCCTGCTGGGGCGTGGTGGTCGAGAAGGCGCACTTCATCCTGCTCGGCCGCTATCCGGCGGACGAAGCCTGGCGCCCGCTGCTCGCCGCCGGCCTGATCATCGGCAGCTGGCTGGCTGCTGCCTTCAGCTGGCTGCGCGGCGGCAAGCTGGCCAGCGCCCTATCTGCCGCACCGCTGCTGGCCCTGCCACTGCTCGGCGGCGGATTTGCCGGGCTGGACAGCATCCCCACCGAACTATGGGGCGGCCTGCCCCTCACGCTGCTGCTCACCAGCGCCGGCATGGCCGGCGCGCTGCCACTGGGCATCGCCATTGCCTACGGGCGGCGTTCAGCGCTACCGGTGCTGCGTGGCCTGCTCACCGGCTACGTGGAGCTGGCGCGCGGCATTCCGCTGATCGCCGCGCTGTTCGTCGCATCCTTCCTGCTGCCCTTGTTCTTCCCCGATGGTGTGGCGGTGGACATGCTGTGGCGGGTGCTCATTGCCATCGTGCTGTTCGCTGCCGCCTACCTGTCGGAAATCGTCCGTGGCGGCCTGCAGGCCTTCCCGGCCGGGCAACTCGATGCCGCGCGGGCGCTGGGCTTCAACCGCTGGCAAACACAGCACTGGATCGTCCTGCCGCAAGTGCTGCGGGACGTTGCGCCATCACTCGCCAACAGCGCCATCGCCCTGTTCAAGGACACCTCGCTGGTGACCATCGTCAGCCTCTACGAGCTCACCGGCTCCCTCGGTCTGGCCCTCGCGGGTGACCCGCAGTGGCGGCCCTACTACCTTGAAGCCTGGCTGTTCATTGCGGCGATCTACTGGATCGGCTGCGCGCTGCTGGCACGGGTCAGCCGGCGCTGGGGCTAGCATCACCCACTGCCCGGGTCAGGATATCCGCCATCCGCAAGACCCCCGGCCCGGCAAAATCGGGGTCGGCCAGCACCAGGTTCATCTCCACAAAACGTTCCTCAGCGCCACCAAGGGGCAGCACCCGCAGCTTGCCGGCAGCCAGTTCGGCGCCAACCAGCACTTCCGGATACCACGCAAAACCATGGCCGGCGCAGGCCGCCGCAATCGACATGGCCAAGCTGCTGAACGTCCAGCGCTGCTCCACCTCCACCGTATAGCTGCGTGATGTGCGCTGCGAGCCGGTTTCCCGCACCATCAGGTGACGGTGGGCACGCAAGTCCTTCTCGCCGAGGGTTCGGCCCAGCCCATGCAGAGGATGATCGGGATGGGCTACTGCCACCAGGCGCAAACGCATCAGCGGCCGGCCGAGGAAGCCCGGCGGAACATGGGGCGTCACCGCGATGTCGGCCTGCCCGGTAAGCAAGGCCTCGCCGGTGCCGCCCATCACCGATTCGATCACCTCCACCCGGGTACGTGGCGCCTCTGCGCCAAAACGGGCCAGACAATCGAGCAGCACGCCGGGCGGGAAGAGAATCTCCACTGCCAGTCCTATTTGGACTTCCCAACCCGCCGACAGCTTGCACGCGGCCTGCTCCAGGTCACCCGCCTCACCCACCAGCGCCAGCGCCCGCCGATAGAGCATCTGCCCGGTGGGCGTCAGCACCGCCTTGCGCCCCTGGATCTCGAACGCACGCACGCCGAGCAGCGATTCGATCTTCTGCACCGCGTAGGTGACGGCCGACTGACTCTTGTGCAGCGCCTCGGCAGCTTGGGCATAGCCGCCAGCCTCCACAACGGCAATCAGGGCACGCCACTGGTCCAGCGTAATATGGGGAGCCGGGATCATTATCGAATTAATAGATTTATATTAGCTAAATCTTGTTCTTTTTTATTCGCTTGGTAAATCATTAAATACACACACCAACACCTCACCCGGAGCGATCAAATGAGCACCCTTCTCAAAATCAACGCCAGCCTGTTCTCGAGCCACGGTCAGTCCAGCCAGCTCGCCGACAGTTTCGTCAGCACCTGGGAAGCCAACCACGCCGGCACTACCGTGGTCAGCCGTGACCTCGCCGCCGAGCCGGTGCCCCACCTCGACGGCGCCCGCTTCATGTCCTTCCTGGCCAAGCCCGACGAACGCACGGCCGAGCAACACGCCGTGGTGGCCTTCTCCGACGCGCTGATTGACGAAGTGCGCAATGCCGACGTGATCGTCATCGGCCTGCCGATGTACAACTTCGGCGTGCCCTCGACGCTCAAGGCCTACTTTGACCACATCGCCCGCGCCGGCGTCACCTTCAAGTACACCGCCACCGGCCCGGAAGGCCTGCTGACCGGCAAGAAGGCTTACATCCTGGCCGCCCGCGGCGGCATGTACGCCGGCACCCCGAAGGACAGCCAGACCACCTACGTGCGCGATTTCCTCGCCTTCCTGGGTATCACCGACGTGGAATTTGTCTACGCTGAAGGTCTGAACATGGGTGACGAGAGCAAGACCGCCGCCCTCGCCGCCGCTCACGGCCAACTCGCCGAACTCGCGGCCTGAACACGGAGGGCATCATGACGACACGCAGCCTGCAGAAAATCATTCCATCGATCCCCGTTTCCGACGGGGCCGGCGTCAAACTCAGGCGCAGCCTGGGCCAGAGCCAGTTTCTGCGGCTCGACCCCTTCCTGATGCTCGACGAGTTCGCCTCCGACAACCCGGACGACTACATCGCCGGCTTTCCACCGCACCCGCACCGGGGCTTCGAGACGGTCACCTACATGCTGGCGGGCGACTTCCAGCATGAGGACCACCTCGGCCACAAGGGCCACCTGCGCGGCGGCGGCGCCCAGTGGATGACGGCCGGGCGCGGCATCATCCACTCGGAAATGCCGCTGCAGCAAAGCGGACGCCTGCACGGTTTCCAGTTCTGGATCAACCTGCCGGCCAGGGAGAAGATGAAGCCTGCCGCCTACCGCGACATTCAGCCCGAAGACATTCCGCTGGTGGTCGTTCCCGGTGGCGAGGTAAAGGTGGTGGCCGGCACGCTGGAAACCGGCGACGGACAGAGCGTGGCCGGCCCGATCCAGGGCGTCAGCACCGCACCGCTGTTTCTCGATGTGCGTCTGCAGGCCGGGCAAGGCTTCAGCCATGTGCTGCCCGAAGGCCACAGCGCCTTCATCTACCCCTACGCGGGCAGCCTGATGGTTGGCGCCAGCGACGAAGCCAGGCCGCTACAGGCAAGGCAGGCCGGCGTGCTGTCGGCCGGAGGACGCGTCGAAGTCAGCGTCGGCATCGAAGGCGGCCGCTTTTTGCTGCTGGCCGCCCGGCCGCTGGGCGAGCCGGTGGTGCAGTACGGCCCCTTCGTGATGAACACCCGCGAAGAGATCGAGCAAGCCCTCGCCGACTACCGCGACGGCACCCTCGCCTGAAGCGGCTTACATCACCCGCCCGAGGCGCCAGGTAATCAGCCCGCACAGGGCCAGCCCGGCGCCGAGGCATCCGGCCACTCCCAGCCAGGCATCGAACTGCCAGGCCAGACCCGACAAGGAACCGATCAGGCTCGCCCCCAGATAGTAGCTGCACAAGTACAGCGCCGCAGCCAGCGCGCGCGCCGGCACCGGACGCCGCCCGACCCAGCTGGCCGCCACCGAATGACCGGCAAAAAAACCGAAGGTGAACAGGCCCACGCCGAGCACGACCAGCCACAACTGCCAGGCCAGTGTCAGCGCCAGGCCGGCCACCATCAGTCCGACCATCGCCCGCAAGGTGTTGGCCCGCCCCAGGCGATCAACCAGCCGCACGGCCAGGTTAGAGGCCACGATGCCCACCAGATAGAGCAGGAAGACCATGCCGATCTGCGCCGCACTCAAGGAAAACGGCGCCTCCACCAGCCGGAAGCCGAGGTAGTTGTAGAGACTGGTGAAACAGCCCATCAACAGGAAGCCGAGCGCAAACAGGCTGCGCAGACCGCTGTCGGCAAAGATCTCCCGCACGTGTCCCGGCAAGCCGGCAAACGCGCCGCCGCTTGGCCGGAAGTGGCGCGACGGTGGCAGCATCCGCCAGAAGGCCGTCACCGTCAGCGCCGAGAATGCCGCCAGGCAGATCAGCGCAACGCGCCAGTCGGCGTGCTCGGCAATCTGCGCGGCGAAGAATCGCCCGCTCAAGCCCCCCAGCGCATTGCCCGAGATATACAGTCCCATCGCCCGGCCGATGGCGCTCGGCTCGAACTCCTCGCTCAGATAAGCCATGGCCACTGCCGGCAGCCCGGCCAGACTCAGCCCCAGCAAAGCCCGCGAAATCAACAACCCGTTGAAGCCTCCGGCAAAGGCGCCAACAAGGGTGAACAGGGTGGCCAGCACCAGCGCCGCCGTCATCACCGGCTTGCGGCCCAGCCGGTCAGCCAGGATTGCCGCCGGAATCAGCGCCATTGCCAACGCAATCGTCGCCGCCGACACAGCCCCGCTGGCCAGGGCCGGCGTCAGCCCGAACGCCCGTGCCAGCATCGGCATCAGCGGCTGCAGGTTGTAGAGCAGCGAAAAGGTGGCGAAACCGCCCAGAAACAGGGCCCGGCTGGCCTGCCGGTATTCCGGGGTGCCAACGCGCAAACGTTCCTGCGGCGCCGGAGCAGAACGTAAAGAGATGGTCGAGGCCGGGGCAGCCCCGTAACAGGCGGAATTTTCTGACATGGGCGCATGCTAGCCCTGCGCAAAATCACCAGTCCAATATATATTACAGTCACGATTAATAGCATTGACGTATATATGGATCTGCGCCATCTGCGCTACTTTGTCGCCGTCGCCGAAGAACTCCACTTCACCCGCGCCGCCGAACGCCTGCACATCGGCCAACCGCCGCTCAGCCAGCAGATCCAGGCACTGGAAGCCGAGCTGGGCGTGCAACTGTTTGCGCGCACCAAGCGACGTGTTGCCCTGACGCCGGCCGGCGAGCGTTTCCTCGAGCGCGCCCGGCGCATCCTCGACGACACCGTGCAGGCCATTGACGAAGTGCGGCGCATTGCCGGAGGCGAGCTTGGCGAGCTGCGCATCGGCTTCACCTCGTCGCTACCCTTCACCGCCCTGCTCCCCAACCTGGTCCGGCGCTACCGGGCGCAGCGCCCCGAGGTCACACTGATCCTGCGCGAGATGTTCACCTCCGACCAGTACGCCGCCCTCGAAAAGGATGAACTGGACGTCGGCTTCGTACGCTACACCGGCCTCGCCACCCCGCCTGGCGTCACCGTCCGCGAGATCCACCACGACCCGCTGCGGCTGGTCATCAATGCCGCGCACCCGCTCGCCAGCCGCCCCGCCGTGTCGCTGGCCGACGTGCGCGACGAGGGCTTCATCACCTACCCCGCGGGCACCGGCACCGGCCTCACGGCCCTGCTCCAGCAACTTTGCCTTGCTGCCGGCTTCGCACCGCGCATCGTCCAGACCGCTGGCGAAGCGACCACCCAGATCGGTCTCGTCGCCGCCGGGCTCGGCGTGGCGCTGCTCCCGTCACCGCTGGAATGCGTGCGCATCGAAGGCGTCCGTTACCTGCCGGTCACGAACCCGGGCGCGCACCTGTCCCTTGGCATCGCCGTGCACGACAAGCATGGCAAGGCGGTGATCAGCGAATTTCTGGCGAACCTGGAAGGCTGAGTCAGGCGCCCGCCTTGCCGGTAAGGCGTTCGAAGCGCGCCTGAAGCTGGTCGCGGCTCTCCGCGTGCTCCGGATCGTGGACGATGCAGTCCACCGGACAGATCTGTACGCATTGCTCTTCGTCGAAGTGCCCCACGCATTCGGTACATTTCGCCGGGTCAATGACGAAGATGTCATCGCCTTGCGAGATGGCCTCGTTGGGGCATTCGGGTACACACACGTCGCAGTTGATGCACTCCTCGGTGATGACTAAAGACATGGCAATTCTCCTTATTGAATGTTTGAGCGGGCGCAGTAAACGGAAAGACGATCCCCGCCTCAGGGGAAGCGGGGCAGACCGGCCCCGTCGCCCCCTTGCTGGCGGGCACGATAGGCGGTCACGAAGGCGTCGCGGGAACGGGCCAGAAAAAGCGGATTGCGTTGCCGCTCCTCGCCGATCGTCGAAACGGTTCGCCCTTGAAAGTCGTGCCCCGGGAAGACAAGCGTTTCGTCCGGCAGCGCAAACAAGCGCGCGGTCACCGAATCGTAGATGCGTCCCGGATCGCACTCGCGGTCTTCGGACAGGCCACAGCCACCCAGCTCCAGCGCGTCGCCGCAGAACAGGCGGTCGCGCCACAGGTAGCTCACGCTGAATGGGGTATGGCCGGGGGTTGCGATCACCCGGATACGCTCATGGCCGAAGCAGAAGTTCTCGTCATCGATGGCGGCCCGATATCGACCGGACTGGCGCGGACGGGTGCCAGCGACGATCCCGGCTCCGGGGTACTGTTCAGCCAGATCTTCGAAACTCCCGTCATGGGTATGGGTCAGCAGGATCAGCCCCAGCTCAAGCTTTCGCTCGGCCAGCAGCGACTTGAGAACCAGCCCGTGGCACGGGTCCGGATCGGGATCGATGGCCACCGCCCCCGCATTCGGCGGATCGGCAAGCAGGTAACTTATTGCCGCCGTGCGGGAATCAAAAAACTGTCGGAAGTACATTGCAGCCCTTTCAATGGCCGGCAATCCGGAGCAATGCAAGAACCAGCGCAAAGAGACAGGCCTGGCTCGACAAAAGCAGGCGGGGAAGCCCATGCAAAGGCACAAAGCCAACCCCGCTGACCAGTCCGGCGCTCATCGACCACAGCAGCAGCAACGCTGCCAGGTGGTCGGCCACGCCCCAGCGGTCCATCGCCACTTGCGGGAAAACGGTGAGCAGGACGATCAGCAGAATGCCGGTCAGCAAGGACAGAATGCGGAAACCCGGGTCGGGCTTGTCAGAGCTCATGTGCTCAACTTCACGCTTGTGCATGGCAGCCATTCCTTCGATTCAGGTCGAGACCGTGTCGTCCGCACCAATCAGCAGGCGCGTCGCGGTCAGGTACTTGTGGGGTGGCACTTCCAGATTGCTTGGGGCGGGCTTGTTCTTGAAAACCCGTCCGGCAAGGTCGAAGGTCGAACCGTGGCACGGGCACAGGAAGCCCCCCGGCCAGTCCGCTCCCATCTCCGGCTTGCCGGGCTCGAAGGCGCTGGACGGGGAGCAGCCCAGGTGGGTGCAGATGCCTACCGCCACGAAGATTTCCGGGCGCAGCGACCGGTGGGCGTTGCGCGCGTAGTCCGGCTGCTGGGCATCAAGCGCCGAGCCCGGATCCGCCAGCCCGGGCTCGGCGCTGGCAAGCGCGGCCAGCATCTCCGGCGTGCGGCGCAGGATCCATACCGGCTTGCCGCGCCATTCGACGACCATCATGGTGCCCGGCGCGAGCTTGTCGATATCCACCTCGACCGGCGCACCGGCGGCCCTGGCCCGCTCGGACGGAGTCAGGCTGCCGACAAAAGGCACGGCCGTGGCGACAGCCAGGATGCCTCCGGCACCGGCAGTGGCGATCAACAAGCTGCGGCGGGACGGCTTGCAGGGTGAGTCTGTACTACAACCGGCAGGCGGCTGGATCGTGCTGGACATCGGGTTCTCTCCGTTGGGGGTTCGGCGCAGTCGGTGCTGCTCGAACATCAGCTTTTCCTTAACAACATCCGTGCCACCCTTTTCGCCGTGGCGGATTGTCGGAAAATCAATGACTTGAGCGCTTCTGACGCAGGGCGTGGCTGCCAACCGGCACTGCCAGCAGCGGCATCGCTGGCAGCAAAACTGCCAAAGGCAGTGCCACGCCCCGCAACCGACACGGTGCGGAAGGTCTCAGGCCGTCGCGCAGTGGCATCCCCGCACAGCCGGGCCGTCATTGCCATCGGCGCGGTTGCGCAAGTGCTCAGCCATGGCCAGGAACTGGCTCAGCAGCTGCCCATGCAGGGCCGGATCGGTCACGACCTCATCAAGGGCGCGGCGGAAAGCAGCCATCCAGGCGTCCCGCTCCGCGTTGCCGATCGGGAATCCCATGTGCCGGCGACGCATGAAGGGCTCGCCGTAAGCCGGCCGGAAACGATCCGGTCCGCCCAGCCAACCGCTCAGGAAAGCAGTCAGGCGACGTTTCACCTCGCTCATGTCGGGGTGATGCAGGCGCATCGCAGGCCCCGCTTCAGGCAGTTCAGCCATCCAGTGGTAGATGCGCTCAACGAGGCGTTCGATGCCTTCATCGCCAAGCCGGGCGTAAGCGTCGATCGGCATCATTCGGGCCCCCGCAGGGTGGATTGGCGAGCCGCCTCGTGTTCGGCCCACAGGGCATTGAGAATGGCCAGCAACACGGCAAAACCGATGCCCAGCAACCAGGTGAAGTACCACATTGTTAGCGCTCCTCAGTAAGCCGAATGGCTGTTTTCGCGGATGTAGGCAGCAGTGACCTTCCCGCCCATGACGCGGTAAGCCCAGCTGGTGTAAAGAATGATGATCGGCATGAAGATCAGCGTGGCCCAGAGCATGATGCTCAGAGTCAGGCGGCTCGACACGCAGTCCCACACGGTGAGACTGGCGTTCGGGTCGAGGGAGGACGGCATGATGAAGGGGAACAGCGCTGCCCCCGCCGTGCCGATGACCCCGACGATGGCCAGGGCCGAGGCCCAGAAGGCGGCCATCGTGCGTCCGGTGCGGGCCAGCATCTGGGCCGCCAGCACGCCGGCAAAGACCAGTACTGGCAGAGCCAGCGTCGCCGGGTAGTGACGATAGTTGGCAAACCACGCACCGGCCTCGCGAACCACCGTCTTGGCCAGCGGGTCGGGCTGTGCAGCGCCGTCGACAAGCGACTGGATCACGTAACCCGGCACCGCCATCCACAGCCACACGCCAGCGCCGGCAAAGGCCAGCAGCAACAGGCCGCCAAAGAAGCCGGCCGCCCGCAGCGCACGCCACTGGATCTCGCCGGCAGTCCGGTGCGCCAGGTAGATGGCGCCGTGGAAGGTGATCATGGCCGTCGAAACCACCCCGGCCAGCAGCGCAAAGGGATTGAGCAGCGCCCAGAAAGAGCCGCTGTAGGTGGACACGAGGTGATCGTCGAAACTGAAAGGGACGCCCTGGAAGAGGTTGCCGAAGGCCACGCCGAAGATCAGTGGCGGCACCGCACCGCCAATGAAGAGCCCCCAGTCCCAGATCCTTCTCCATGTCGGGTTGTCGATCTTGCTGCGGTAGTCAAAGCCCACCGGGCGGAAGAACAACGCCCACAGCACCGCCAGCATGGCCCAGTAAAAGCCCGAGAAGGCCGTCGCATAGACCAGCGGCCAGGCGGCAAAGATGGCCCCGCCGCCGGTGATGAACCACACCTGGTTGCCGTCCCAGTGGGGGCCGACGGTGTTGATGACGACGCGGCGTTCCACGTCGTTCCTGCCGACGAAGGGCAGCAGCGTACCAACGCCCATGTCATGCCCGTCCATGATGGCAAAGCCCACCAGCAGCACGCCGACGAGCAGCCACCAGATCAGTTTCAGCGTTTCGTAGTCAAGCATTGCAGTTCTCCTCAGGCGTGGGCTTCGTTGTCATAGCGACCGGTGCCGAGGCTGCCCGGCCCCTGCTTGGCAAACTTGATCATCAGGAACATTTCGACGACCAGCAGCACGGTGTAGAAGCCGACGAAACCAGCCAGAGAGCCGTACAGGCTCTCCACGCTCAGGGTGGATACCGACAGGTGGGTGGGCAGCACACCATAGATGGTCCACGGCTGACGGCCGTATTCGGCGACGAACCAGCCCACCTCGCAGGCCAGCCAGGGCATCGGCAGCGACAGCAGCGCCCAGCGCAGCAGCCAGGGCTTGTCTGCAAAATCGCCCTTCACCGAATGCCACAGGGCCAGACTGAAGAGCGCCAGCATTGCAAAGCCAAGGGCGACCATCAGGCGGAAGCTCCAGAACATCGGGGCGACCCGGGGCACGGTGTCGTGCATGGCCTTGTCGATGATGGCCGGCGTGACCAGACTGAAGTCGCTGACGTACTTCTTGAGCAGCAGGCCGAAGCCCAGGTCGGCCTTGTGGGCATCAAACATCTGCTTGGCGGCGGAATCGGCCGGGTTGCGGCGCAACGCGTCGAGGGCCTTTACCGCCTCCATGCCGGAGACGATGCGTTCCCGGTTCTTGAGCTTGATGTCGCGGATGCCGGGAATCTGCTTGGTCAGCGACCGGGTGCCGATGATGCCCATCACCCAGGGAATCTCGATGGCGAAATCGTTCTTCATCTGCGCCTCGTTGGGGATGGCGACGAGATTGAACGGCGCCGGCGCCGGCTCGGTTTCCCACATCGCTTCCATGGCCGCCAGCTTGGTCTGCTGCGCCTCACCGACCGTGTAGCCAGACTCGTCGCCGAGCACGATCACTGAACACACCGACGCAAAGCCGAAGGCCGCCGCAATGCCGAAGCTGCGCTTGGCAAATTCCACGTCGCGGCCCCTGAGCAGATACCAGGACGAAATGGACAGCACGAACATTGCCCCGGTCGTGTAGCCGGCCGACACGGTGTGCACAAACTTGGCCTGGGCATCCGGATTGAACAGTACAGCCCAGAAGTCGGTCATCTCCATGCGCATCGTCACGTAGCTGAACTCGGCACCGACCGGGTTCTGCATCCAGCCATTGGCGATCAGGATCCACAGGGCCGACAGGTTGGTACCCACCGCCATCAGGAGGGTGACCATCAAGTGCTGCTTGCGCGACAGGCGATCCCAGCCGAAAAAGAACAGGCCGATCATTGTCGACTCGAGAAAGAAGGCCATCAGCCCCTCGATGGCCAGCGGCGCACCGAAGATATCGCCGACATAGTGCGAGTAGTAGGCCCAGTTGGTACCGAACTGGAATTCGAGGGTGATGCCGGTGGTCACCCCCAGCGCGAAGTTGATGCCGAAGAGCTTGCCCCAGAAGCGGGTCATGTCCTTGTACAGCGGCTTGCCGGTCATCACGTAAACCGACTCCATGATCACCAGCATCCACACCATGCCGATGGTGAGGGGAACGAACAGGAAGTGGTACAGGGCGGTGGCGGCAAATTGCAGCCGCGATAAGTCGACCAGTTGTTCACTGACCATGGGGTGCTCCTTGAACGATGGGGTTGGGGGCAAACTGCCTCGATACCATGGCCGGGTCGACAGGCACCCCGGCATCACGGATGAAGAACCACCACAAGGCGAACAGCGCGATCAGCTTGAGGGCGACAATCCAGCCAAGATGGCGTTTGAGGGGCGAACCGGAAGCGGCCGCCTTTTGGCAGTTTTCTTTTAACATCAGCAAACACTAATCAAGAGGCGTGCCATTCTGACCATCCTTGAAAAATCCGTGTTGTGACAAAGGCTTGTTTTTTGTCGCACGTGACGATAGGTCGCATGACACCGTTCCGCTACACTGCCATGGCAGCATTTGGCAGCAAACCTGACCGCCACACTGCCAGGACGACAGACAGCCCATGACCGCCACACCTCCGCCCCTGCCCGAACTGGTCTCCTTTCTCGAAACCCTGCCGGAGCCGCACATTCTGTGCGACCGCAGCTACCGCATCCTGGCCGCCAACGCCGCATATCGCGCCAATTGCGGCCGCCCCGACGATCTCATCGGGCGGACCTGTTTCGAAGTTTCCCACCGCTACCCGGTGCCGTGCGACCAGGCCGGCGAATCGTGTCCGCTCGCCCACAGCCTCAAGTCCGGGCAGCGCGAGCGGGTCGTGCACCTGCATCACACCTCGGCGGGTGAGAGCTATGAAAACATCGAGTTGTCGCCGATTCGTGACAGCGACGGCCAGATCGCCTATTTCATCGAGAAACTCGAGCCGCTGCCGATGGCGCGCGGGCTTGCCAACGCCCAGGGCCTGATCGGCCGGGCGCCGGCCTTCCGGGACATGCTGGAACTGGTAACCCGCGTTGCCCCGTCGGAAGCCACGGTCTTGCTGCAAGGAGAATCGGGCACCGGCAAGGAGCTGGTCGCGCGGGCCATCCACGACGCCAGCCGCCGCGCCAGGGGCCCGTTTGTGGCGGTGGATTGCTCCGGACTGACCGAAACCCTCTTCGAGAGCGAACTCTTCGGCCATGAACGGGGCGCCTTTACCGGCGCCACGGCGCGCAAGATCGGGCTGGTCGAGGCAGCCAGCGGCGGCACGCTGTTCCTCGACGAGATGGGAGACATTCCGCTGGCGATGCAGGTCAAGCTGCTGCGCCTGCTGGAAACCGGCACCTATCGACGCGTGGGAAGCACCGAACTGGTCCGGTCCGACATTCGCCTGATTTCCGCCACCCACCGGCCGCTGAAGGCGCTCGTCGAAAAGGGCCAGTTCCGCCAGGATCTTTTCTACCGCGTGAACACCTTCCCGATCGGCCTGCCGCCGCTGCGCAGCCGCCGCGACGACATTGCCCTGCTGGCCGAAGCACTGCTCGAACGCGTCGCCCCCGAACGGAAACTGAAGATCGCAGCGGACACCCTGGCCTGCCTGGAAAGCTACGCCTACCCGGGCAACGTGCGCGAGCTGCGCAACATCCTGGAGCGTGCCAGCCTGCTGTGCGACGGCGACACCCTGCAGGCACGTCATCTGCCCGAAGAACTGCAGCGCCCCGGCACAGCTGAACACAAGCCACGCCCGGCACTCACCGGCGAGGCAATGGCCGCCCGGCCTGACAGCGTGACCGATGCCGACCTGGCCGCCATCGTGCGTGCCCACCGTGGCTCCCGCAAGGCCCTGGCGGCGCGGCTCGGACTCAGCGAGCGGACCCTTTACCGACGCCTCAAATCGCTGCCCTGAGCGACCGGCCGGATCACCCCGTCAACAAACCCGATCACGCTTTTCATCGCCGTTTCCAGCTCCCCGTATTCGTCGTGGCTGCCCGGCATCAACAGCAGGCGCACGCGGTCGTCGCGGCGATTGGCGTATATCGCCCGGGCATCACTCACCGGCACCGTCACGTCTTCGGTGCCGTGGGCCAGCAGCACCGGGCAACGCACCCGGCGGATGGTGTTGCAGGGGGCGATGTCGTCGAAGCGATGGCCGATGACGCGCTGGACGTAAAAGAGGATGTAGGCACCCAGCAGCGGTGGAACCCCTTTCGACCGCAGCCAGCGCCGCATCATCGTGGCCGGATGGGCAAAGGCGGCCAGACTGACGACGACAGCCACATCCGGACAGCGCGAAGCAGCCAGCAGCGCCGCGCCGGCGCCGACCGAATGGCCGATGACACCAACCCGGCGCAAGTCCACTTCGGGCCGCCCCTGTAGCCAGTGAAAGGCGTGCTCCAGGTCTTCGGCAAAGCGTGGCAGCGACGCAAAGCTATCGCCATCACTGCGGCCGTGGCTGCGCGCATCGAAGAGCAGCACGGCGTAGCCGGCCTCGTGCAGTGGCCGGGCGAGTGGCAGCATCATGCCGGCGTTGCTGCCCCAGCCGTGCACGATGGCCAGCGCCGGGGCCCTGTCACCCGCCGGAATGAACCAGCCGGAAAGCGTCTTGCCACGCAGGGTGGGAATGCGCGCCTCCTGCCAGGGCAGGCCGTCGGGCAGCTTGTCGTCCACCACCCGCGGCGCGGCCAGACTGACGCGGATCAGGCGATTGAGGCCCAGCACCAGCAAAATCGCCAGGGCCGGGACAAGGAGCCAAACCAGACTCACAGCGCCCGGCCCTCGCCGGCCTCCTCGAAAGTGCGCCCGTCGCGGATGTGGTAGATGCGCTTGAAGGTGGGGATGATCTTCTCGTCGTGGGTCACCACGATGATGGCCGTGCGGTACTGCCGGGCCATGTCGTTGAGGATGCGCATGACGCCCAGCGCCCGCTCGCTGTCGAGCGGCGCCGTCGGTTCATCGGCAAGGATCACCGGCGGCTGGTTGGCCAGCGCGCGGGCAATCGCCACCCGCTGCTGCTCGCCGCCCGAAAGTTGCGACGGCCGCGCCGCCGCCCGGTGACTCACGTCGAGCGCAGCCAGCAGTTCGGCGGCACGCTGGCGGGCCACAGCATTGGGCTTGCCGGCCAGCATCGGCAGCAGCGCCACGTTGTCGGTCACGTCGAGAAAGGGAATCAGATAGGGCGCCTGGAACACGAAGCCGATGCGGTCGCGGCGCAGGGCGCGCAGGTCGCGGGTCTTCCAGGCGTTATCGAAGATCAGCTCGTCGCCCAGCGTCATGCGCCCGGCAGTCGGCTCGATGACGGCACCCAGGCATTTGAGCAGCGTGCTCTTGCCCGAGCCGGAAGGGCCGATCAG
>APMI01033240.1_pt1 | contig 16872 bp, 20 predicted proteins | sample 667938 | NCBI WGS metagenome assembly APMI01 (sample SAMN01084076, study PRJNA167559) | wastewater metagenome | biome: Wastewater | place: Denmark: Ejby Moelle, Odense | collected 2011-11-28 | reverse complement strand
GACAACCTCTACGTGATCGACGTCTTCCGCTTCAAGAGCGACGACGGTAACGCCATCGTCGAGCACATGATCGACCAGTACGTCATGTGGAACGTCGACTATCTGGGCATGGAAGATGGGCAGATATGGAAGGCCATACGCTCCCAGTTCGAGCGTCGCTGCCAGGAGCGCAAGGTCTATCCCAGCTTCGAGGTTCTGCAGCCGCTCACCGACAAGCTGGTGCGGGCGAACCCGCTCAAGGGCCGCATGCAGCTGGGCAAGGTCTACTGGCCGGAGGACGGCGCCTTCCCCTGGGTCGAGCCGTGCGTGCGCGAGCTCATCGTCTTCCCCAACGGTAAGCACGATGACCAAGTCGACGCCTGTTTCGTTGCCGGAACCCCCATCGACATGGCAGACGGGTCGACCAAGCCCATTGAGCTTGTCGCCCAAGGCGATTTGGTGGCGACCCCCATCGGCCCAAGGGTCGTCACACATGCGTGGCTTTCAAAGAGAGACGCCGATGTGGTGGAGGCCGAGTTTTCCAACAAGGCCATTTTGCGCGGTACAGCCGCCCATCCGTTTGCAACTGACAGAGGTTGGGTTGAGTTGTCCAATCTGACACCCTCTGATAAACTCCAGGGCATTGTATCGCAACAACCTGGAGAGTCGTCATGCCAAGGGTTTACAAGGAAACAGCCGCCAACGTCGAGCGATTTGAGTTCGACGGAAAGATTTATCGCCGCTACCCTGACTCGCCTCGAAGGCACCTTCGGCGGTATTTCTCGCGCTCTGGTCGCTTTCTACACAGGGACATTTGGGAGTTTCACAACGGCCCTATCCCTAAAGGCAGCCAAGTTCATCACAAAGATGGAGACCATCTCAACAACGACATTCGGAACTTGGAGTGCATCACTCGGGCAAGACACGAAGAGCTCCATTCTGCGGAGCGAAGCGCGCTCGGAAGGTCTGACGCCCAGGTTCGGCATCTCGCGTCGATCCGCGAGAAAGCGGCTGACTGGCACAAGTCCGAGGAAGGAAGGCGTTGGCACGCAGAACATGGGAAGGCGTCCTGGGAAGGACGGACCCCAACAGCCCTTGTGTGCCGGGAGTGTGGGGCTGGATTTGAGTCTTTCAGGCCGGATGCCTCATTCTGTTCAAAAAAGTGTCAGTGGGGAAACTGGAGCAAGCGCAACCCTGGTCATGACGCGGAGAAGCGTGCTCGAGCAAAGGCAAGACGTCTTCAACATCAGTGTTGACGAGGCCGAGTGTTATTACGCAGCCGGGATCCTTGTTCACAACTGCGCATGGGCCGTCCGCATGACGCTGAACCACGCCGCACCGCGCGACCCCGCGCCGAAGCCGAGGGGGCCTGAGAGCTGGAAGACTCGCCTCGCCCGCGAGATTGCCGGGGCCGGAGGAGGGCACATGGCCTCTTGACAAACCCTGTAGTCTGATAAACTCTCACACAATCCAACGCGACGACAGGCGGTAGCATGACCTCATACACGAACACCCGAGACAACAGCACGCTGGCTGGTGTCGGCTTCAAGGACGGCGATGATCTGACGACGGCCAACGGCTCTCGTTGGGTCTATCAGAACGAGCAGTGGTACCCCGTGACCTTCGGCGGATCGCCGTCTGTCCAGCCGCTTACAGTGACTACGAACTCGGCCCAGGGGGTTGTAACTTTGGCTGGTCCTGACGGAACGCCGATATACGTAGAGGGTGGGCATTATCGCGGACCAGCGTTAAATCAAAACTACGTTACAAAAGCGCCGGCCGAAATTACGAATTACGGCGTATCGACAGGAAATACCGTTGCCGGAACTGGCGCGAGCGCCGCGGTTGATAACATCAATACGATTGAGGAATTAAACAGCCTCGCGCTCACAATTGGAACGGGCGCGTGCAATGTTGTCCGTACTATCCCCGCGCTGGCGTCCAGCGGTCAATTGTGCCTGACGGTCCATATTCCGGACACCACAAAAATAAATTACGTAACGATAAAAATTGGGACAACCGGGGGATTTACGACTTCGTTGCAGTACCAATACCCCGTTAATTCCGCGCCGTACAACAACAATTTCAACGGTTTGCACAAAATCTATATTGATAAATCAAAATGGCAGGTGCTCGCTGGCGCCCCAAACTGGGATACCGACAGCTATGTCAGAGCGATGGTTGAAACGTCCGGCGTAGCGGGCGGAGTACTCAACATAGGCCGCGTTTTTTCTGGCGGTGAGTCCCGCGCAAAACTCGTGTGGACGTGGGATGACGGTTATTTGCCGATGTACACCGAAGTTGCAGAGTACGTTAAAGGGAAAAATTTCCCGATGACGTTTTATGTCATCGGGGAGGACCTTTTCCGAGGATGGCCGTCCCGAATGACTATTGCGATGTGGCGCGATCTATATGATCGCGGGCATGACATCGGAAACCATGCGTACTCTCACAGCACAACTGATGAGATTGGCAACGACGCATACGTTGCCGATAAAATCAACATGGCGAGGTTATTGGAGTCGCGCGGAATTACGCGCAACGGCATGGCGTATTGCCACGCGTATGTTGAGGGCAAATATGATGCTGCGACAGTCGATGAATTGAGGGCTGCCGGGTTTATTACAGCGCGCACAATCGGCATTGCTCGACATATGCCGACGTGGTACGGTGTTGGCAATCAACATTTTTTGGATGGAGGATTGCAGCTCAACTCGTCGCTGACGCTCGCGCAGGCAAAAGCGCGAGTCGATGCCGCTCGCGCGGCTGGCGCGACGCTCGTCATCACTGGGCACAAAGTTGAGGCGGTCGCCGGACCGCTGTCGTGGGCAATTGCAGACTATCGAGCGCTTGTCGATTACGTGATTGCGTGCGACGACATTGATCCGATGTCGATGTCTAGCTGGTTCGCGGGACTGAGCAATCGATAAATCCAATCCCCGCCGCGCGGGGATTGCACATTGACACCCTATTCAAAGCCACTATCGGAGCAAATGAATGAGCGAAAAAGAGCTTGAGAAGGAAATCCAGGCCAAGGGCCTGACAGCACCGCGCATCACCCCCGCAGACCTGGACGCCAACATTGCAGATGTCGAAATCGTCAAGCATGTCACGAAAGCCGGGAAGGTTTTGCGCTGGGCTGTACTCACGACTCGCAACGGCTTCGCCGTCGCTGGGAAGCCGTCTGCATCTGTCTCTGTCGAAAACGACAATGCGGAAATCGGTGAAAAGGTGGCGATTGCAAACTCGCGTGATGAGCTTTGGCCATTGATGGGTTACGAGCTGCAGAGCAAGTTGATTTAGTTTCCCTTGTATGTGTGCCGCGCGCGATCCTTCGGGGCGCACTTGACCTCCCACCACCCCGGCTACAGCCGGGTTTTTTTTCAGTAAACGAGGGTGCCCATGGGGTTCATTTCAGCAACACTCGGGCGGTTCTCACCGCGCCCCCCCCCGTTGACTTCGAGTCTGATACAATCCAACAAAATCCAACGAGGTCGACATGATCGGTGAACTCATTATCAAGCTGCTGCACGCCAGGACGAACGCCCACCTGCTTCACCTGGGCGCGACCAGCTTCGCAAAGCACAAGGCGCTCAATGACTTCTATGACGAGATCGTCGATCTGGTCGACACCCTGGCGGAGGCCTACCAGGGCGACTACGGCCTGATCACCAACTACCCGCCGCGGTACACGCCGTTTGACGATGGTCTCGAGCTCATGGCCGACCTCAGTGCCTGGATCGAGAAGAACCGCCACAACCTCTGGGACGGCGACGACAGCTACCTCGAGAACATCGTGGACGAGATCGTCACCTGCATCCGTCAGACTCAATACAAGCTCCGCTTCCTGAAGTGACCACCCATGCCCGTTGACGCCTCGCTCGCAACAGAACAATGGATGCGATATTCATATTGCCGCGATCGCGGCCACCTTCAGTTCCTGGAGAAGGCCCATCAGTGCGAGGAGTTCTTCGCCGGCAATCAGTGGTCGCAGGCCGACTTGACGTCCCTGCGACTGCAGCGCCGACCGGCGCTCACCATCAACAAGATTCTCAGCACCCTGTCGACGGTCTTCGGCGTGCAGATTGAGAATCGGGCTGAGATTCTCTTCAAGCCCAGCTACGGTTCGCCGGCCGAGACCGCCGAGGCGTTGAACAAGGTCTGGATGCAGATCGCCCAGAACAACCAGCTGCAGTGGGTGCGCTCTGAGCTCTTCGCCGATGGCTGCATTCGTGGCCGCGGATTCCTTGACACACGCCTCGACTTTTCCGACTCGCTCCAGGGTGAGGTTCGCATTACGAACCTGAACTCCAAGAACGTCGTTATCGACCCCGACGCGGAAGAATACGACCCGGACAGCTGGAGTGATGTACACGTCACTAAGTGGCTGACGCCCCAGGACATCGCCATCCTTTATTCCAAGGCTGACGCCGACATCCTCAAGAACCGCGACGGCAGCGCCTACCCCTACGGGTACGACTCCGTCGAGCGCGTGCGCGATCGCTTCGGCGGCAACCAGCTCCTGGCTGGCTACTACGGCATCCTCGACCAGCACAACGTGCGTCGCAACGTGCGCGTGCTCGAACGTCAGTACCGTCGCCTGGACAAGGCCGAGCACTTCGTCAACGTCCGCACTGGCGACCTTCGTCAGGTGCCCTCTGAGTGGGACCGCGACCGCATCGCCTTCTACCTGCAGAACGCCGGCCCGGACGTTTCGGTCGTCAAGAAGCTCGTCCGTCGCATCCGCTGGACAGTCACCGCCGACAACCTTGTCCTCCACGATGACTGGTCTCCCTACAAGCACTTCACCGTGGTGCCGTACTTCCCGATTTTCAGGTATGGCAAGACCGTAGGCCTCGTCGAGAACCTCATTGGCTCACAGGAGTTACTGAACAAGACCTCCAGCCAGGAGCTGCACGTCGTCAACACCACGGCCAACAGCGGCTGGAAGCTCAAGACCGGCGCGCTGAAGAACATGAGCGTCGAAGAGCTGGAGATGAAGGGCGCCCAGACGGGCCTCGTTCTCGAACTCGACGACGTCGCCGCCGCAGAGAAGATTCAGCCGAACGCAACCCCGCAGGGCCTGGACCGCATCAGCTACAAGGCCGAGGAGCATATCAAGGGGATCTCCGGCGTCTCTGACTCCATGCAGGGCTTCGACCGTGAGGACGTCGCGGCCAAGGCCATCCAGACCAAGCGCTCGGCCGGCGCTACCAACATGGGCAAGCCGCTCGACAACCTCGCTCGCACCGACTGGATTCTGGCCCGCAACGTGCTCGACATGGTGCAGGCGCACTACATCGAGGAGCGCCTCTTCACCATCACCCACAACGACCCGGCCAAGGAGCCGGAGACCGTGGCGGTCAACCAGTGGGATGAAGGCGAGCAGCGCATCGTCAACGATCTCACCGTGGGCGAGTACAGCATCACCGTCACCAGCCAGCCCTATCGCGAGTCCCTCGAGGACAGCCAGTTCGACCAAGCCCTGGCCATGCGCGAGCGCGGCATCGCCATCCCCGACTCCGTACTGGTCGAGAACAGCCGGCTCCTGCGCAAGCAGGAGATCATCAAGGCCATGGAAGGCGACAAGGACAGCCCCGAGGCTCAGCAGCGTGCCCAGCTGGAGCTGCGCGCCTTGGAGGCCGAGGTGGCCACCGCCGAGGCCGAAGCCATGTCCAAGAAGGCCGATGCCGAGCTCAAGAGGGCCAAGACCCAAGAAGCCCTAGTCAGCGCGCAGAACGGCGCAGGCGGTGAGAGCCCCGAGGCCAAGATGGCTGAGATCGAGATGGACGCCCAGCTGCAGCGCGAGAAGATGGACCGTGAGTTCGCCCTGAAGACCGAACAGATGGAACGTGAGTTCGCCCTGAAGGAACGCCAGTTCCAGCAGGAAGCTGAGATTCGTCAGCAGCAGGCCAGCCAGGACGCAGAGATCAAGCAGAAAGATGCAATTGCCCGACGGGCACAAGGTTTCAAGCAGGACGCACAACAACCCACAGGAGATAAGTGATGCCCCCGGAACAACTCGAATTCGCCAGCCCCGAAGACCGCGGTGACAACATCCCAGTCGCCGCAACTCAAGCCAATGCGCCTGCAGTTAAGACGGAGGAGACGTCGAAGGTTGATGAGTTAAGGGCCGAAGACCCGCCGCGCGACGAAGGCGGCAAGTTCGCCAAGAAGGAGCGCCAAGCCGACCCTGACTCGGAGGTCCGCATCCCCAAGTCGCGCTTCGATGAGCAGGTCGCAAAGGAGCGAGACCGCGCCGAGGTTGCTGAGCGCCGTGCAGCAGAGCTCGAAGCTCGCCTGAACGCCAAGGCCCAGAAGACCGAGCCCCAGGCCGACCCGGTCGCCGCCAAGGTGGACGATCTGGAGGCCCGTATCGAAGCTCTTCACGATAAGCGCGACGGCTTCCTCGTCGACGGCAACATCGAGAGGGCCGCTGAAGTTCGTCGCGAGATTCGAGCTATTGAGAAGGAGCTGCGCGAGGTCGAGCGCAACACGCTACGCAACGACGCTGAGCAGATCGCCGCTCGCCGCCTGGACACTCAGAGCGAAGAGCAGCGCATCGACACGGTGGTGTCCGATCTGGAAAGCGAGTTCTCGGTGCTCAGGAAGGGCAGCGATGAGTACGACCCTCGCATGGTCAACTTTGTCCTCGTCGAGCAGCAGCGCCTGATCGACGAACTTCGGTTGAGCCCTCACGAAGCGCTCAGCCGCGCCGGCAAGGAAACGATGGAGCTCTTCGGCCATAAGCCATCAGGCACCAAGGGCGAGCAGGAAGACAAGCCAGAGACCCCGGCTGACAAGCGCCGCGTCGAGGCCCGACAAAAGGTTGCCGACACCATGAATCGCCAGCCGGCGTCACTGAAGGATGCGGGCATCGACAGCGACAAGGCTGGCCAGGACAAGGCGGACCTCGACGTGAACAAGCTGTCTGAGGCCGAGTTCAATGCGCTTCCTGCGGCTCAGCTTGCCAAGCTCCGTGGCGACTTCGTGGAGTGATGAAGATGACAACCCCAACCAGAGTAACCAAAGAGGCTCTCTTGGCCAAGATCGCAGCTGTCGACTACGTGGTGATGCCAGATGGTCGAACCACCATCTGTCAGCTCACGATGCAGAACGGATTCACCGTCCGCGGAGAGTCCAGCTGTGTGAGCGCCGAGAACTTCAACAAGGAGCTTGGCGAGAACTACGCCTATAAGAATGCGTTCGATGCCGCCTGGGCGTTTGAAGGTTATCTGCTTGCCGAGTCACGCCATCGTGAAGACCGTGGTGACGAAAACCAGCATCGCGACGAGCAGGAGGGTGCCCGGCGAGACATCCTGTTGGCCCTGATGGAGGTGGCCAACGTGGCCACACCGGAAGAGCTGCTTGACCGTGTGGTGCTGGCGCTGGCCTTCAAGCCGGCGATGACGCACCCTGGGCTCGCACCGCACCAGCATCGTGTGGTTGTCGAGAAGGAAGACCTCGACGATCGCCTCGACAAGCTGAACGCGTTCTTCAGCACAAGTATCTTCGGCGCCCTGCCAGTGACCGAACAGGCGCGTTTGCGCCGTCAGGCCGTGGCCATGCGCATCTACTCCGAAGTGCTTGACGAGCGAATCCAGGCGTTCGGCTCCGTGCTGGAGATCAAGCCGTGAGCATGATCAAAATCGGAGACGGGTGCTGGCTCGCGAGCGACACCATCGCCGAAGTCAGTGTGAACCAACAGGCCAACGTGCTGACGGTTCGCACCAAGAACGGTGTTGGGCACTCGGTTCATCCCGACTACGGCGTCAGCATCTACAAAACCGCTGACAGATTGATCGACGAGATCAACAAGGCGACCTGAATCTTCAACGCGAAAGGAAGGTGATCCAGTGCTTCATGTTGTTGCAGACACTCACACTGTCTGATAAAGTCTCACCGCTGGCATGTCACGCACATGCCAGCGGGTTTCAAAACCCTGACAGGCGGTTTGTAGCATGTCACCTCGCAACCCACCGGCGAACAGGTGGGCGACTCGACCTCGTTAAGGCCGTGTTCTTCGCATTTTGCCAGCGACACAGGCAGACGCAGACACCGCGAGAGTGTGTTGGGGCGCGAAAAGCGCACTGCGAAATCCACGGCTCACACATAACGGAGGTTCCGAATGAGTCTGACTAACTTTGCCCTGCTCACCAATGAGCAAAAGACCACTTGGTCCAAAGACCTGTGGCGCCAAGCCCGCAACTATTCCTTCGTCAACCAGTTCTCTGGTTCTGACGCCAACTCGGTCATCCAGCACATCACCGAGCTGAAGAAGTCCGAGAAGGGCGCCCGCGCAGTCATCACCTTGCTGGCCGACCTCGAAGGCGACGGCGTTGCCGGTGACCGCACCCTGGAAGGCAACGAAGAGGCGATGAAGTCCTTCGATCAGGTCATCCGCATCGACCAACTGCGTCACGCCAACCGACATGAAGGTCGTATGGCTGACCAGAAGTCCGTCGTCACCTTCCGCGAAAACAGTCGCGACGTCTTGGCCTACTGGCTGGCCGACCGCATCGACCAGATGGCCTTCCTGACCCTGGCCGGCATGAGCTACTCCAACCGGAACTCCGGCGGTGTCCGCCCTGGCTCCGACATGGTGAATCTCGAGTTCGCCGCCGACGTCACCGCGCCGACTTCCAAGCGCCTGATGACCTGGGACAAGGCATCCGGCGGCCTGCTGCCCCCGAGCCAGAAGACCAACACCTCGGCCAGCTTCCTCGCCGCCGATACCCCGAGCTGGGAGCTCTTTGTCCAGCTGAAGGCATATGCCAAGGACAACTACATCCGTGGCGTCAAGGAAAACGGTGGCCAGGAGACCTACCACATCTTCCTGAGCCCGCAGGCCATGGCCAAGCTCAAGCTCGACCCGACCTACCTGCTGAACCTGCGCCACGCCATGCCGCGTGACAAGGGCAACCCGCTCTTCACCGGCGGCACCGTTCGCATCGACGACCTCTACATCCATGAGTTCCGTCATGTGCCGAACACCCGCACCGCCGCCGCCGGCTCCAAGTGGGGTAACGCCGGCACCGTCGACGGCTGCCGCATGCTGTTCTGCGGCGCCCAGGCGCTCGGCTTCGCCGACATCGGCAACCCGGAGTGGGTCGAGAAGGGCTTCGACTACGAGAACCAGCAGGGCATCAGCACCGGCAAGATTCTCGGCTTCCTGAAGCCGAAGTTCTATTCCCAGTACAGCGGCGGCACTGTCGAAGACTTCGGTCTGATCGCAGTCGACGTGGCCCAATGACCTGAAACTCTTACGGTCTCTGATGCTATCTGATACAATGACGCCACTGAAAAAAGGAGGCGTGTGATGGCAAAAGAGATCGTGCTAACCAAGGGCAAAGTTGCCGTTGTTGATGATGAGGACCATGAAATGCTGGTGAGCGGCTCAAGGTGGTGTGTGAACGAAGGGTACGCATTCAATGCGACCCGCGGGCGCATGCACCGCGTCGTTCTCAATGCACCACCGGGCGTCATGGTCGATCACATCAACGGCGACAAACTCGACAACCGCAAGGCAAATCTTCGTTTGTGCACAAACTCAACGAATCAGGCAAACCGCAAGGCGACCCGCGGCGTGTCTAAGTTCAAAGGGGTGGTGCTTGAGCGAAGAAAGAACGGTCGATGCTTTTGGAAGGCAACTCTCGTGTTTGAGGGCAAGGCCATTTACCTCGGTTCATTTGCCACTGATCTTGAGGCGGCAGCTGCATACAACGAAGCTGCTGTCTCAAAGTTCGGGGAGTTTGCCCACCTCAACGACCTGACGCTCCCTGCGTCGGAGATCGTGGGGAAGCAACCCTGGCAATCAAACCGAAAATCAGCCTCTGGCTACAAAGGAGTCACCTTCGACTCCAACAGGGGGAAGTGGATTGCCCAGCTCACGAACAAGAGGGTTTCACATCTGCACAAAAGATTTGCGACGGCGATCGAAGCCGCCAAGGCATACGACGAAGCAGCCCGCCGAGTCTACGGCCCAAACGCAGTAACCAATTTTTAAGGAGCCTTCCATGCCCAAACTGCAAGCTACCCGCGGCGCTCAGTACCTGCTCGTCGAAGAGTTTGTCCTCACTCACCAGAACTGGGTGGTGGACAGCGCCGACGGCGCCAAGAAGACCTTCGGTTCCACCGTTGCTGCCTCGACCGATCCGGCCGAGACCCTGCTGACCGGCCCCGTGGCCAACACCGTCGTGTTCGACGGCATGTTCATCCCGCGCGGCGCCGTCATCACCGGCGGCGAGGTGATCGTCGAACAGGCATACGTAGGCTCCACCGCCGCCACCCTGTCCGTCGGCATTGCCGGCTCGACCACCGCCCTGGCCAACGCCATCGATCTGAAGACTACCGGTCGCACCGCGCTCACCCTGAGCAACGTGACCCAGCTGCTCTGCAACGACGGCGCCAACATCCGCCTGACCCTGGCCTACACCGTTGCCAACGCGACGGCCGGCAAGGCTCGAGTGCGGGTGAGCTACACCCTCGACGGTCGCATCCACGAAGCTGTCACCAGCTAAACCAAACCGCTGAGCCCTTCGGGGCTCAGCTTGCAAGGAGAAGACGATGAGTGAAGTGAAACTCCCCCATTTCGTGCTGAACCGGAATCACACCCTGATCTCCAAGACCGGCCTCGCCGTGCGCTTCGAGAAAGGCGTTGCCCGTCCGGTGCAGCTCATCCTCGTACCCGAGGTGGTCGGCATCGGCGCAGAGCGTGTCGACGGCGAGCAGGGCGAGGGGTTCGACGAAGAGAAGCGCCTGCCAGAGGAGCCGCAAGGCCACGAGCGCGAAGAGCTGATCAAGGCCGCCATCGAAGACCTCGTCGAGCGCAACAGCTCGAAGGATTTCAACGCTGGCGGTGTGCCGAAGCCCGTGGCCATCAAGGCCATCGTCGGCTTCCAGCCCGAAGCCGATGAAACCAAGAAGGCATGGTTGGCCTACCAAGCCGCGAAGTCTGAGTAATGGTCAACGCCGGCGAACTAATTGAGGCGTTTCGGAGCGACGTTGTTGATGATGTGGGTCCATATCTCTGGTCCCAAGCCGAGGCGATTCGCTACGCAGAAGCAGCCTACCGCCGGTTTGTTCGCCTCACCGGTGGGATTCATGACTTTACGTCACCCCTGACCGAAGTCGACATCGTTGCCGGTGAGGAGATCGCCGAGGTCAGCCCGCTCATCCTGCGCTTCGACAAGGCCGTGCGCCAGTCAGACGGTCGTGAGATCACGATCGCTAACTGGACCGACCAGAACCTAATGCGCAGAGACGACTACGGAATCTCGTCGTTCCTCTATAACGACCGCGCCCCAGGCGAGGTCCGTTACATGGTCATCGGCAGCGAGGTCGGAAAAGTCAAGTGGGTTAGCCCGCCGGCCGCCGACGACGTCGCCCTGCTGCAGGTCTATCGTCTCCCGCTCACCCGCATTGTTGACGAGACGCACACGCTCAGCGAAGTGAACGAGGACTACCACATCCATCTTCTCGATTGGATGAAGCACCTCGCGTTCCTCAAGCAGGACAGCGAGACCTATGACAAGAACAGCTCGGAATCTCACGCCGCTGCGTTCATTCAAACCTGCGCCGAGGCCAAAGCCGAGATGGACCGCTACCGGTCCAAGGTGCGCACCGTGCAATACGGAGGGCTGTGATGCCTGAGAAAGACCCCACAAACTGGACAACCGCAACCTGGGTGCTCGCCATGGGCATGGCCTTCGGAGGCGGCTTCATCAACTGGTATTCGAAGGTGAAAGCGGGGCACACCCGCATCTTCAACATCGCCGAGCTGTTCGGGGAGATGCTGATCTCCGGCGTTGTCGGTCTCGCTTCATACATGGCCGGCGACGGCCTTGGCTTGCCGGCAAGTCTCTGCGCTGTCGCAGCCGGTATCGGGGGCCACATGGGCACACGCCTTGTCTTCCTGGCCGAAGAGCTGGCCAAGAAGCGCTTCGAGGATGCTGCCAAATGAACGACGAGCTGCGCTCATCCCCGAAGCTGATCAGCTTCGTGTGCGCCTGGGAGAAGTTTGCAGCCAAGCCCTATCTGGATCAAGGCAACCTGCTCACCTGGGGCTACGGTCATTTGCAGAAGCCCGGCGAGGTGCCACCGAAGATCATCACCGAGCAAGAAGCGGCGCGGATCATGGCGATCGACTTGATCGACGCAGAACGCTCTGTCAAGAGAGGCGTGACGGTCAAGCTGACTCAACAGCAGTTCGACGCGCTTGTGAGTCTGGCCTTTAACTGTGGCGAGTCATCGGTCAACGGGTCGACCCTGGTGGGCATGATCAACCAGGGTTGGGTTGAAAAGGCCGCCGGCCAGTTTGCCCGTTGGAACAAGGTTCGCGTCAAAGGAAAGCTCGTTCCGAGCAACGGCCTGACCAAGCGTCGGTCTGCAGAGCAACGAATCTTCGTCGAGGGTGTTTACGACTCGACGCACTGATCAAGCAATAAGCCCAGCTGGGGATGGCTGCTTGACCGGACTCCATCGACCGGACCTAACCCCCAGCCACCGCCGACCCTGAGCAGTCTCCGCTCACTAAGGGTCGGCGGACTCACATTCAAAGGACGCACAATGCGTATTGCCCCGAGTGAAAAAGCAGGTCGTGACAAGAAAACGCTTCGCGGTCTGGTCGGCCTGAACAACTTGATCGACCCGATGCGTGGAAAACCTGCATCCCCTGGCGTCGGGGCGAAGACGTGGCAGCTGCTTCAGAAAGCAGACAACGTCAACCTTACTAACGAGGGTGTGCCGACGAGGCGGGATGGGTACAGCGCGTTTCTTTCCGGGTCGAGCGTCACGGCCTCGTTCTCCACGTTTGACTTCTCACGCCTCTACATCATCGACTCGGGAGCGCTCAAGCGCGTCAACTCCGATGGCACCGCCGACGTCTTGATGTCCGGCCTCACCGGGACCGCCTATTGGGCCGAGATCAACGACGTTGTTTACTTGTCGTGCGATCAAAAGGTGGAGATTCACAAAGACGGCTGGGTTACGACTTGGGGGCTTGAAGTTCCGGTCGGTGGGCGAGCGACAGCCACAACCGGAGGCCAGCTAAACTCGGGCTTCTATCAGGTGGCATTCACGTTCGTCGACGAAACGGGCCGAGAGGGTGGCACGAGCACATCACTCCCCATTGTTGTGGCTGACGGTGGAAGCATTCAACTGAATGACATTCCCTACCTACAAGGTTGCAGGACGAACGTCTATTTGTGCGCCAAAAGCACGGTGTTCAACCTCATCACAACGCTGGCGCAAGGCGACTACACCTACGCAGGAGGCCCGTTGGGCAGAGAACTGGCAACGCAGTTTCTCGACGCCCCTCCCGCAGAGACGAGCCACATCACGGCTTTTCAAGGTCGCATCTACGCAGCCGAGTACGTCCCGCAGGGTGACATGACCGTTGTATGGTACAGCGCACCGCTCGGATACCACCTCTTCAACCTCAACGAAGACTTCTTCATTGTCCCTGGCCGAGTCTCGCAGATGGCCGGCTCTGACGACACTCTGATGCTCTCTAGTGAAAGTCGCGTCTTTCTGTATAATCGTGAAGGTCTGGATCAAGTCGCAGAATATGGCTCGAAACCCGGTCGCCACGCGGATATTGGGCCGGATGGAAAGCTCTACTTCTGGACAAATCGGGGTCTCTGTCGGGTTTCTCCGTTTGAAAATCTGACGGAATCTGACGTTAGTTTGGCGCCGGGGCAGACCGCATCCGGCGGTGTAATCCAACAGCATGGCTACACCCGTTACGTGGTCGTGCTCAAAAGCGGCGGACTGCCGTTCAACAAGAGGTAATCACTATGACGGTACGACTCTCTACCGGCCTGCGGAACAAAATGCTCGACGGTGGTGCGACCGGCGGCGTCAAGGGTTCCCTGGCTCTCGGTTTCATCAACATCTACTCTGGCCCGCAGCCGCTGACCGCCGATGTTGGCGCCACCGGCACGCTGCTCGGGACTGTTTCGGTGAACGGCACCGGCACCGGCCTCACCTTCGACCCGTCGTCCGGTGGAACGCTGTCGAAGGCCGTCGCCGAGAACTGGAAGTTCAACGGGGTCGCCGCTGGCACCGCCGGCTGGTTCCGCTTCTACCCAGCGGGTGGCAACCCGGCTGCGCTGTCCACGACCGAGGCTCGCATTGATGGCTCGATTGCGTCGTCCGGTGCTGACGTGAACCTCACGAACATCTCCATCGCCGTTGGTGCACCGAACACGATCGACGCGTTCGCCTTCACCCAGCCCGCACAGTAAGGATCAATCATGACTATCAAAGCATCCACCGGCCTTCGAACTGGCGTGCTCGTCACCGGCTCCATGCGCTCCCTGCTGAACGGCGGAACCATCCGCCTATTCAGCGGCGCTGCACCGGCAGACGCAGACGCAGCAGAGACCGGCACACTCCTGTGCGTCATTTCCCTGAACAGCTCCGGCACCGGCTTGACGTTTGAAGCCGCGGCCCCCGGCGGCGTGCTGACCAAGACGGCGTCTGAGGTGTGGTCCGGTGTCAACAGCGTATCCGGGACGGCGACTCACTACCGCCACGTCGGATCGGCAGACACGCACGCACTGAGCACCACCGAGCCGCGGCTTCAGGGCACCGTTGGGACCATCGGCGCCGACATGAACTTGTCTTCCACCACACTCACGTCAGGGGCGACGCAGACCATCGACTACTGCGTGGTCACGCTGCCGACGCCGTGATTGACGTCCACGTCCTGACGTGGTCCGGTGCCAGGGAGGATTGGCTGAAGCAATGCCTGTCCTCCCTGGAGGGCGAGAAGTGCACGGTGCACGTCGTGCAGGGCGTCGAGGGGAACATCGGCGCCGGACGAGCGCTCGGGTATGCACTCGGGAGCCATGAGTTCGTGAGCTTTGTCGACTGCGACGACTACGTTCTTCCGGGTGTCATGGACGCCTGCCTGTCGGCCTTGGACAGGCACCGTGCCGTAGCCACTCTTGAGCGTCGGCTTTGGGGTGATCGTTTCGACTCGTCACTCGGGCAGAGCCACCACCTTGTTGTGTACCGACGTTCTGACATCGAGCCGCTCATCGGAATGCTTGGAGATCACCCGCTCAATAGCGATGAACTTGTCATGCGGAAGCTGAACCCTGTGCAGATTCCGTTCATCGGATATGTGTGGCGAATGCACGACAAACAAGTGCATCGCAATTGCACAATCGAAGCTCGCGCGAAGATGGAGGCGGCATGTCGTCAATAAGAATCGACGTCTTCAACGTACACAACGCATCGCCAGATACAGGGGGCGGAGGGGAGGCGGCGAGTCAAAATTGGCTTGACCAATTTCTTGGAACATCAGTAGACAAGCTAATAGACAGCTCAATTGGGTTTGTATGCTCTATTGATGGTGTGATGACCAGAGCTTCCATTGCCGACGATCACAGCAATTACAATGTCAAAACACCATCGTGGCAAGTATATTCAAACGGTGAATTCGCTCACTACCCGATGACGGTCTCGGCTACCTACTCCAACAGCATCTCATCGTACACCATAAGCGTCCCGCCTGAGATCGACGTGCTTCTCGCTAATCTGGATTTCGTGGAGTATGTATACAAAACCCCAGCCAGACCAACAAACACATATCTCCAATGGGCGGCCGGCACATCCTTCTATTGGTGGATCACCGTCGGTGGGCCTTCGACGACATCAGCCATGTGGATATACAAGGATGGCGTGCTTCTATGCGACAGTGGGGCGGGTAACGTCGATCCCGATGACGAGTTTATGTTCAGAATGAGTATTGGTGGGAGTGTGCCGGACATCTTCTGGACAAACCGAGTGCTGTGCGAGGAATTGTGATTCGTGAATGTGCACAAAATCCTGAACGGGCCGGACGCAGCAAAGTACCTGCCGTTTGCCATGTCGAAGCTGAGATTTTTAGTCTCGCTCGCGCAGCCATGCCTTGTTCAGGCCTACACACTCGATAACGCCAGGATCATCATCAAATGCAATACTCTGGCAGACCAGCATCACATTCACATCGACGCTAACCCAGGCAGCGTCGGTTACGAGTTCTTCTCGACCTTCGATGGCATCGACGCCTTTCCGACCAACTGGAGAGCGACGGCGGTGAGTCTCCCGCCGGCTCTCACGGGAACGAAGCTGTCATCAGCCTTCGACATCGAAGGCAAGGTTGTTCCCCAGACCTCGCCCGTCCCAAGAGACCCGATGGCCAGGGCCATCAACGGGCAGCGAAACGCCGAGTATCACTGGTGGCCCGCTAAGGACGGCGTGACCGCGATCGATGCGCTGCGCACCAAGTCCTACTTCATGACGTCGACGCTCGGAACCATGAGCTGGCAGGCGCCGAACCTCGACTTTCAAAGCTACCTGTCAGGCTACATCACCAAGAACAACGAGTACGCAATTCCGTATGAGTTCGGCACCGACGTCGGCGTCGACATAGCACCCACCTTCTATGAGAAGGGGCAAGCCAGGACGGCACTTCCGTATCCGGCACTTCCGAACTGGCCTCGTCGCGCGGCATGCCTTGAAGTGGAGGGCCGTCGCTTTGTGATCATGAGCGATATGCAGAGCAACTTCTACGCGTTCCCCGAGAGTTACTTGACCGGCGACGCTGTGAAGTACGCCTTCCACGAGTCGCGCGCCAAGGTCGTCACTGCCGCTGAGTACATGCCGTCCGGTGTGTGCGTCCCGTCAACGGCAACGATGGTGAAGCGCGCACGCGGGGCGATTGTCTCCTATGGAGAGCTTGGCTGGGTTGTTCCGCCAGTTGGAGCGGCACCAGTTCTCGCACCCTACGGCGACTGGCCCGAAGCGACCACCGAGCCGGGGGCCGACGAGACGAAGCAGTTCCAGCGGCACCAATATCTGTGGGATTTCCGAGGTGATGGAAAACGAGCGTGCGCGGTGGTT
>APMI01013208.1_pt1 | contig 16873 bp, 13 predicted proteins | sample 667938 | NCBI WGS metagenome assembly APMI01 (sample SAMN01084076, study PRJNA167559) | wastewater metagenome | biome: Wastewater | place: Denmark: Ejby Moelle, Odense | collected 2011-11-28 | reverse complement strand
TGCATACAATGGATGATCGGTATGTGTATCGCCACCTGTGCAGATACTTCTTTCATGTATCAGGCGCAGTGCTGGTACTATTAGTGCCCGTATGGCAGTTTTCCCATTATTGAGATCAATACAAATAGCAGCACATGTCAGCCTTGTCTATTCGGGTGCAGCTAATGCGATAATCCATACTCATGCAAAAAGTGTATTAGCTCAGGTGGGTTTTTTATTGACTCTGCTACTAAACAGTGCATCAGATGTATACTAGGGTGTCAGTCATGTACCAGTTCAACAACTTGTACTAGTTGTCAATCTGGATACAGTTTGAATGCGATGCAACAATGTCAGGAATCATTACCTCCTGCTTTTGCTGGATGCCCATCTGGCTGTAAATAATGTGTTCATTACCAATATTGCTAAGTATGCAACCCGGGTTACTATAAGTCACCAACTTTATTCAAAACCGTTAACTCCCTCACCTCTCAACCGCAATGTCTGCCTTGCTCATCCACTGGTCTAACTCTTACCTCTGTTATCGATCCTCAATCCCAAACTTTAACCCAAACCTGCATATAAACATGTGGAGATGGTATCCTATATTTTCTGTAATGCGATGATGGTAACATAAATAATGGTGATGGCTGTAGTAGTACATGTCAAATTTAAGATGGGTTTTAGTGTTAAATTGTACTGTCTGCTTTTGGAACATATCGCAGTTATTGTGTACTATATGGCAATTCAATGCAATGTATATTTTAGAAATATTTGAATCAGAATATGATGAATCTAACTGTAAGCTGGGGTAATGGTAGTACTATACCATTCTCATATACATGCTAAAATAATATGATAGCATAAAGCATAGACTATAAACCCGGCAATACAACATTAACCTTTAATTTCAATACCTCCGTATAATAAATATCATGCACATTATATATCCCCTAATCGTCCATAATATCACCAATAGTATGTAACATAACAACCTCCCCCTTAAGCTTACCTCTATGCAATATTCAGAACAACTCCACCGATATAATATTACTAAATTATACGTTATTAGTAATGTCATATATTTATAAACCTGTTGCTTATACTTCTTTTGTATTGTGTGTTATTGGGGTTGATCCATACGATATATTGATCAACTTTGCATTCTATTACCTGTATATGGCTACACTCTACGATTATGATAGTCAGCCAGCCAATGTTTACTATATATTCAGTATGATGAAAATGTTTGTATTCGGATTCTAATAGTAACCTAAATTATACTATGATACACTCACATAAAGATAAGTACTATTTGATAGTGGTGATGCACTATTACCATGCTGTTATCGCATCTTAATAATGCTAGCTATTGTTATTGTGTTTCAATAAATAGTAGTACGATTTATGAAGAATCCTAAATTCCCAGTATGTGTATCTCGTGTATTTACTCATATATTTAATAGTAGGATAGCTTTATATACCTGCATATACGCTTGTTTCTAACCATTATTAATGCTATACATAACATCATTACTACAAATGTAATCATCATCTGCATAGATAATAAAATCACACATAATTCGTATAATAGTAGCAATACTGCATTTACTGTGTGTAGTACTATCCGATATAACTCTAATAATAATGATAAACAGAATAAATTCAAACTGGCTAAATAGAAAAGGATTAATTAAATATGTGTTTTTTATTGCTTTACTCAAACAAATTGGAATGTTGAATGTCTATGTGCAATGGAATGGTGATGATATTGCCATGGCACCTTTTCTCACTGCACTCTCTATGGCTGTGTTTGCTATATATGCTATGTTTGATTACTGGTAATAATCTGTACAACCATACACATAATAATAGTAGTAATCTAATGGGTCGTAAATATAACATAGAGTATAAGATTGGCACAGATAACAATAGTTAGTAAATAGCAATAATAATAGAATATACATAATAAAACGCACAATCCGTAAGCTAAACATAATAATGCAGACACTAACATTTATAGGTATCTGCGTATTAAGACTATCATATATTAGATTTCAGAAATCATCAATAGCTAGCAATGTGAACTACTAATTTATAGGCACTTTAATTACTGTGCTGTTGGTGTTTGTGCATGTTGGATTGGGAATACTGTTTAATATTGTGTCACAAATTGTTACACTATGCATATATTATAAGACTATCACCAAGGAGGAAGTGTAATATAATAGAAAATATAGAAATGGCAGTGTATAAGGTTAGGGATAAGAACGAAACTAAGGAAGAAGCTAAGGCAGGAGTGTCAAAGGAAAAAATAATTAAAATTAAGGAAGTAGGCAACAATTGCGTGACGAAGCTGATTTAAGCTAATTTAGTCGAAACAATTGACCATTTTACTTTAATTATCTATATTATCTATTTCTCTTTGTATATATAAATATAAAATTCAACTTCCCCCACTTAATACTCTATATTATATTCATGATATTTCGAGTAGTTTGTACTTTTACATTGAAATATATAAAATAAACTCTTTATTAATTATGAATCGATATTGCCTCCTTTTTCGTACACTTTTAAGAATTTCTAATAGAAAAGGATAGCTTAACTCTCCGTCCAATTATATTTGATAGACATAGCAGACAATATTTGAGCTGTTTTATTCCTGCGTCGTGTACTAGCATCTTCCTTATATAACAATATCTTTATTATTATGCTAGGTTTATTGCATTTTTAAGATATACAATAATAGAACATTAATAAAATACTTTTAACTCTTACATAACATACATACTTGCACAAATATGATCAATATATATATATAACAACAGCATCAATCAGTAACAGTTTCATTAACTCCATCATAGGTGATATCTTAGACCAGTACTTGATTAGGATCAGGGTATGCGGACACAAAATCAGCAAAACTTAGTCTCATTTTTATTTACGGGTGTCCTCCGCCCATCCAGAAAAACTGTGGTTTCAGATCACGAATACGGTGACTGAAAATAATTGGCATTCTATAATATTATAATGTATAAGTACTGAGTTTTCATCAAAATGGGAATCACACCATTATGTTAATAGCCTGTTAATTTTGTTGATACTTACTCATCAGCTAGCCTATAATGAAAATATTGCTTAGATGCTTTCTCTTGTGCGTGTTATTGTTGCCAGACTCTGATAACTTTATTAAGTTTTTATGTATGAATTTTCGCAATGTACTGCACCATCACAGCAATATATTTCGGGTAATGCTTTCCCTCGAACTTTTAATTATACGCAGTGTTTTAAAACACAATAGTCTTGCACAGGAACTACGTCGACGGTGCACTTAATATATCTCTTCTTTGTTATAAAGTTTTGTGGTAGTACTGGTCATCAGCAATCACCATCCTAAAACTATAATATTTTTGTTATGCAAGTACCTTCTGAGATTGTGTTGAAGTGCCCACTCATAATATTTTAAACAAGTCTGTTTTTTATCAGTAGAGGATTTTGTGTAATGAGCGATTGTATAGTCCATTTAAAAGATAACCTTGGATCTTTTTATTTTAATATATTTGGATATTAGATGATAATGACTGCTATTGTGAATTATATAATGATATCATATACTCACTTATATATAAGATAATACTAATATTAAAAAAGATCTCACGCCGAAAATATTTCTGACCATACTTCTACAAGCATATTAATCACTGCGTTAACAAAATTGCCATTTTTCTTATTTAATCCTCCAAAATGCTTGCAAAATAAAAATATAGTGTATCAAATGTATAGATGCCCTATAAAATTAGATGGGCTCATCTTGAATTCAGAGACAGTACTGACAGTTTACTGCTGTTAAATTAGGATTATTTTCGTAACAGACTTGGTCTTAGGTCGTCAGTTGAGCACTCGATCGATTTCTCAACGATTACTTCATCAGGGATTATGTCGACAATTGGGGCATCGTAGCTGAACACATGTCCCAAGTTTTTCTGGCATGACTACTTATTGTGAGTCAACTGTGAGATCTTCTACTGGTACATCTTGCGTACTCGCTCGTATTTTTCCTTCTAGTCTTGACTCTCCCGCTTCAAGGATTCGATACGCTGCTGTGAATTCAGGTACAAATCGGTGTAGTACTCGTTCTCTCGTTATAAACGTTGGATCTTTCTTCTGTAATCTTTAGAGTTTGTTGAAACAGTCGCCTAGGAACTTGGAGGTTCAGTGCTCTTTTCGAAATTTTTCAAGAAAGACTGCTTCTTTGGAGTGACGTAATCGTTAAATTTGAGTAGTGAATCGAGACTGTTTGTTTTTTAAGAGTATTTTCTGTGTTTTTTCGGTCTGGTATTTTTTAGAATTTTATTCTTGCTTCTGGTTAGGGGCTGATCATTTTTCATCATAACTTTATTATCCTTAAACAAATTATTACGCTCAGTTTCTCCTGTTTTTTATTTGATCTGATGCCCAAATCCGTAGTCGTTATTGCCACTTGACAGCTATTTTATACTTTTTTTAGCAAATGAGTTCAATATTTAGTTACGATTTTGTTGATGCTGTTTACCAATTTTAAAATATTTTTTGCCCCTTGAGACCGATAGTGAACTATTTTCGCGTTGGCTCAACCGGATTAATGAGCTGTGTGATGTGAGCTGGAATATTTTGTTCTATTTTCGATCGCCTGACTACATGCTTTACTTAAATTATACCTCTGATGTAATTATTATTGACTCTTTGTAAATATCATTCATAAATAGACCCCATCAATCCATTCGTAAGAAAGTTTATCGATTCAAGAGAACTCCCTGTTCGTGCTAAATTAAAAGATTTTTAAGAATGTTATAGAATTTTATTAATGTCAGCCTTCAGCATATCATACCTTTGTAGTGTTTAAAAATATCAATTCATTTAGCAACAATATTTTTTACCTTATTTACTAGTAAATTGGCAAGGTTAGAATTTAACCAGCATTCTAATAGCCAAAACACGAAAATTAAAATTATCTTATATGCAATTAGATTAGAAATAAAAATATAATAGCATCTATCGAACTTAGAATTTATATCGCAAACATGGAAAAACCACTGGATCTACCAAAACTCAAAGCCATGATTAAAAATGGTATCGCCAGCATCCCTAAAGACCCCAACGCTGAACAGGCTGTCATCGTCATCGGAGACACCGGTGTTGGAAAAAGTACAATACTTGCTTTTCTATCCGGTCAATAGCTATTCGTGCGCTATGATGGGCTAAAGCCTGTCCTTGATTGTCCTAACAATAAGAACACTAAGATCGGGCATTAAAAATACTCGGAGACTTCTGTACCTTCGAAAGTGCTGATTGAAAATCTTGCGTTCTATGACTGTCCTGGGTTTAGGGACAATAAGGGGGAGGAATACGAAATTTCTAACTCCTTCTTCGTACAGAGATTACTTGATATCTATCCCAAGGTCAAAATCGTTTTGATGATCGACTAGTCTCATATCAGTGAGGCAAGAGCTGACAAGCTGCCTAGACTAACTAAAAATTTATTAAAATCCTTTAAAACTTTCGAAGATATCAAAGAAGGTGTCGTCATGATCATTAATCGAGCAGAAAGAGATTTAAGTGCTTCTGATTATCACAGAGAAATCAAAAAAATGTGTGAACTTAAAAACGATAGAGGACCTCTTTTCGAACCCGAATAGTAAAAATTTCTAAAATTTCTTGTCATGAACAACAGAATATTGTTGTTCAAGCAACCTAGAAAATAAGACAAAAATCAACGGTTTGTGCCAACTGAAAGTGAAGCATCAATCCTACGCACAATAAAATACTGTAATTTTGTAAAAAGCAAACATATCCTAAATATTCTATCCTAGAGCGCAAAGTTAGCTATCAGAGACTTCATTGATGACATCACTTCGAAGTCCAACATGAAAATTTAAGCAATTTGTGGGTAAATTGTGTCTGCTTATTCACTTAAAGTTTCAAAAACTGGCAAAGATATCAAAGGATTGCTTGATCTTAAAGAATAAGTTATTAACTTAGCTGAGGAAATCAAGAAAGCTAACAAATAAGATATTGTCGGTATTCTGCAAAGAGAAGTTTCAAAATAACATACTGAAGATTTCTCATAAGACTTCGCAGCTGTGATGTTCTTCAAAGGAATCTACGATAAGACTGCAGTATATTTCTCAAACTTAGTTAACAAAATTTACACTGAGCTGTCTCATTTACTTGTCAAGATGGACCACAGAATTCTCAAAGTCCAAAAAGATTAGCAAATCGAAATGGAGAAGAAACGACAACAAGAGAAGAAGAAAGAAATCGAAGAGAGGAGACAGAAAGATAAATAGAACACAATGTCTGAATTGAAGAAAATGGAGCAATTGAAGACTTAAGTTCATCAAGTTGCTTAAACAAATTAAGGTTTACTGCACTCTTTAAGCTCAACTCTGAAATAATTATAAAATTTGAAGAGCTCATTCAAGCAGATGAGACAATAGACCGATAATTTGAAAGAAGTCAACAAAAACATGTGCAAAGATTTGGAGACAATTGAGAATAGATTTCTTAGGAGTATTGATGCTTGAAGTTAACATCTTATATAATATAAATCAGTCTAGCTCATCGACTAAGTTAGGTTTAGGTTGAGGCTTTTTCTCAGCATTTTTAGCTTTCTCTTACAATTATTTAAGTTATTTGCATTTTTGATTGCACTTTTATTTGTGGTTAGGCCAATCAGCGACTTGACACTCACGAGTGCAATACCAAATACTTTTGCATTTTGAGCATCTTTTAAATGCCTATTTTTGACATTTGCCACACTTGAACCCTTAAACAAGCCCTTCCACATTATTATTGGAGTACAGTTAAGCCAACCGCATCATATGCTCTTTCTCACTGACATCCATACTCTGCTTCAACCGCTCCCGATGTTAATCCGCTAGTTAATTCCAGTTAACATTCCTTTCGATTTATTACAAACCCATGGGGACCTGCTGCACTACGAACGGGTTTGTCGAGAGGACTGATGGCACGTTTGTCATCGAGAGGTGTTCTAGGGATCGGAGCATTGCTGACAAGGCTGGAATTTGGTCCAAAAGTACTTCATTCATGAATTTACGTAACTATTGTTAGAAATATATGTACTCTTAGCAACATGTTTTTACGTTAGTCGTTTAATTAATATTTTTTCATGCTGTCTTGATGTGCGAAAAGGTTATACAGTGTCAGCCAAACTTGGCCTTAACTTTTAGGTAATCGTCCATATTCACTTTTAGGAATGACGTTCCATTTGGCATTTTAGAATATTTCTCTTTCTCCTTTTTAATTTTCCCTAAGCCATGGTTTTTCTTCAATGAGCGGTACTAGTACCGAAAATATATTGCACTAAACAATCAAGTGATGGATCATACCAATTTCTAAATCCTTCACACTATCCGTAATATACTTGATAATTGACAAGCACATAATGAATACACTGAACTCTATCTCTTATACTTGGTTGTTAAATTATTATATTGGTGTTTTTTTGAGTATTTTTTATATTGCCTTTTGCTTCTTTTATTATGCGGTTAATTATTTTTTCTATTAGGGTTTTGCTTGTCTTTATTTTAATCTCTTTTGTACACTTTTAGATATTTGTACAGTTATTTTTTTATAGCAGTAGTCAATAATTTAGATAAGCAAACTTTTACTTTCTTTGACAGCAGTATAGTGATACAGCATAACTTCCAACATATTGCATACGACAGCCTCATGATAGACAGCTAGATAAATCTTAAGACTATTAAATTGCTTAAACTCCGCTTAATTCTTTAAAATAATAGGTAGTACTCTCTTCTTCCATACCGAGGTAACCAACAGATCAACAATAAGCAGCTGATATTTCTCATGTACGATCATCTCCTACAATATAAATTAATCGTTCTTCATGATCGCATTGACATGTAATTGCATATTTAATTTCTGTAATTTCTAGTCTTGTTTAAACCATAAGGGAGACAGATAGTCTTTTAAGTCCAGTTTTACTAGTTTTGTTATCAGTTCTTTTATTTATTATTGGTGCAGAATATCACCTATTGTTGTGCCGTGCATTTTTTGTATCAAGGTTTGATTATTTAAATATTTTTAAGTTTTAGTATTGTATATATAAATGGAAGTTATACTAAATTACTTATGAATCATACTCAATTATTATATTAATAATATAAATATTGACGAAAGTGAACAATATTATTCAGTATTTCTTTAACAAAGTATCATATTTATCGTATTTACCATATTTTTCCAATCGATCTAGTCTCTCTTGCCTATGTTTCTTAATTCGATCAATTTACCTATTTGTATCATGATCATGCGCATGATGATCACCACTATGCTACCCTTTCTTATCTTTTTCTTGATGCTATCTCTAATGTTGATAGCTGTATTTTTAATATTTATCATGCCGATCATATTTGTCAAAAGATCGATCCGGTTTCTCATAAATCCGTTAATGTTTCTTCCCAAATGATCTATCTTGCTTCTATTTCTATTTCTAGTATATCAGATGGCTGTCTTTTTTCTCATGCTCTTGCTGAGCTGAAAATCTAGATGATAATTTTATTGTATAGTCTGTATCTGTAAAATATGATGAATTGTATGATTTTAAGCCAGAAATCGGTTATAGTGGAGTTACTGCAGGTGTTAATTTATCGAATTTTATTAATAAAGCTGACATATTATCTGTTCCGTGCTCGTCTTTTACGTCTTTAGCTACTATTTATTACAATAAATTTTACAATATTTTGCTTAAACTTACACGCTATTCTAAATATTTTACCACAAATTTGCCAATATCTTATGAAGACTTACATTCCCAAACTCCATCGCAGCACAGAAACAAAAAATGTATATCTTCTCTAGGTAATTTAACAATATCAGGCAAAGACGTAATTTTCTGTTATTAAAGAATTATGTTTTTATTTTATTTGAACTATAAATCGCCAATAGCTCTTGATAAATTCAAGCAGCCGTTAACTCTGCCATTCTAAACATATCCGCCAGCTTTTTCAATACGCGCTTTCTAGTCCTAATCGAAAGGTTTATGATCTTTAGTCACTTGTTTTGCCACACTGTTTGAGTATACTCCGAGTATCGCTCGGCAATCACCAGCATTGGCAATGAAAATGTGTTACTTTGTGACTAAAACTACTAGGGCAGTGCAGCCTATTCTCTTTATTGATGATTATTACGAAGTGTTGCTTTTTGCTATCTGCTATTTCTTTATCTGTTAAATTTATTTTAAACCGTCTTATGATGCTACTAAGCGGTCCACGTTTAGGAATGATTATTTTAAGGCTTATTCGAATTTGCCTACTTTGAATGATTAGTTTTCCTTCAGAATTTCAGGAAAGTGTTTTTGTACGAACAGAGCAACTTCGGGTCCTATATGGAAATGCTATTACCCCCATGTCCATCAAAGATGCCAAACAGCGAATAGTTCCTGTACGTAAAGGGTGATATGATCATACTGGCGTCTTCCATATATTTCCTCCATCCTACGCAGAATAATTAATAAAATACCGCACATATGAGTGACTGCATAACTGTGATCCAAGCTGTGCATTTCGTAAGTGTGCTTGTTGGTGTCCGGTTGAGATCGGAAAGATCCCATTATTTTCTAACTTTTATATTATTGCCCAGCGAATTAACATAGTACTATTCTCATGTGTGACTTTATAAAATCAAATGAAATAAATATATATGTGCATCGAAGAATGCTACATTTTAGTGTTTAGATCGCCATAGACTGTTATATCTGTACAAATATTTTCTGCCAATGAAAGACGCTCTATAATGGCTGATTTTATGGTTGAATGAGAATAAATCTTGCTTTTTTGTTTTTATATTGATATTTGCTCCATAATTATATTCGCCATTTAGTTTTTGTTAATAAATATCTTCGCAATCAGAAAGTTGCATGTCCAAAAATTAAGAAATCGAGTACCAGGACCCTATGGCTCGATCATACTCAGACTTGAGCTAATTCAGATTGAGCTTGAGTGACGCATTCGATGTTAGTGAAAATTTCAATGAAAATCTCGCTAAAGCTAAATCCAAGTCTGCAGAAGTGAACCAGGAAAGCAGTCCACCAAAAATGTCAAAGCTAGTGACAAAATAGACTTACTTCGTGCCTTAATTTAGCTTTGGCTTGAACATTGACTTGATCAATATGTTCAGAGATCCCAAAATAGTCAACCAATCTTTTGACCCGATATATCTATAGAAAATGCATCACATAATTTACTCGATGTGTTTCAAACATGAGATTAAGCCCACTGATCGAACTTATATGGTATATTTGCATCTCATGTTTGCCATGATTGAGAACTTGAACGAGTTCAAGGAGCTAGGTTAACACAGTGAGACTATTGTGCCTATCAATCGAGATTTGGAGAAAAGTAATATACTTAATGTGCACTGTATTATGGCTAATCTTCAACTTCTCGATGCCTAAAATAAAATAAAAGCTTAAAATTTGAGTGCGTCAAATTTCGTGATCGAAGCAGTACTAGGCAAGAACATCTACTCAACAGATAAAAACAGAATGTGCATATCCTTGAATTACCTAGATAAAGCAATCCAAGGCCTAGGTCAATACGATCTTCATTTCTCAGCTTTCGTGTGCAATAAATTAAAATTTGTGCCCGTTTTACACTATTTCGCATTCTGCAACGATGCGCTCTAATTCAATGGCAAATATGCTGAAGAGTATATATAAATAATGGAAGAGTAAGAAGAACAGCTAACCCCTGAACAATGGTATGATGACCAGGTTTAGAAATTGATCAATGGCAAATTTGATATTGAAGAAGTCAGGAATAAAGTATTAAATGGGTAGAGGAATAATCAGATTTAGAAATTGCTCATTGGACTACTTGGCTGGCAAGAGAAAGTTGCTGATTAGTCTGTTGTCTTGCTCAATGTCTTCTATGATAAAGTTGACTGGCAATTTAACTCTCCTTTCAAACCAGTTATCTGTCAAGTCGGTTAAGACTTTTAAATTGATTATCTTATTGAGAACAAGGATGAGAACAGAAAAAATTTAATTTTATGCTTGAAGGCTCCATGTATGGATAAAAATTATAGACAATAAGTATTTTCTTGGCATCATATGAAAATAAAATAATACACTAAAGATGAGAAAACTTATCTTTGGATTAGATTGAATCTATAGAAATTCCGAACTTGCGGATTCTATGACTGGAAATTATTCCTTTTAACCAAAAATGGTAATGAAGAAGTGAACAAAATTGTGAATATGTCTAACTTAAAATCAACTAAATCTCAATAAAGTGTTCAAAACAATATTTACTCTGTAAGACCAGTACAAGGCAGATTTATTGTGCATCCCCCAAACACAAGAAAACTGCAAGTTCATGAAATATATATGGACTCGCTATCTTGCATGTAAGGAGTTAATCAAATTCCAACATTCACAGATGCCGTAAAAGATATAGTCCGATACGCAGACTACGGCATCAACTGTTCATATCTTATGGGCGTGTTTGAGAGAGACTCAGGCAAGTCTGCGAGTGGGTATAAACGACCTCAGGCTTCACCTATGGCTTTAACATCAAGGACGACTCCGTGTTCAATGCTGGGAGGCTAGAAATCATTTATGGAACTGATGAAGAAATCTAATGAAGCTGGCATGAAAATAATCACTGACTGCACAGATAGAGTCAGTTCGAGCAGATACGATAAAATATATGACTCATATGTTCTCCATTACGTCGATGAATCAGGCAGGAAACATCCCTTCTATGGATGTGAAGGCAGATCTATCAATTACGAAGACACTATGCTCCTTAACTATCGTAGACTGGATGCTTGGAATTTGCTAGTTGATGAGTCCATTGAGGTTATTCAAAAATATGGTGTCGGTGGAATTTATCTCGATAATGGCATTTCATGGCCTCAAGTTTATGAAATCGATACTGAAGAAATGTTAAGGAAAGATCGAAATGGCGCAAGATTTTATAGTAACAAGTAAATATTTTAAGGACATATTATTCTTAAAAATAAGGCTTCAGGTTATTGGACAACAAGAAACAGTCTACGCTATCCAAACCCATTCTATCTCAAGTTAGTAAAAACTTTATGGCAGAAATTCGATAATTTGACTTTCGTCTGCGACAGTTTTGAAATATCAGATAATGATGAACGAGCTATCATGGTAATTCACTCAGGCCTTATCCCAAGAGTATATAAAATGACAAAGGCTGTTGCTCAAATTGTCGGTATTAATCTTAATGAAAATGGATCTATCTCAAAGATTGAGTCTAAAAATGTTACTATGTTGAAGAAGTGGTATTAATAAATTCATAAATTTTTGCCTGAAAGAGCAATATTGATTCAGTCAACATCAAGTCACGCCTGGCCATACCCTTCTTTCATCTTCAAAAAAGCGACTTGGGCTTTCATCGATTTGTTATTCTTCCTTCCATAAATTCCAATGACCTTTATAGGTGAGCAAGATGGCAAAGCATACAGAACAAAAACCACAAGCATATTTTTCTAAAGTGCCAAGAAACATTAGAGAAATAAAAACAGCATAATCAAGAAAGTAAACTCAAGTTTCTTTAATCAAAATTTTAACAACTCAGATTAAAAAATTATTTCAAGTGTGAATGCGACAATCAAAGACCCCACTCAAATTCGATACCTATAAGACGCATTCAGAAGAGAAGTAGGTCCTGAGTTCGGGTTCGATTTAGCGGAAATTCATAAACATTATAAACACAGGCGTAAACTTAGATCGTAGATTCCATTGTTGACTAGTGGCAAAATGATTGCACTTTCGGCTGAGCATAACTATGGTGTCCACAAAAATGTTCTCTCATTTGCTAAATGGAATAACGAATAAATAATTGTCGTCAGCATTAATTTCAATCCTACAAAAATCGAAATGCATTACAATTTCAACAATTTCAAGTATCTCTTTACAAAGCCTTTCAGGTCAAATTTAATTTTAGAGCTAACTGTCATCATGGGTAAGACAGAAATTCAAAATAATTTATTCACTGTAGGAGAATTGATGACCTCGAAAATTGATACTTCATTGTAGGCTTATCAAAGCTCAATTTGGAAGATAAAAATCAACAGAAATGCAACTATGGAGCAAGCCATTGAACATTCTACTAGAAGAATGGCGGAGAGACTTAACGCTCACCCTCCGAAATGGATTTATTCATCAATATTTACAAATTAGATCTCTCATATGCTCGATACTACTCACAGTTTGAAGTCATTCGCTTAAAAGCTTGAGTATTTATACGAGAAATTTATCGTTCCTAACAATTTAAGCTTCAATCTGACAGTTTCAAAAACTCATGAATTCTGGCTCAACAGAAACAAACTTTCTAAACTTTTTGGTGTATTCAAGATCATATAAAAATATCCATAACTGAATGCCTCACTTAAAAAATCAATTCACAGCCTAATTGAAGGAAACAATTTGGGACCTATTGCCTTCGTAACTCCTTAAATCGGAGCATGGAGCTCAGTAGGCGGTCTCGGTGTCATGGTTGACTAACTTTCAAAGGAGTTGGCTAAAATTGGAGAATAAGTATATATTATTACTCCTTATTATTAGTAAAATAAGAAAAAAGAGAAGAACTATTTAGCAAGAGATGGATTTAAATACGACAGAAACATCAAAGTCCAAGTCGCACAATTCGTTTAATAATTCGGTATCCATTTAGGCAAATGGTATGGCGTAAATTACGTATGGTTCCATCACCCTCAACTGTTCTCCAAACCTTACGATGGCCAGGATGCCTTCTATGTTACAAAACAGTTAGTATTTTTCGCATTGGTAAGTCTATAATCTTGCTGTCAGTTGAAAGTGTTCCCATCTATTATTGCCACTAATGATTGGATGTGTGGATTTGTCAGTGCTTACGTTAAAGTAGGGAAATATTCGGGAGTATTCAATGGCACTAAATTTATGCATATCTGTCATAATTTGGATCCGCTCTATGAGGGACGGCTTTACCCTAAATTTTAATAAGGAGATTTGAACTGGCTTGTACAGTTGCCTCCTTAATGGTACGTTGAGTACAGAAATAATAAACTCATTATCAACCCTTCTAAATGCGCATTGTAAACTTGCGATAATTGGGGCACAGTTTCAAACTCCTACAAATTCGACTTACTAAAATAATCGCCACTGGCAGGCGTTTTATGGAAACACCCAAATCCATTCGCTTTCCCTAACGGTGTACGTAAAGACGAGCGAGTAAGCTTTATTCAAAGTAAAACTCCTGGAGACCATTTAAAATCTAAATAGTTACTGCAGTAAAGATATTTCGGATTCACTGAACTCAAAAACGATATTCCCCTGTTTGCTTTTATTGGTAGAATTACGAGACAAAAAGGAGTGCATTTAATTGTTGAAGCAGCTGAACAACTTCTGCATGAGTTCAATTTCAAGATTCAATTTTTAATAGGCGGTGGAGCTGACTATAAGTAAGAATATGGCAAATATTGTGCAGAAAGACTTAAGCAGTTACATCACAGATATCCGAAAAGTTTCTGGGCTAACCCTGACATGTTCTTCACAGATGGCCCACTCTGTAACATTGGTAGTGATTTCGCACTGATGCCTTCATTGTTTGAACCTGGAGGAATAGTGCAGCATGAATTCTTCTGTGGCAGTACACCCGTCATTTGCTTTAGGACAGGCGGGCTCAAAGACACTGTTTTTGAGTTTGATCCTAAGACACAAAAGGGTAATGGATTTAATTTTATGTCATATGATCAAGAAGATTTCAAGAGATGTGTGAGGAGAGCCATGTAATGCTATCGAAATAAGGCATGGTATTAAAAAATTCGTTAAAACGCTTTCGATAGTGTGATCGAAGAAGAAGATGTGGCTAAAGGTTGGAATACATAATTTTACAGACTTCAAAACAAAGTTTATATTGATTGGAAAGGAGTTGAAAAATAAGTTGCCACTTTAAGTGCAAGAAACACTGAACAACAATAAAAATAGCACACAAATGAAATAGGATAAACAGGATAATTTTGGTGCAATGACTGGGACATTAGACAGACATTCCAGGCTGTGCTTGTCAATGCTCAACTTCTACAGACGAGATCAATTAACATTACTTATGAAACTGAAGTAATTCCAAGACCTAAAGATGTATGTGTTATGGGTAGTTGGGATGATTGGCAAGAACTCAAGAAGATGAAATTTGATAGAACTAAGAAAAATTGGAGTATTAACTTAAAACTTAAGCCAGGCACTTATTATTATAAATTCAATGTGGACAATGATTGGACTTTGAACAGAAATTAGCCTGCTGAACTAGATCTTACTGGCAATTAAAATCACATCATCGTAGTTTAATGAGTTTGGTCAATGATTATTCAAACATTTTATGTTAAGTAAAAAAAAAAAAATTTATTTATGTATGATAGAAATTTTTTAAATATTTTAAAGTTGAAGATAATAATAACCAAAAATAGGATCAGAATAATTTTTTATTATTACTTTACACATCCCGATGATTGACTTGCTCATCAGTATAGCTCGCGGTCTAAACCTGAGTTAAGGGCCTTAAAGTCCACGGTAGAGTAAGTCTACTATTTTTCTAATTCGTGTCATCAAAATTGTATTGACTCTTGACACAGCTACCCTTCATACTATTTTTTCTACGACTCGCATGCCCCAGTATCATCTTGTTGAGTTGAAGCACCCGTTGTGAATACTGATCAATAGTTTCCCTCACATAACGATCACATTATTATTTAGCTTTGTAGTATTAAGTAAAAATGTCTAACAGCAAAGGGTACCTTTTCTCATCAGTTTATAATGCCACTTTCTGAAGTTTGCGAGTGAGTACGATTTTCTTGTAAATTGTGTACTTTTTGCTAGCCTTGAGTTATTCTTAGTTTAGTGAAAATTTGGCTGTGAATTCTTTTACTTATTCATTTGTGAACTCAACTCGAAACATGTCAGCCAGTGAGTTCATCAAGTTGTTAATTTACTTGAAGAAGAAATCAACAGTCATATGCGTTGAATCGAGTTACTCTTTAATTACTCCCTTGCCAATAAGCGCTGCCTTTTTTTTAGGCTGCTGCTGTTGCCCATGAAGTTACTCAGTTAATTATGATATTTTCTTCTTTAAGAATTTATTCTATCTTTGCAGCTGTTTGATTTCCAATTTAAGTACTTCCTCATGGTCATACTAACTGCCCTAATCAGAATCAGGCGCACGTGAGCTAGGGCTCAAATGCTGTGATGATGCTAAAGCTATGGATGATTTCTTTGGACTTGTCTTACTATTTTCTATATGATTTTAGATTATTTTGAATGTTGTGCTCATCTGTTTTCGTTATTTTTCGGTATCAATTAGTTTGCAATATTTGTTATTATAATCGAAATGTATATTTTATTATCAGTGCTAGGTGTAATCATCAAAGTTTGATCATTTATATACTTACTATAGTTTTTAATCGTTTAAGATTATATCCTTTAATGATAAGCTTTCAAATAATATAAGTTATTTTTTTCTACAATTACACAAATAATATTTTGTCTAGTTTACCAAGAAAGTCTTAAAAACTACACTGAAAAACAATAATTCCTTGACCTCTGCCTTCTAATAAGCTTATGCTTGTGAGAGCAAATGATAAAAAATATACAAAAAGCAAATAAAAATAGCAATAAAAATAGTTATAATAAAATATTAATATAAATCCGTTAGATAAAGATGGGTCAATAGCAAGTAAACCCTCAGCCGCACTCTGCCCGTAACTACCACTACCAGAGTACTCAAGGCCGCGTGAAAACTCCCACAAAAGCAAGTGAAATAAAATAAAATAAAGGCATCTTAAAACTGCGATCGACACCATTCCCCAA
>APMI01000277.1_pt1 | contig 16880 bp, 19 predicted proteins | sample 667938 | NCBI WGS metagenome assembly APMI01 (sample SAMN01084076, study PRJNA167559) | wastewater metagenome | biome: Wastewater | place: Denmark: Ejby Moelle, Odense | collected 2011-11-28 | reverse complement strand
GCTTCCTGTAAAACCCTCTCATTAAAGGCAAGCCACGTAATATCTCTCGGATTAAACTGATTCGGCATTTTCGATTTTTATTAGATTTCTCAAAAATAGAGAATTTGCCGACAAAGTCAAACAGCGTCTGAAAAATTTAATATTGGTAAGAGTTGCGAGATACGAGTTTCAACTATTGCTCATTACTCATTGCTCATTGCTCCTCAAGAAAGTATGATTACGGTCATAGGCGCCCATCTTAAATTTCGTTAACTTTGGGGGAAACTAAAAGTATGTTTTCACGCGAAATTCTGTTGAAAAATAAGGTTGCTGTTTTGCACCTGAAAAGAAAGGACACCCTTTTCCGCGAGGATGAAAAGGCTGCGAATCTTTTTTACTTAGCAGAAGGTGAAATCAAAATCTACAACACCGATTCGGAGGGAAAGGAATTTTTGATTGAGAAAGTATCTTCTCATCATTTTCTCGGCGAACCGCCTTTTCTGTTGGGCGAAAGATATCCTGCAAACGCTGTAATTGCAAGTGATATTGCGGAGATTTTTAGATTTAGCGAAGAGAATTTTAAAAAATTCATGCTCGATAATCCAGAATCTTTGTTTGATTTTACGAAAGAAATTGCCAAAAAAGCATACAACAAAACGATGAAGATGAAGTCCATCGTTCATCAAAATCCTAACGAACGAATCATCAATTTCCTTAAGCATTACAAGTGGAGTCTCGGTATCGAACCTTGTGAAAAAACCATCATCGATGTTACCCGAAAGGAGTTGGCTAATTCTACAGGATTGGCGATAGAAACTGTGATTCGCACGGTGAAAAAGATGGAACGCGAGGGAAAAATTGAACTCATCAATCATAAAATTTATTTTTAATGCAAAGAACCTTTTGGCTGAAATTTTCTATTTTTAATTTCTTTTTGGTAGCGCTTCTCGGCGTTATTATGCGTTATAAAATCGCGTATTCATTTCCTTTTTTGGATCAGAAACATTTGCAGCAAGCACATTCGCATTTTGCGTTTTATGGCTGGATTACCAATGCAATTTATGTTTTGATCGCTTATTATTTAAGAAAAGTAAATCCTGAAATTAATTTGAAAAAATATGAAGCTTTAATTGTCGTCAATCTGCTTGCGTCTTTCGCTATGCTTGTAACTTTTATGTATGGAAGTTATTTTTGGGGATCGATCTTAGCTTCTGCCATTGCATTACTGTGCAGTTTTGTATTTTTCTTTTTCTTTATTCAGGATTCTAAAAAAATTCAGGATGCATCAAAAATCTGGTTTTTGGGTGGATTGTTTTTTGCGGTGATTTCTTCAGTCGGCGTTATCAATTTGGGATACATGAAATCTACGAATAGCATGACAATGGACAAGTTTTTGGCTTCTGAATATTATTATCTTCATTACCAGTACAACGGTTTCTTCATTTTTTCCTGCATCGGTTTGTTGTTGTTTTCTTTGAAGGAAGCAGGTTCTGGGATTTCCGAAAAGAAAAATAAACTGCTTTTTTGGCTGATGTTTTTCGGCTGTTTGATTGGTTACGGACTTTCTGTGTTGTGGATGAAGATGCCGATTTATGTTTTCGTTGTGATTGTGATTGCGACTCTAGCGCAAACTTTCGGAGCGGTGATGTTGTATGATTTTGTGAAAAAAAGTTGGACGAATTTGGTGTTGAAATGGTCGCCAATGCAGCGTTTCGTTTTGATTTTTGCGGGATTTGCATTTGCCGTAAAAATTGCTTTACAGTTGGGTTCCAATATTCCCGCGGTGAATCAGTTTGCGTTTGGCTTCAGAAATATTGTGATTGCGTATCTGCATTTGGTTTTGCTGATGTGTATTGCGACTTTTTTGGTTAATCAAATATTGGCGACCAATTTTTTTAACATCACAAAACCGCTTTTATTTGGATTGAAACTTTTGCTTCTTGGCATTTTTTTGAATGAAGCTTTGTTGGGATTGATGGGGATTTTCTCCATTAAATATATCGCGATTCCATTGGCAAATCATTTTCTGCTGCTGTTTTCGGTTTTGATGATGGTTTCCCTGCTCATTATTTTCTTGAATTTGAAAGACAGGCAATCTGACTGATTTTTTAATTAATCTGAAAAAAACGGCTTTCAGCAAAAACTGAAAGCCGTTCAACATTAAATTTAATAAACTAAGAATTCCTTTATTCAGGTAAAATCACTTCATCCACCGCGTAAACTATTCCGTTGGAAGCGGGAACTGTCGCAACAATTTTTGCTTTTCCGTTGATGGTTGGTTTACCGTCGACCATTTTGATGGTGATATTTTTTCCATCCACCATTCCTAAGGTTTGTCCATCGCTCATTTGATCTTCTTTAATTACGCCAACATACGTGTGGTGTCCTAAAATATCGGTCAGTTTGCCGTTGTTTTCGGGCTTTAGTAAATCTTCAACTGTTCCTTTTGGAAGTTTGTCGAACGCGGAATTTAACGGTGCAAAAACGGTGAAAGGACCTGCGTTACTCAAAGAAGTAGCTAAACCTGCCGTTTGAACAGCTTTTACCAAAGTTGATAAATCAGGATTTTTTACAGCTAACTGAACGATGTTTGGATTGGAAACATCGTCTTGAACACCTTCTTGTCCTTGACCTACCGATTCTGTAGTCGTTGCGGAATCCGTGGTTGCGGTTGCCTCATTCTTTTTGCAGGAAACAAGCGCAAAACCAACCATGCTTAAAATAAGAATTGACTTTTTCATCTGTTTAATTTTTTGTTTTTTTTGAACAGATGAAATCATTTCACCTGCTTTTATTTTGATATAAAATTAGAGAGATTCGCGAGTGATTTGATATGACCGCAGTCATATATAGAAGATTGTAAATGTGATATTTGTCATTTCGTAAGATGATCATGTCAGGAAAGTTTTACCAATTTTTAAAAAGACTATTTTTGCGGCAAATATCACTTTTAGCATGAATCATTTGATAAGCTGCACCCTAGATTTCGTGAAAGAAAAACTCCACGGAGCAGAAGCCGGTCACGATTGGTTCCACATTGAAAGAGTGTGGAAACTTTCCAAAAAAATTGCGGAAACCGAAAACTGCAATTTAGAAGTGGTGGAACTTTCTGCTCTACTGCACGATATTGCAGACCCAAAATTTCATGCAGGTAACGAAACTTTGGCTTTAAAAATTTCACAGGATTTTCTCGAGAATCAAAATGTTTCCAATGCAATCATTGAACAGGTTTTATTCATCATCCAAAATATTTCCTTTAAAAATAGGGGAGAAGCGCCAAAAGATTTGCCAATTGAATTAAAAATCGTTCAGGATGCAGACCGCCTCGATGCGATGGGAGCAATAGGAATTGCGCGAACTTTTAATTTCGGCGGCTTTAAAAATAATTTGATGTATCATCCTGAAATTCCACCAAAACTCAATATGACTAAAGAAGAATACAAAAAAAATGAGGGAACAACTATTAATCATTTTTATGAAAAATTGTTGTTGCTGAAAGATTTGATGAATACCGAAAAAGGAAAAGAACTTGCACAGGAACGACACGACTTTATGCAAAAATTCCTCGATGAATTCTACAAAGAATGGAACGTGACATGAGCAATGAGTAATTAGAAATGAGTAACTAACTTTACTGCTATCATGGAAAATCGAAGCTGCATCTAACTTTCATCTACCAACATCCATCTTCCCGCAAAATCCTTATCTTTACCTCATGTTTTATCTGTTTTTTCTGCTGTTTATCCTGCTCTGTTTTGCCCTGCTTTTTTCGGTAATGAAGAGCGGAGCATTTAAGAACTGGGCAAAAATTTTCAGAATTGCCGTGGTTATAGTGACGACAGGAGTTTTCACTTACTATTTTATCACAAAGAGTTTAAGCAATTTTTTGGAGGATTCGTTAACGGTTCAACTCGTTAATAAATTACCTTTTCCGCTTGATTTTTATATTGTAAAAGTGACCGATGACAATCAGTATAAAACCCAACATTTAGGGAGCATCCGAAGCAATTTTTACCGGATCGAATATTTAGATATGGATCATTCTGATGAGTTTTGGGTTGCAGGTTATATGGGAAAGAAAAATCTTGCCTATTTTTCGCAGCATTCAGTTCCCAACAAAAATATGGATCAGATTATTGAGGTGAACAACTACATCATCCAAAGTGCAAAACTTTCTTCAAAAGCAAAAACCTTGATTAACGAAATGAAATTGGAAAACATCAAAACCTCGGTTTGGATTACGCTAGATTTGCTGCTTTTGTATCTCAATTTCGCACTCCTTTTCCGAAGTGCAAGAACAAAAAAAATCCCGAGTTAATTTCGGGACTGTCATTGCGAACGAAGTGAAGCAAACTTTTGAATCTATCGTTTCTTTAAAAGTCGTTACTTTTTCTTTTCTTTCAGCGCCTCTTTATCTTTGTCACTCGGATTCCAAACCTTTACTTCAGAATCTTTGGTTAATCCCGATAAAATCTGAACGTTGATTCCATCACTCGCGCCAAGTTTTACATTCACTTTTTTGAATTTTCCATCCGGTTGTTTTACTTCCACGAATGGCGAATCTTTTCCGTTTACTTTTTCATATTGAATTAAAGATTCATCCAAAAGCAAGGCATTTTTTTGTGAGCTCAAAATAATTTCGCCGTTTGCAGAAAATCCTGCACGAATATATTCTTGAGTTTTATTGAAAACATCGCCTTCGATTGGGAATTTGATGGTTCCGTTTTCTTCTTTTCCTTTTGGTGCAATCATCGTTACACGTCCCGGAAAAGATTTGTTTTGAAGGGCTCCAATCAACACGTTCATGTTCATTCCTTCCTTCAGTTTTCCAGCTTGAGCTTCATCAATTGTTCCTTGGAAAATTAATGAGTTCAAATCTGCAATCGAGCAAATCGTGGTTCCCGCATTAAAAGAGTTGGCTTCAATCACTTGACTACCGACTTTCACGGGAACATCCAGAACAGTTCCGTTCGCTTTGGAACGAATTTGCGTCGTTGCTAAACCTGCCAATTCCGGAGTTGCACCTGTTCTTGCAATCTGTAGATTTTTTTGTGCAGTTTGAAGTTGCTGTTGCGCATTTCTCAAACTTTGTTGCGTAGAATGTAATTGCTGTTGCGCATTCAAGAATTCTTGCTTTGAAATGACACCTTGACTGTACAATCTTTGCTGCATCGCAAATTGTTTCTGCTGATTATCCACATTCATTCTTGCGTTGCTGATTTGCAAATTGGCATTATTGATTTCCTGTTGCGCCGCATTCACATTTTGCACACTCGGAACAATTCGCAATGTCGCCACCAGTTGACCTGCGGAAACGTTGTCACCTTCGCTCACCAAAACTTTGTCGATAATTCCGGACATGTTCGGTTTAATTTCGATTTCCTCCCGTGGAACAATTTTGCCGGTTGCCATCACTTTATCGTCCATATTTTTGACTTCAGGTTTTTTGGTCAAAAAGGATTCGCTTTCCTTGGAATTGGATTTTATAAGGTAACTGATTCCCGCAAAAAGTGCAATCGCAAAAATCAATCCGAGGAAGATATAAAGTGCTTTTTTAAGGGTGAACTTCTTTTTCATATAGTCTATTTTTGTTTCAAGTTTCAAATTTGAATTTATTTTTATTACTTATAACTTATTGTTCATTGCTCATTACTTATTCAGATCGAAGCGCTTCAATAGGGCGAATCTTCACTGCTCTTTGCGCAGGAATCATTCCGATCACCAATCCGAGAACCACCATAATCGCCATGGCTGCGAAAACCTGTCCGTAATTTACCGTCGGATTATAAAATGGAAACGAATCCTGATCTTTAGTGAAAATACTCACCACCATTAAAAGTAAAATCCCAAAAATAAATCCTAAAATTCCTGAAGTGAGCGTAATCACCACACTTTCCAAGAGGATTTGATTTCGAACTTCCGAAGGTTTCGCTCCTAAAGCACGGCGAATTCCGATTTCTTTGGTTCGTTCCTTTACGGTAATTAAAAGGATGTTTGAAATAGCAATCACTCCCGCTAAAATGGTTAAAGTTCCCACGATAATTGTTAAAAGCTGCATTCCCGTTAAAAATCCGGTGAGTTTTCCGAATTCTTTTCCGAGGTTGAAACTACCGAAAGCATTCGTGTCGTCGGGTGAAACGTTGTATTTTTCTTTCAAAACACTTTTGGCTTCATTTTCCACGATGTTCAAATCTGCATCAGGTTTACTTACGATGGCAAAGAAACCGACTTTATCACCATCATTATACATTTTTGTATAAGTTGAAAGTGGGATAAAAACTGTTTTGTCATTGTTCATTCCACCATTTCCTTTCACTTTAAAAACACCGATGACGTTGAAGAATATTCCTTTAATATTGAACGATTTTCCGAGCGGATTTTCATTCTTTTTAGCATCGAAGAAATTTTTATAAACTTCTTCACCAATTACCGCCACATTTTTATTGGCAGAAACATCGGCGTCGTTAATGTATCTTCCGTAAATGAGTTTTTTCTCTGAAATCTTGTTCCCAATCGGATAATCGCCGGTCAAAGTATAGGAGGCAGTTTTTCCACCGCGCGACATTTGTTCGGGTGGACTTCCGAAATTCCCTCTTGAGTTTTGTGGAGAAATATAGTCGATTTCAGGAATTTTTCGTTCGAGAAGGTCGATATCGGGCAGTCGAAGTTCGGTCTTTCTGCCTTTGGGAAAACCGTCATAAGGAATCGAAGTATTTTGCGCCCACATAAAAATAGAGTTCGTCGCAAAACCTGAAAACAATTTGTCAAAACCATTTTCCATTCCTTTCGCTGCACCGAGTAAACTCACAAACAAGAACATTCCCCAACCCACGCCAATCATGGTGAGAAAAGTGCGGAGTTTATTATTCTTTAGTGAATGATAAATTTCCTGCCATGTGTCGAGTTTGAAGATGATGTTCATAATTATCAATTTCTATAGAGTGAATTCGCTTCGCTGTCAATTTGCTTCGCAGTGAATTTTTCAAAATGAATTCAACTTCGTTGCTGAATTTCTTTAAGAGTAAATTAAATTCACTATTCACAGTAAAGCTAATTCACCATTCACTTTCGAAGTAAAATTCACCATTCAATCCTGTTCACTTTTTCCCTGCATTAATTAAATTGGACAATAATATAAATGTTGTTTTTAATGGTTTTCCAACGGCTTCAAGTTCTTCAAAAGGCACGTAGTTTTCTTCAAAGATGAGTTCTAAACAGGAATCTATTTCTATTACCGAACCACGTGACATTTCGTAAAACCGATTTCTTTCAACTTGTGATTTTCTCGATGAACCTTCCGAAATATTTAAAACTGTCGAAGTACATGCTCTTCTCATTTGATCCACTAAATTATATTTTTCACTTGGCGGAAGTTTCACAATCAATTTGTAGCACTCTCGTCTCAATTCTTTTGCCGACTTGTAAAAGTCCAAATTGTAATGGTTTAAATTCAAAAACATGGTTATCTTTTTTTTCATGATTAATATCTCAAATCTTAATTTCAACATTCACTTTCCGAAGAAAAAATTCACTGCAAAGCAAATTCACCGACAAGGTCGAATTCACTGCGAAGCAAATTGACTATTCCGCTCTCAGCGCTTCAATCGGTTTAATCTTACTTGCTCGATAAGCGGGAACAAATCCTGCAATCAGTCCTGAAATAACGAGACTCATAAATGCGGCGATAATTAATCCCCATCCAACACTTGGATCTTTGATGAAATATTTTTCTAAGCTGTCGCCAATTAGTGAAAGCGTTAAAACTCCTAATCCGACTCCGATTAATCCTGAAACTACCGTGATGACGATACTTTCCTGCATGATTAAGGCGACGATACTCTTTGGTTTTGCGCCGATTGCTTTTCTTACGCCAATTTCTTGAGTTCGTTCTTTCACGATATAAACCATGATATTACTTATGCCGATAATTCCCGCCAGAAGAGTTCCCAATCCAATAAAACCTACAATTAAAGTAATGACGAAAAGAAACAGAAATGAATCTTTCAAACCTTCTGCACGATTGTTTACATACACCGCATTTTCGTCATCAGGAGAAACTTTTTTCCTTGCCTTGACTTCTTTTTTAAGTTTTTCACCATATTTAATGGCTTCTTCGGGTTTCATATTTTCAGAATAGGCGATGAAAACGGTACTCACCGTATCGGAACCTTTTTTCATCTGCTGCAAAGTCGAAATCGGAACGCTGATCATTCGTTCATCCCAATCTCCACCGTCGTCTGCGAAAACACCAATCACTTTGAAAAAACTTCCATTAATATCTAAATCTTTTCCCACAGGATCGCCGTTTTTAATTAAATCACGCTGAACCATCCTTCCGATTACGGCAACATTTTGCTTTCTGTCAATATCTCCGGGAGAAATAAATCGTCCGTTCAAAAGTTTACGGTTTTCAATTTTCACTTCGTCCTGATTTGCACCGCTGATTTGATAAGTTCCGCTTTCTTTGCCGTATTTTACCATTAAATTGGTGGAATATCTTGGTGTCGAATATTGCACTTTTTCAGGATCGGAATTGATGATGGCGTCGTAATCTTCATTATTTAAAGTCACTTCCCGGTCGGATTGTAAACCATCAAAAGCGATGGTGGTTCTTCCTGTGGAAATACTGATTAAATTTTGTGCATCTCTTGTAAAACCTTCCTGAAAAGCATTCTGCAAACCATTTCCGATCCCAAAAAGCACGATGAAAATATAAAGACCAAGCGCAACGGTAAAGCCGGAAAGTACCGTCCGCAATACATTACTGCGGATTGAGCTGAAAATTTCTTGCCATCGGTCTAAATCAAACATATTTTTGGAAGAGCCAGGAAACAAGTAAAAAGAGCCATGTTTTACGCTTTAATACTTTGCCTTGACTTTGATTTATTTTAAGTACTTTATTTTTTAATTATTATTCTGAACTTGGCTCTTGGCTCTTTTTACCTGGCTCTTAAGCTAAAACTCTCTGTTCAATAAACTCATCACTCTCAATCACGCCGTCTTTTAAAATGACGTTTCTTTTCGTTTCTGCAGCGACATCCGGTTCGTGCGTTACGACGATGATGGTTTTACCTTCGCGGTTGATTTCCTGCAGAAGTTTCATAATGTCGTACGTTGTTTTGGAATCCAAAGCTCCGGTTGGTTCATCGGCAAGAATTACTTTTGGATCTGTAATTAAAGCTCTTGCAATCGCAACTCTTTGTTTTTGTCCGCCGGAAAGTTCGTTGGGTAAATGATCCGCCCAAGCTTTTAAACCTACCTTGTCAAGATATTCCAAAGCTTTTTGATTTCGTTCTTTTCTTGAAACATTTTGATAATAAAGCGGTAGTGCCACATTTTCCAAAGCCGTTTTATAACCGATAAGGTTGAAACTTTGAAAAATAAATCCCAAAAATTTACTGCGATATTCTGCGGCTTTTACTTCGGATAAATGTTCGATGGGGATTCCGTCGAGTTCATAAATTCCCTCATCTTTTTCATCCAAAATCCCGATGATATTGAGTAAAGTTGATTTTCCGGAACCGGAACTTCCCATAATGGAAACAAATTCGCCTTCGTTGATGACAAGATCGATTCCCTTCAAGACATGAAGTTTGCTTTTCCCGGTGTCATAAGATTTGTGCAGATCCTTAATTACTAACATTAAGTGACGTTTATTTAAAAATATTAGTAGAAAAAAGTATTTGTTTGTTACAATCGCGAGTTTCTAGATTTTACAATAATAATTGTTTAATGATTTATTCCTTTATTAAAAGCCTTTTTTTATGTTTGTTTAATGTCTAAAGATTGCTTTCATGCAATTTGGGATAAGATTTTTGATAAAAGCAATAGGGACGCAAGTTACGTGTCATTGTGGAAAACTTTTGATGTTAAAACTCAGTGTTTTGACTATTTCCATTTTTTTAATAGAACCTTATTTTCTATTTTTGTTTTCGCCTCCTATAAGGAAAATCAATCAATTTTTGTGGATAATTTTTTAATTTAAATTATTTTAAATCAAAGAGTTATGTGAAGTATAAAGTTTTTCCACAGGAGTCAATAATATTTTTTTTAAAACCAATTAAGACATGGGAATTTTTGACAAAAGAGTAAGTTACAAGCCGTTTGAATATCCGGAAATTTTGCAGTTCGTGGAAGCGATTAACAAGTCATTTTGGGTACATTCCGAAGTAGATTTCACTGCGGATGTACAGGATTTTCACTCCCAACTTGAACCGCACGAAAAAGTGGCGGTGAAACACGCTCTTTTGGCGATCGCTCAAATCGAGGTTTCTGTAAAAACTTTTTGGGGGAATCTTTACAACCACATGCCGAAACCGGAACTGAACGGATTGGGCGCAACTTTCGCGGAATGTGAGTTCCGCCATTCGGAAGCGTATTCAAGATTGTTGGAAGTTTTGGGCTACAACGATGAGTTTACAAGAGTGGTAGAAATTCCCGCCATTAAAAAGAGAATCGATTTTCTTTCTAATGTATTAAAGCACGCCAATTCTACGACACCGAAAGAATATGTTTCGTCGCTTCTCTTGTTCAGTATTTTGATTGAAAATGTTTCTTTGTTCTCTCAATTTGCGATTATTTTATCGTTCACGAGATTTAAAGGTTATATGAAGAACGTGTCCAACATTATTGCGTGGACTTCCGTTGATGAGCAAATCCACGCCAATGCAGGAATTTATTTAATCAACAAAATTCGTGAGGAGCAACCGGAATTGTTGACCGATTCTGATATAGAAGACATCTACACTTTGGTGGACCATTCCATCACCGTAGAAGAAGAAATCTTGGATTGGATTTTCGAGTTGGGCGAATTGGATAATTTCTCGAAAGAAGATTTGCTGAACTTCATGAAATACCGTGTTGATGACAGTTTGAAGAAAATCGGCATGAAAACCCGCTACAACGTAACACCGGAACAATACCGACCAATGGTTTGGTTCGAGGAAGAGGTTTTCGCGAATTCTTTGGATGATTTCTTTGCAAAAAGACCAGTGGATTATACGAAGCATGATAAGAGTATTACGGAGAATGACCTTTTTTAATGAATTTAGAATTTTATAAAAATAAATTTGAGCGTGAACAAAAAAGAAGAGTTGATCTAGATAACGCGATGAATTTGCCGATACTAGTTTCCACTCTTATTATGGGGCTAAATTCTTATGTAATTAAAGATCATAATTTCAATAAAGTTTGGAATTTTAGTGATTTAGTAGTTGTTATACTTTTAGCAGTCAGCGGAATTTTAATTATTATTTCATCTTATTATATTTTTTTAGCAGTAAACAATATATTTAAGGGATTTGATTACCCAAACTTTGAATTAATGCAGAAATATAGAGACATAGAAATATTTGATAAAAATTGTGATGTTGATAAAAGAATGGATATTGAGGAAATTATTACAAATAAGATAATTAAATATTCAGATGAATCTACCATAATCAATGAGAAAAGAGGAGTTAATCTATTTAATGCTAGAAGAATAATAATCTTGAATTTTATTGTGACTATCTTAAATATAATTATTGTTACATCAAGAAATTTGCTAAAATGAGCGAAAAAGAAAAAGAAACAAAACCACATAATCCCCCACAAAACCCTCCTCAAATACCGGGTGACAGAATAGAGAAAAGTGAGGAAATTTATATCCCTAAAAAATAAAAAATTGCGAGCGAAGCGAGCGTCAATGAGTTTATAAATTAGAGTTATCAATAGGAACGGGTTTTAACCCGTTTTTATGAAGAGTGGAAGTTCATTTGGCTTTATCCAAAATTTATTGAAATTTTTTGAAGCGGAGGATGATACGTTAAGTTTTGTGGGAAAAGGCTTGAATAAATATTTGGGGAGCGGCGAAGCCGCGAAATGTGGGCAGAAAAAGATTGAGTAGTTTTTAAGAAGCACCGAAGGTGCGACATGTTGGTTGGGAATTGTTATGCGTATTTATGAGGAGCGCCGAAGGTGCGAAATGTTGGTAGAGAAAATTTGACGAGTTTTTGTGGAGCGCCGAAGGTGCGAAACATCAACAGCCGGGTGCGGAGCACCCGGAAAAATATGAGGAATTATTGTGGGAGCGCCGAAGGTGCGAAATTACTTTTAATGGAGAGATTGCTTCGTCCATCGCAATGACAAACCACCCGTCTTTATAGCCCCGATTGCAGCGGCATCCTTTTGCGAAGCGAAGTGCAGCAAAAGATACAGCGGAAAGCGGGACGGGATCTAAATAAAAGCAAAAACTTTCTTGCTCCTGCAAAACCAAGCTTATGAGATAGCTTCGCTTTGCTCGCAATGACAGAGAATAATTATATTTTTGAGGAAATTGATACCTCAGACTTTAAAAAAATACCGTTATGGAAGAAAATACAAATATTTGGTGGCTGAACGAAGAAAGCGAACAAATGCTGAATCGTGGCTACCTTTTGAAAGGCGAAACCGTACAAGGCGCGATTGAAAGAATTACAACCGCTGCCGCGAAACGACTTTATAAACCTGAATTGCAGCCGGCTTTCGAGGAGATGATTACGAAGGGTTGGATTTCTTTTTCGTCGCCCGTTTGGGCGAATATGGGAACTCAGCGTGGACTTCCGATTTCGTGTTTCAACGTACATATTCCGGATAATATTGAGGGAATTACGCATAAATTGGGCGAAGTGATTATGCAGACAAAAATTGGCGGCGGAACTTCGGGATATTTCGGTGAGCTGAGAAATCGTGGAACTGCGGTGACCGACAATGGGAAATCTTCGGGCGCAGTTTCGTTTATGAAACTGTACGATACAGCGATGGACGTGGTTTCACAAGGTGGTGTTCGTCGTGGTGCTTTTGCGGCGTATTTGGATATTGATCATGGTGATATTGAGGAATTTTTGTCGATTAAAGATATTGGAAGTCCGATTCAGAACTTGTTTACGGGAGTTTGTGTTCCGGATTATTGGATGCAGGATATGATTGACGGCGATATGGATAAACGTAAAATTTGGGCGCGAGTTTTAGAGAGCCGCCAACAAAAAGGTTTGCCATACATTTTCTTTACCGACAACGTAAACCGCAACAAACCACAAGTTTACAAAGACCGCGGAATGATGGTGAATGCAAGTAATTTGTGTTCGGAAATCATGTTGCCTTCAAGTGCGGAAGAATCGTTTATTTGCTGTCTTTCCTCTATGAACCTTGAATTGTACGACGAGTGGAAAGACACGAACGCCGTAAAATTGGCGATTTATTTCCTGGATGCTGTTTTGTCTGAATTCATTGAAAAAACGGAAGGAAATTATTATCTAACCGGAGCAAGAAACTTCGCAATGCGTCACAGAGCGCTTGGTTTGGGAGTTTTGGGATATCATTCTTATTTGCAGAAAAATATGATTCCGTTTGAAAGTTTCGAGGCGACGCAATTTAATGCTCGTGCTTTCAGACATATCAAAGAACAGTCGCTTCAAGCGTCGCAAGAATTGGCGAATATTTACGGCGAACCTGAAATGTTGAAAGGTTACGGAATGCGCAACACGACGTTGATGGCGATTGCTCCGACTACTTCTTCTTCCGCGATTTTGGGACAAACTTCTCCGGGAATCGAACCTTTTGCATCGAATTATTACAAAGCAGGTTTGGCGAAAGGAAACTTTATGCGTAAAAACAAATACCTCGCAAAATTATTGCAGGAAAAAGGTCTCGACAACGAGGAAACCTGGAGAACCATTATGCTGAATCACGGTTCCGTTCAACATTTGAATGAATTGAGTGATGAGGAAAAAGCGGTTTTCAAAACCTTCCGTGAAATCTCACCGATGGAGATTATTTCTCAAGCCGCGCAAAGACAGCAATATATTGACCAAGCGCAATCTTTGAATTTGCAGATTCCTTCAACAATGCCGGTGAAAGATGTGAATTATCTTTATATCGAAGCGTGGAAAAAAGGCGTGAAAACGCTGTATTACCAGAGAAGCTCTTCGGTTTCGAAGGAGTTGATGGTGAATTTTGTAACGTGCTCGAGTTGTGAAGCGTAAAATTCAGAAAAATAACAAAGAGAAAAGAATAAAGATAAGGCCGCGGAAAATTTTTCTGCGGTTTTTTATTGATTTCAATCAAGTTTTTGCATTTAAAATAATTGTAGATTTGTTTTAAGCTTACCGTATGAAAAATATAATATTGTTATTAATAACCTTTTTATTGGTTGAGTGCAGAGAAACTGGTTCGAACGATTCTTCGACACAAGACATTGTAAAAAGTTCAGTTTCGGGAAAAGTTTTTGATTATCAAAGGAATATCCCTGTATCAAATTTTCCAGTAAAATTATTTAGACAGTATAGTGATTTTTGTGGGTATATGTCTTGCATTAAGAACGAGGAAATTGCTACGGCATACTCAGATCAAAACGGGAACTATATCATTAACTTCAATTACATTAAAGATTTAACAAAAAAAAATTATGGTTATGTAATAAAGGTTGAGAACTATTCTAATCATATCGCAGAAAATCTACAAACAACAAATATAAATCCAGGCAATAATAACACCGTTAACATTAATGCTTGGGAGGTGGTAAGGTTAAAAATTCATCTTTCTATAATGAACAATAATAATCCACCACTCTATATTGCGACACATTTAACAACAGAAAGCGGTACATTCAATAATACCGCCGTAAACGGAAATGGGGAACAAGATATCGAATTGATGGCAAAGCCGTCTTGGAATATGGTTCTTCGTTTTTACTATTTTTTAAATAATCAGATACATTTTATTGACAAGCAGGTAAATACAAATAATGATGATTTTCAAAACTTTAATTTCACCATTGATTGTGCTTTATTTTAGTTTCATCTGCAATTGGTTCTTTTGTGGATCTAGAGATTAAATGGAAATCCTTAACTTTAAATCCTCAAAATTTAAATTATGAAATTCGGACAAGTTGAAGACCCGTCGCAGATAGATTTTACCCTTCCAAAAGACCATCCAAGAACTGCAGAAATTCTGAAAAAGAATACGAAAGGTCTTGAAGATATTTCCATCGGTTGCGCCAAATGGAACAAAACCGATTTGAAAGGCTTCTATCCAAAAGGAACGAAAGATGAGTTGACGTATTACGCGACACAGTTTAATTCCATTGAGTTGAACGCGACTTTCTACGGAATGCCTTCTGCGGAACAGGTGCAGACTTGGAAAGAAAAGACCCCAAAAGATTTTAAATTTTTTCCCAAAATTACGAACACCGTTTCTCATTTCAGAAGACTTTTGAATATTACGGATGTCGTGACACAATTTGCAACGGCCGTTTTGAATTTTGATGAAAAGTTGGGTATGGTTTTCCTGCAGCTTCATGATAACTTTAAGCCGAAAGATTACGAGCGCTTAGAAAAATTTATAAAAGATTGGCCTAAAGAAATTCCTCTCGCAATAGAACTTCGCAACAACGAATGGTTTTCAGACGAGGAAGTTTTTGAAAAAACGATGAAACTTTTTGAGGAAAAAAATATCACCAACATCATCGTAGATACTGCAGGAAGACGAGATATGCTTCACATGAGATTGACGACGACAAGTGCTTTTATCCGTTATGTTGGAGCCAATGCAGAAAGCGATTATGCAAGATTAGATGATTGGTTGCAAAGATTAACCGATTGGAAAAAACTCGGATTACAAAATCTATACTTCTTTGTTCATCAAAATCTTGAAAAAGCTTCACCTTTGCTTTCCGCACACTTCATTGAACAAATGAACAAGGATTGGGGAACCGAAATTCATGTTCCGGTAATGGCGGATGCGAAAACTTTGTTTTAGATAGATGCAGTCTAACTTTTCCTTTAATGATCAACGCGTACGACAAAGGAAACCAAAAAAGTTTCGTGATTGAAGGCAGCGAAACTCCGCAAACTGTTCCCGTTTGGATGTGGATTCTCATCCTTGTTATCGCAGCTTGGGGAGCATATTACGGGATTACTTATTTTACAGGATTTCCATATTAGTTTTTATTGATATGCTGAGAAAGCGGCTTCAAATTTTTTTGAAGCCGCTCTTATATTTGAAAATATTGCACGAAAATTTACGCCAAAAATTCAATCTCTTTGTCCTTGAAATCGTTTTTGTCAACCAGTTTGTTCATGGTTTTCAGCATTTTCTTGCGTAATTGTGCCAATTTCCTAATGTTCTTATCTTCGCTGTAATCGAAAATATTGTCTTCAAAAGAAAATGTGTCTCCTTTTTTAAATTCGATCTTGTTTTTCTTGGCTTCCTTCAAAAGCATCATGTTGGTCATCGTTTCCAACAAATGATGTTCAGAGAACGCGAGGTTTTTCAACGTTCTTAAAATTTGTTTTTTATATTTTTTCTTCGCGCCCATAATATTTAATCTTAATTTTTTTATATAAATTCCCAACTCCCAATCTCGCATCTCGAAACTCGAAACTCGAAACTCGAAACGGGTTTCAAAGTTAACCAATTTTCCTCGAACATAACCCAAAATCCCTATCTTTGTTCACCATGCCGAAAAACGAACTTCTTTCACTTATCGCTCTTGCCAAAAACAAGGACCAAAAAGCGCAAACCAAACTCATCAATTCTTATTGGGTGGATGTTTTCAGCTTCGTGATGAAGAAGGTTCAGGATGAAAACGTTGCCGATGAAATTACGGTTTCCGTTTTTTCAAAAGTTTTGTCTAAACTTGAAATGTATGACCCCAATTTTCAGTTCAAGACTTGGATTCTCACCATCGCACAAAATTCTGTGATTGATTATTGGCGTAAGAAATCTCGTGAAAATGAAGACTCAACCGACAACTTCGACAATATTAAAAATCAGTTTGCACGGTCACCCGAAGAACTTTTAATTTCCGAAGAAGAACAGAAACAAATTATTTCCGTCATTGAAAGCTTGGATTCTAATTATCAGGACATCATTCAACTTAG
>APMI01002136.1_pt1 | contig 16890 bp, 11 predicted proteins | sample 667938 | NCBI WGS metagenome assembly APMI01 (sample SAMN01084076, study PRJNA167559) | wastewater metagenome | biome: Wastewater | place: Denmark: Ejby Moelle, Odense | collected 2011-11-28 | reverse complement strand
TGACAATTAATTTAATGAGCAGATCAATAAAGGTTTAAATAAAAAACATAAGTAAAATCTCTGAATTATAAAATATATTCTTATCATAATCAAATAAATTCTCCAAAATTTTGTATTAATTCCAAATTGTTCCTATTCCCATATACCATATTTTTCAAACATTTAGGCTTATTTTCCTAGGTGATCACCAACTTCAAATGGGACTAAGCTGTTATTTTTATATACATTCTTTTGAAATAATAAGATTTGCCAACTATGAATTCTACATTATCTTGTTTTTATATAATGGCTTCAATTTTACCTGTGCCATCTGATAAGTAGCATTGTATATGTCTGCTGCTTTATTTTATTATTTAGTGCAGCTGAGCGATCAAACTGAAAGACTCATTTTAAATGAAGTTCCAGCGAGACAGTCCGATAATTGATGGCCATTTTGCATTATGGTATTACAGATCATATAATAAATTATCGAATTTTAAAAATTTAGACAATCCTTATTTAACTTTCACAAAGAATATCTCTTATTATTTCAAAGCTTCACAATTATTACTAACAATTTAATATGAAAATTTTTGATATAATTTAAGCTAACATTATTTGATCACAACATAATTTCCTTATTTAATTTACGGTATATAATTAGTATAGCAAACAATGATACCAGATTAGTCTCCACCGATAAATTTAACTTTGGCATTAATTTATAAATTGGTCAAAAGTGAATTTTATTATTGAATATAATTTTTCTAAAATTTGAATATTATTATTTTATGTACTCTTAATTTTATGTTAAATTTGTTTTATTTGGGTTTTTATCGGTAACGTTGATCTTTTTAAAGGTTTTAAATTGTTATGTAATTTAGTTTTATATTTTTCCGCTTGTATGATTTTTTTATAACAGGTTATTAATGTGTATAAGTCATCAGCGATTATAAAATAAATTGTTGTTGTCGAGGCGAAGATTGAGATACTACTGCGTGAAGTGGTTTGGGTAATCGTGCAAATAGATTACCCTACTTTTTTGTAAAAATGTATTAATTATGCCTTCGATTTTAAACAAAGAATCCTGATTAATCTTATTTTTATTATTAATATTCTTGTTCATATTAATCAGATTATTCTTCTTTTTCTTTTTCTTATTCATCTTCAAATTATTATTCTTATTAATTATTACTATGATTATAAGTATGAAGATTATAATATTAATATTCTCGTGATTATTCTCTTGATTATTCTCTTGATTATTCTATGCGCATCTATTTCATTTTACTATTAATATTACTTTAATTATTTTGATTTATTGCCATTTATATTTTACTTTTGAATTGTATCGAAATTTCAGATGATTTCAATGAACTATTATCATTTTGACTTATTTTGAAACTGGTTTCATCTAAAAAACTAAGCATTTTGCTCTATTTTGATTCATTATTCTCAGAAGAAGCAGAAATTTCTTCTTTTTCGCGTTTAGTCTTTGATGATCCTGTTGAATATTATTAATTTGTAAAAAATGATGGAATTTTATAACTTTATGCATCTCTTCGTTAATTTATTAACAATTATTCGATTTTTATTAATTTTTATGTATATATTTATACATCTGCTTTAACTTTGATCTCATTTTATTAAGGTTTGAAGCAATTTGCAATAGAAGAAAAAGACTTATTAACTTGTTGACATGTGAGATCATCGAATTGAAGTGAAATAATTTTCAGATAAGTTTTTATTAGATTGTCATCTAAAACAACATTAGGGGAAATTAAACTTCTAAAAAGTATTTAATGAACACTTTTGATGAGTTACTTACTATGTTAGTCAATTTTGGTCTTTATTTTTTATGTCACATTATGAATTATTTATTAATATTTTCTTATTGTTTTTCCTACGCTCAGGATGTGGCAATCTTTTAGTACTATTGGCAATTATATTAAGCCTATGAAATTATGTTTATCTTTATGAGGACTTTTATTTAGTTATTGAATAGAGCTGACTGAACATTTAGCTGAACAATTTTCAGATAGACCTATACAGATTACAGATGGCTGCATAGATATATTATATATAAACCGCACCAAATCATTAAAATAAAGATCATTAATATCATAGGAATTGACTCAGATTAATTACAAAGCACAATAAATTAATTATACAAAATTTTGCCTATAATTATAATATCGAGCATATGAATGAAATATTAACATTGGAGCAAATTTCCGAAATCGATACTTTCAGCCTCGAATAAAAAATATAATAACTCGAGCATCATTAACATGCTCAATATTACACTCAGCTGATCGCCATAGCAAAACTGGAACTACGCGAAAGATACAAAGTCGAATAGTTTGGAAGAATGCTGATCAATGATGAGATCCCTATTTTTCCATCTATACCTGCGATTAATTTTGATACAGGGATTAAGAGTGAAAAACAAATTGTAACTAAGAAGCAGACTATGAAAAGTTAGAGAAAAATTGGATTTGCGGATTGTCTGAAAAAATCGTTGATTACGGATGATGATGCGTTGTTTATCGGGCGGGCTGCCATGGGGAATTATAAGTATGTCCCCAAGCAGAAATCGTGTAATACTACTGGTAGATAGAGAAAACATAGTGAAATTTAGTCGAAAAAAGTAGAAGCAAAGAAAAAATAATTATTACCCCGTATACCAAAACCTAATGCAACTATTGAAATCGGTAGAAAATCGTAATTGAGAACATAATCTAAAATGATAACAACTCCATCAACAAAGTCAATATCAAGATAAAGCATAAAAAGCGAATCAAATCTATAGAAAAGTACATCATTATTAAATCAAAATGCAAAAACAAATAAAGTATAGGTAAAAATAATAAACCCAATACAATTTAATAAATCGTAGACCTCACCATAGAAATAGAAGTAAAAATAAAAGAAAATATAGTCGCCGAAATTGTTTATCAAATATATTGAGAATGATGTATACGATGGTGAGAAACTTGTGCTAGATGCACCTCAGAAATTAGCTGATTTGCAGGCTGATACTGAAGTTAGTTAATAGTAAATTAAATAAGATTTAGCGTCAATTGTTTTAAATAATTCATAAATAAGCGAATTAAACAAAAGTACCATGAGATAGACAAATTAAAAAATATAAAAAAATGAAACCTAATACGACCGATATAATAAAAAATAATAAATCGAATAATAGATAGCAATTTTCAACAAATCCAAAACTTTCAGTTATAACTAAATTAAAGCAAACCAAGACAGAAATTTTGAATAACAACTTGTGCACAGGCTAAAGCAAAATACAAATAAAGAATAATCGTAACAATAAAAAAGTCGATAATAGATACCTGAAGAGATATCAAACACTTCGATTATTTTTACAAGAAATCAAATCGATAACGATACCAGTAGACAAACAAGTCAGATTATGGTATGTCAACCTCATAATAACAATAACAATAGTAATAATAATAAAAGTATATAATCTCCTGGTGCGAAATTAAATAATAAAGAAAAAAAAGCAAAGAGCGTGTCACACTCTGCTGCTAGTATTACTAGAAATGCTCAAACTACACAATTACTTAGCAATTCGAATCAAAAGAAGCTTCAGTAATCAGTTGAGTTAAATATTAAACCAACATCTTAGTCTAGTAAATAGATCAATAATCAGACAGATAAAAATATACAAAAAGTAGACAAAATAGGTACTAAAACAGGTACCAATTTCTATAAGTCAAAAATTCCAACAGTTCCATTTTACACTCCAGCATAAACTCCCAGAGATCGATTTTTCTAACATCCCGCTCAACCAGCATAACCCAATTTTCCTCCACCTAATTCAATACTACAACCCGTCCCTTCCCCTATATTCCCTTATCACTAGTATATTCCAACATTTTCAAAATTATTCCCGCACTCAGCCAACCTGTCCATCGACATCCGTTCAATATAGAAACAGTTATCCGATCACATAAATAAAAATATAAATAAGTTAAGTCTCACTGATTAATATCTGCGGATTCGTTAAAATTAATTATTGTTCAAAGTTGTATCATAATCATAGAAAGCTGTCAAATATTCACACATGTTTGCTATTGATTTAAGTGGATTCATTAACAGGGGCCGGATTATGACTGATCGAATTAAAGGAAATAAGTAACAGACTAAATAAGAAGATATATTACTGTATAGGGTTGTCAGACAGAAGGAAGATGTCTATGATATTATCAATAATGCTTTCCATAGAACTTAAAATTGGTATTAATTACCACATGGTATGGATTTGAAACTGTCGTGGAATTTGTTATGGACTTGGTCGAAACCACAAATTGATATTAAGTAATTGTTCTACTTTCAGAAGGTTAATCATTTCTTTGGCAATAAATAGATTGCGAGAAAGGATTTATTAAAGAAAAATATTTAACGTATTAAAAAATTAGGGGCCAAAGCCAAGACAGCATTCGACATCATTCCTGAAACTTATTTTTTACCTGGTTAGAACATGCAATTTGTTCGAAAATTTCGTGAACAGTAGCATAAACCAGGTCTAAATTACTGGATTATGAAACCAGTAGGATTATCTAGAGGCAGAGGTATTTAATTAGTTACTAAATTATAAGATATTGTATTCACATAACCTGTTGTACTGCAGAAATATCTCTAAAATCCATTTTTATTGGACGGGTATAAATTTGATATGCGTATCTATGTGCTGGTGACTTCAATGAATCCTTTATAAGCTTATGTTTATAAATAAGGTTTTGCGAGGATTAGTACATAGAAATATTCACTTGAAAGTGAGAATGTGCATAATAAATTCATTCATCTCACTAATTTCAGCGTGCAAAAGTAAAATCTATAACAATCTTCATAACAATCTCCAAATTAACCCTTAAAACCAAAATAAATTTCGGCAATGACTAGCCTATAAACAGCATTAGGTGGTTGCAAGCTAACCTTAAAAAGCCTAAAGCAGAAACTGGCCTCCCATAACATAGACTGGCACGATAAAATTTAACCACAAATTTAAAGCATCGTGATAAAATCCTTGATCTCCTGCATGAACACAATCCCACAGAACCCAAACTGTTTCTAACTATTCGGCTACGACATAATAATCGACAGTAATCTAAAATGCTGGTTGATATAAGTTAACAGCTCACCCTCTTTATAGAAAGATTACACTATTGATTAGATTATTAAACAGCAACTTATTGATGATATTGTTTAAATTGTGCAACCTGTGTCTTATGATCGGGGGAGATTGTTGGAGGTTGTGACGCGGAGAAGGAAGGAATTATAGGGGTTGAAGAGTAGTATCAATACTGGCAATAATTCTAAATAGCAACTCAATGCGGATTTGGGGTATATACTTCATGGCAGGCCGTTAAGGAAATATGGGGATAATGTGAGTAATAGTAATTTTAAGAGAATTGCACCTGGGGATATGTATCAGAGTATACTAAAGACTGTGCAGCAATATAAGTTAACATCAATTGCAAAAGAAGAAACATGAAATTACTAATAAGATTCCCTCATTATTGATATTTTTCATATTTAGTCCAACAATCCCTATAAAATAAAAATAAAATCAATATAAAAATCAGACAAGAACAATATTATCTTTCCTTAACACCCTTTTCATGGCCCATATCTGCAGCAGCATAACAATTAAAACAAAGAAAGACTCAATAAGTGTATACATGCGATAATAACTCATAGATTTCAATAAATATTAACTATTTAATTTTTATTGTATTGATGATAGACCTGTGTAATGACTACTTTGCGTTATGAACTAGGAGAGTGAGGACAGTCTTAAGGAGAAGAGGGCCATATCTGATTTTATTGTTTTTGTTTATTATAATTGAGGAATTGACAATATTTAGTAGTCAATTTACCACTGGATTAGTTTTGGCGGGCCTGGTGGACCATCAATAAACACAATCTGATACTTCTGATTCTATTTAAACCCAACCTAAAACACAAAACTGGTATAAAATTATTCCGATTTGACAATAATCCCATTTTCACTATAAACATATATCTTCGTAACATCGAAAGGACTCAATTATTTGATCTGTATATATCTTCTTTTCCCATTTTAATCATATTATACAAAATAGGCTCTCCCACGCATTTTTAAATTCTGTTGTGGTGATTATTTTGAGTATATGTAGAAATATAGTCTGGTTTATAAGATGAATGTGTTTGTTTATGATGCATGGAATAATAGAGCTGATTGTTACCATTTTTATGATTATTATTGTTTGATTTTTTGAGATTATTATGGTTAGTATGTTGTGTAACTTATTGTGAAAGTGAGGAACATTAAGAGAAATAACAGTTTTAGAAGAAGGATTTACATGATATAGAGCTATCTATCTTATTAGTATATATAATCATAATAATCTCACAACATAATACAATTGCTATTATTATATGTATGACAATTAAAAAAGATAGTAAAATAAACACTTAAATATAACAGTAATTACAGGCAGTATATCACATTCAAAAAACAACTTCATCGTATACTGCATTATTAAAGGCCAATTTCTTTACAACCCCTTGCGTCCCCCATTTTGCCACTCCCATAATTATTATTATTGAAAACTTTCCAAAACCTCAAAGTCTAATCCGCAGATGCCGTACACACAGTCGATGCATCAGGACTTAATGACATATGTAATACACGTTGAGTATGACCGTATAGCTACATTACTTTCTGGCAGTTCAAGTAGTTTATAGCTGATTTATCTACTTTCCATATGCTTAGCTGGTTTTATGAGTAACCGTGAGAGCTGACTATTTAGCGTTGTTCTGGATGGCATACTATTGAGCATACTTGGCTATCTGTGTTTATTGTGTTTATGCATTTGCCTGTTTAGATGTTCCACATTCTCATTGTCTTATCTGATGTACCACCGCCTGTAATAAGTAAATTTCTTTGCCATGGACACCAAGATAATGCTTTGACTGCTCCTTTATGTCCTTGTAGATTGAACCTAGGTCTACCCATATTGACATCCCAGACAATGGCAAGATCATCATTACTACCCGATGCTAACCCACATGCATCATGTTTAAGCCCACAAACCTAACCCCGATGTCCCTGCAACCTAGATACAACATTATGATGTGCTCTGATATCATGTGCTAGTATAAGTGAATCCCGTGAGCCAGTGTACAGTGGGCCGTAAGTAAATGCTGATGAGGATACGCGTTGAGAGTGGCCTTTCAATGTGCGCACGATTGTTTATGATTAGATATCGTAGAGTTGGGTCTTGCCGTTGCTCAACCCTACCGATAATAGGGAGCCTTGGGGGTGGAAAGATAAGGAGCAGATGTAATTTGAGTCTTATTGAGTGCACAGCTAGGATATTTGTTTTGGCGAATATAAGTATACTCTTTATGCGAGACCAATAGCTAGTACTCCTTTTGAGCTCCAGTCTAATAAATTTAGATAGTAATCATCCTTGATATCAGGGGCATCGAGTATTTTCTCCGCACTAGGGTTAATAATCCTTTGATATTCAGGCATATATTAAACATTTTCAGCTTTATTAGCCAAAAGCTAGAAAATATGTGAATCGAAACTACCCTTATTTCCTTGATGCTGATTGACAATCATTTCACGATATAGAAATTTCTCATAGGTATCACATGCAGAGCCATCAGTATTAGCAACTATATTGTTGAATGAATTTGATTTATCTAAGATAAAACGATCGCTGTGTGATTTTCTCAGCATTTAAGTGTTCGTTATAATAATAGATATTAATTATATATAGTTATTACTAACTGATTATTATTTTATCAACTGAATCAGTTAAATTTAATAAATATTTTAATAGTATCTCAGTCAGTTGTTATTTTTGAGTGTTAAACTAGTTTAAGATAGAAACAGTATGTTTATGAACATATATGATGAATTGAAGAATTATGATATAGTAGATCGTAATAATTATAAAAATGAGCTCAAAATACTCGCAATATCGCAAAATCCACCAACTGCCCACTTCTAACCCCCAAAACACAAACAAAGCTCTACTAGATCTGCAATAACTAGATTGCATGCTTTTGAGTATAAAAAACACGCCAACTGTCAATCCTCAGCAGATACCAGTCTCACCGAGAAGATGGCGTAAACCCCTACAAAATTAGTAGCAATACTAGAAATGCAATTCCGTTAAATTCTCTTAAAGTGCATAAACATGTGATTTAACTACCAATATTGATTCGTAATGTTCAAACTGGAATAATACAAATTAGAAACTACCATCGACTATTAGAAGTATAGCACACCGAAGGTATCAGACTTAACATTATGATAAAGATGATTAAGAGTTGATGCTGGGTTAGGAAATATTTAGTAAAACTGGGTTCAATGGCTTGGATTGTGTTTCTTCTTTGTCCATACTGTAAAAAGAAGAAAATTATACAACCAATAAAAATATTGAAGTTATGAAAAAATTCGATTCCATTAAGCATAAAATTGGGAATAAATATATTGACTAAATTAGTGCGTAGAGAATATTACAACAGTTGGCTCAGATATAGAAGATTGTTAATGGTTTGTGATATTTTATTTAATACTGCTTTTTTAATACTTTATAAATTAAAATAACATTTAGTTAGAAATTACTCAATTTTACTATAATTTGTTCAACTGACTGAGTTATACAATGTGATATTCTAATAATAACTTTAAATGTACTCGCCTCAGAATTACGTAGAAAAACCCCTAAACTTACTCACATTCGATTCGCTAGGCCACGCAATACTAAACAGACAGACCCTCTAGTTAATATAATCAATTCCAAAGCCAATATCGATACTAGCAATCGCAGGCCCATACCGCACAGGCAAATCATACCTGTTAAACTCGTTAGTAGCAGGAAGCGGGTGCAATCTTGGTTAATCATAGAAATTTCAGGTTAGTTCAACTACTAGATCATGCACTAAAGGGTTATGGGTCTGGGGAAAACCATTAACTTCGGTTGATTAGAATGGCAAAATTACCAATGTTCTCATTATTGATACTTAAGGCTTCGGAAGTGTGCATTAAGTGCATGATAAACGCATTATTATACTTGCACTACTTTTGAGTACTTGCTTTGTGTATAATTCTAAGGGGTTGATCGATGGGGATTCGATTAAAGATTTACAGTACGTTATTGAAGAAACTAAGAAAGTTAAAAGATAATTATGTTTTGATTCAGTGACTGATTTTCATTGGATATTACGTGATTTCCATTACCAACTAGTAAACTAGCTAGGCTTCTAGATATCATCTGACCAATATATGTAAAATTCCCTAAAGCAATATTGTGATACAACTGCCTAAACTCACTAATTATTCGAATTATTATGTAATTTCTTCCGCAACCGTTCATGCCATACCTTTTTAACCCCATAAACAAACCCCAGTATATAACAGAATCCGCAATTTACAAACCAGTTGCTAAAATTCAAGAAAATAATATTAAATAGAATTCCTAGTCTTAATTTAGATGGAGCTGTGTTAGGCTAAATTATATAGGCGTATGTTTCTGCCATGAATTAGAATTATACCGAAAATGGAGTATATAGGGAAGGAGCCGAGTGTCGGTTGAGGATCACCTGTCTCAGTCAACTTTGTAAGGAATTATAACATATTTTATTGTAAGAGACTGCATAAAAAAGGGTTAAAATGATTAAAATGGCATTAAATGATGTTTAGGACAGTTTTATAGCCAAAATGACTAGCTAAAAACAGATTAAAATATTGAAGTAAGAAGTTAATATGCTTATATCTTAATTTGAGTCAGTGAGTGCTCCAACCACAAGCAAGAACATAAAAATAAGAGAAGGAAGATAACCAAGACAAAGTACTTCATTACCAAAAATACGATAACCTCGATCATCAACCCAGCCAAACTAATTCGGAAGTGAACTCTAAATCCGTAATTCGCGTAACAGCAGCCGCATATAGATGGCAGCAATACAAAAAATCCGTTAATAACTATAATCAAAAATCCACCGCTATGAACTATAATTAACTGAGCACAACCTATAACTAGCATAACTGAAAACAACAAATAATTAATTACTATTAATGAACAACAAACTCTAATAAAATATATTATAAATCACAAATATTTCAATGTTAAAATAAAGGGAACATACTTTGCATATAATGGAAATCCAATAAAAAATGTAACAAATGCGGAAATAGTATAATTAAAATTATTCATCATTGCAGAAAAATAATTAATTATTACTAGAAAAATAAGAATATTTATAAGCGAAAATTGCATAAATTTAGATCATTAATATGGAAAGATAATCAGCTCTGGCTAAAAGATATAAATAGAGGATTAAGTAGTTGGAGAAATAATTGCAAGATATGCGAGTAAAACATTAGATATAAATATAATAGGTTAAATAAATATACCGATGTAAAGATATACCACATCAATAATAATAAAATAAACATGAATACAACAATAATAGTTATAATATTGAAGCATTGAAGCAATACACTGATCGCATATTCCTGTTATAATAATAAATCTCTCAGTTAACAATTGATAAGATGCAGATATAGCATAAATTACAATCAGCATAATCTAAGATATAGTCAATAAAATCGGCAGCATTAATATAAAATGAACTGGCATCTAAAAAATATAAATAAAAGTAATGTGCATTGATATAACTGCATTCCGTACAATTACAAGCAAAATAAAAATTAATTACAGACATATAAATTAAACAGCAACAATAACGAGTTTCATATCAGTAATAAATCTAAGCGATAAATAAGAAAAATTAATAAATAGTATTAAATTTGTAAAATTTATTGAAAGATAATTAGTAGGAAATTAAGAAATTGCAGGATTAATGTGTATAAGCATGTTAACGGTATCAAATATAGTGTGCGTTAAGAATTGAGAAATAGAAGGAAGTTTAGAAATTGATACAGGAAATTTAGTATCAAAGGGGGCTGCAAAGTAGGAATTATGATAGCAGTTTTTAGAACTAAAAATTATTAAGATAATAATTGCTCAGTAGTAAAAAACAAGTAATGAATTTATCATAATTACTGCAAACTAGTCAAAAATGTGAATAGTAATTACATACATAACTAAACAGTCAAAAATAAGCGCATAAATCACATATCTAATAACTGAAAAATTTCCACCACCTCTAAACAGTACGTTTGTAAAACAAAATATCAGCCTTAGTAAACAGCAACAGTCACTTAAAATAAATTAACAAACAAATTGAAGATCTTCAATCCCAAATTCTATAACTTTCAGAATAAAAACAATAAAAAATAAAATAATTGTAATACAAAAATGAACATATCACAAATTTACAGAGATAGCAATAATTATTGAGAACATAAAACAATAAATTAAGTCGGCTTGCTTAATAACTTACTGGCATTATTAAAAATCATAACAAAGAGTTATAAGAATTGGCTGACAAAAACAATAATAAATTATAATAAAAATAAGGGAAAATTATGGAGATGATATCAAAAATTCATGAAAAATAAAAATAGTGCTATATCCTAAATGAGAGACTATAATCTTCAAGAAAGTAACTCTAAACAAGTCAAAAACAATCTCAAAAGCAAATATCTGATAAAATATAATAAAAAAACTCCTAAATATTAAAACTTTCAAAAAATCTGCAATCATCTCAACTTTCATTATTATAAAGTCAAGCATAGTTAAACAAAATTTCCCAAAAATATTCTCTTTTATAACAACGTCATCAACATCTAGACTAAATACTACAATCACAAGTGACTGATGTGAAATAAAGAGCCAATCGAGAAATACAAAGAATTAATGCGGTTGTCATACAATTGTAAGAAGAAATTAAGAGAATTAGTTAAGAGAAGATGTAGGCTTAGAAAATGATTAGAATTTATTAAAATGATCAAAGGGAAACTGTTAATGTTATCGCTGATATCAAGAGGAAATATCAGAAAAATGTGGATAGTTATTAAACTAATATTAAACTTATGAGGAAAAAATCTATAGAACTAGATTTATAAAATAGATAACTTAAAGATAAATTAGCGAAAATATAGAAAAAATTATAATGTATCCAAATATCGAAATAAATTTTATAGCAAAATTATAATGAAGATTTCAAATTGTGGTGCAATAAATTTGAGGTATTGGAAAAATAAAGGCAAGTAAAAAGATCGTTAAGCAATTGTTAGCTTACTAGTAACTGATTTTTAATAATTATCTTCTCCTCTATTGTATAAAATGTAGTTTCATAGAATAATTATCAATATAAGACCATATCTAATAAAAATTTGCATGAAATAATTATTAAAATAAATCAAAACCATTTTATACATTTCAAGCATGTACAATCGCTTTGTACGCATATTTCAAATCACTCAAATTTTTATGTTTAATATTTGAAACAATTTTATTATTTTCTCCTGTAAAATTGATACGACTTTCAGTAGACAGATTTCCAATGTAATGCGATTGCTAAGTTTTATGCCTATTAGTCTGTGCTAATTTACTCTATCTTTCCAATATCAGTTCTTAATTTAATTATGCTTGCTATGTTTTTATTTTTAAATCGGAATTCGGTCGATTTGACATCTGCGAGAACGGTATCTTCAGACTTCTATATTAATAAATTTATAATTGTACTTTATCTTATCGCGGTAGCAGTCCAGTTCTCGATAATTAATCGGTTTGATACTTTTCTTAGTAAATTAATTCGTATAACTACTAGTCCTCTTCCCCGCAGAATAGCTAGGAAATAAATTAGATTATCTTTATTTAAATGCGAAATTAGGTACTTGCCCATATATCAAATATTATCGACTATACGTTGATCTTTGTATCGGTTGATTTCTAAATTAATACGCGGTTTTATTTGCACGTTTTGGGTAACTTGTTTAATCTGGCGCTTTGTAATTTGAACGATCTATATTGTATTAGTAAATATATACTTGTTGTTTATAGCTGAATTGAGATTGGAGTGCTCTGATTCATTAAGGCTTTTGCTCGCTATTTTAGTAATTTCATATCTTGGTTTAGCGATTATTTTATGTTTGGTTTTGGACGAAGATGTTTGCGTTTGTTTATGAATTTGTAGTAAGTTTTCTTAGCGATCTGCATATTATATATAATGTACATCGGATTGAGCCATACCTTAAGCTATAATTTTCTCAACAATCCTAATCTTCTTATTAATATCTTCCAATCTCTGCTAATTTATATTGTAATTTCGATCGGTTTGAATAATTTTAACAATATTTTAGATTTGTCTATCGATATCTTTGTTTATAAAACTTTATTTATTGTTATGACTGCTATTAATTTGTTGTTTGTGATGATTATTATGTTTATCTTTTATTTTGGCTGAGTTTGCCAATTTCATTTCTAATAAAAAATCGATCTTATTTTACAATTATTTTATCGATATCGGTATTTGCTATATCTATTTATATGCTGGTTAGGCTGAGTGTTAGTGGATGGAGAGAACTTGTGAAGCTGATAGACTTTGATCGGCTTTGTTATTATTGTTTAAGCGATTTACAGTGCAAGAGTTTACAGATCGTACTGATTTATTATCATCATCATTATCATTTTTACAACTGGCAATAGTCTTAGTTATCCTATGACCAACATAATTAGAATAATTTTTCATCGATCTCACAAAATCTTTAATATCTTTATTACCATTATCATGCATTTTATTAGCCTTCAAATCCAATGACCGATTATTATTAATACTTCTAATTTATTACTCATCAATATTGTTGGGATAGAACCCACATTTTGATTTTACTATCACTCGAAATTTTGTCGGTTGACGATTGTACGTGTGATTGCTGTTTATTAATCTTGATGATGACATTTTTTATGGTGGGTAGATAGGTAGGGGAATACTGGATAATAAACTTATTTATTAGAAGTTATCATAAACTAAGTTTAATTATATTGACACAGATAAGAGATATAATAATATAGATACTAAGATTCGATACAATGGGCTTCAAAATAGTCGCAATTTCAGGCTCCCTTTCCAAAGCTTCATCAAATTCAGGATTGATAAAAGCCTGCATTTTAGCAAACAATCCTTAGATCTAAATAGATGTAATTGATATCAGTGGATTCCCTCTTTTCAACATGGATACAGTTTTATAATCAGGTTACCCCGCAGATGTGCAAGCTGCACGTGAAAAAGTTACCCAAGCTCATGCGATTATATTTGCTAGTCCTGAACATAATTATAAAATATCTGCAGCTTTGAAGAACGCATATGATTGGATTTCGTTTGCACATGACCCTAAAATAAAAGCACCGTTAAGAGAAAAAGCTGCTGCTTTGATGGTCTGCTGTCTGTCAGATGGTCTTAAAGCTCAAGAACATTTTAAGAGAGTTTGTGAATATTGTAAGATTAAATTAATGGATAAGGCTCTTTTGATCAAGAAAAACTAAGCTGATTTCGATAACGGAAATGTTAAAAGTTAAAAAATAATGCACGAAGTTCAATAGTTTTTGAAAGGTTTTGTTGCCTTCTTGAAATAAAATGTACCACCTTGATCAATTATTAAGTGTTAAATTATTTACTGCTATATTAAGTAAATCCTAAATATTACAGATATATTTATTGAAGACCGTTAATAAATATTTCATAGCCGAGATGTAATACAGTTCAAGAGGCGGTGACTAGAAATAAGCCTCAAGCTCAACCCTACGTGAGAGCTATAATTCAACAAACATGCAGCGAATGAGTGCATCATCAAGCCAGATCGTGGATTAAATTCGTAAAAAATATGACACTCCAACCCGCAGATAATTAAAATAAATTCAAACAAAATCATTAGCTGATCGACCACAAAGTTACGGTGTATAAAATAATATGAAGAGATCAACTGCTAATTTGTACTGCAATAGTAATATCAGTAGTGTCAGTAGTATCAATATTAATAATGAAAATAGTAAATGGGGAGTTACGTTAGGGCAGAGTAAGTTTGTGGAAATGAGTCCAGGGTTTAGGAAGGAGAATGTTAATGGCTAGGAATAGACTATTTTTAGGAGGATCAAGGAAATGAAAGATTCGTTGTTGAATAAGAATGATAAAATTAAGACTACTAAATCTATATATGAGCCTAGGTATTCTGAGAAGGCTGAGATTCGCACAAATGACAGCAGAGTAGAAAATATCGATAAGATAAACTCAAAAATACAGCAAATTTTACATTGTTTAAAATAATCCTAAGCAAAGACTTAACCATTTTCAGGCGCATAACCCTCCTTCACTCCAATATCATAACTAAAATCCGTTTCAAAGCCACCATTATAGACTAGCATAAGCAGCAGACCGCCGATGCCGTACACAACAAGTTCTTACACAAGAGTGAGTCAATTCAATAACAGCAGTATTAATTAAATCAACAACACTAGCACTAGCACAAATATTCCTGCTAGTAGATGTTCGATGCCAGTATAAAGCAAACCCCCATCAGCATCAGCATCAACAAATGTGTAAGTTAAAAACACAACTTCCATTTACCAGGAAGAAAAAAATAGATATAAAATGGTATCACCTGTACCCAAAGGAGCAATCTAGGGGTTCGATATTGCTAGTAATAGGGGTGATCGGTAAGGATCTAAAGTTAAGAGTTTTATCAGCTCCGTGCAGAAATAGAATACTGTGAGTTTCAATAAATACTAGATGAAGAATGGGAAGAAATTGGATGATTAGATAAGCAAAATATAATAGAAAATACAACAATTTGAATAATAGAAACGTAGACTAAACATCTAGTTCAAGCCATATAGTCATTCAACATCAAAATCAAGCACAAATTTAGCAAAAAGAAGCTACACAATTGATAAGCAAATCAAGCCAGCATTACCAAGACAATAATCAGCCACTCCATCATAGAGTATGAGAAAAGGTTAAGAGACATACTCGAGAAGAATTACTGGTAGTTGCTTATATGATAAATTGTATAAAGATAGGGATGGGAAGGATAAGTTGAAGACTAGTGATGGAAATGATTATCAGCCTAGGATATCATTCGAACCGAAGAAAGATAAAAATGTCGAAAATACATAAAATGATAAAAAATATGATAGTAAAGACAGGACAAATAGAACAGATAGAGATGAAGACACACACAAATAAAGTTAATAAAATTCTTTATTTAAATTGAAATTAATCCCAGTTGAGAGCGAACAAAAAAGTTCATCAAGTTCAAGAATATAAGTCCGAATGCTAAGCGACGATTTTAGAAGAAAAACAGATTAAGGAATTAACGATAGGAAGAAAAAATTAACTAATCAGCAATCAACTCGATCTCGAGCCACAATAAAAAAGCTGGTCTAGAAGTTAACTGAGCAGGCAAGCAGGGATGAAAAACTACGCAATAATAAACTTTATTTTGAATCAAACATGGAACCCAGCAAGTGGTAATAACTAGAACAAGAGCTCAAAAAGCATGGAGTTAAACTTACAAGATAAAAACTACATGAATCTTTCAAAGTAACAGACGAATAAAACAATCCATTTTTCTCAGTTCGTGAAAGTCAATCAAGCCTACCTGCTCTGGCCAGCAGTTACGTCTAATGCTAAAAACACTGGCAATAGCAAATTTACAAAAAACTATCAAAATAACAACTAATTGCTTAATAATTAACAGCCAATACTTTCGATTTATAGAAAAAAGGATATCTAGTGCTCTAAGACATCGTCCGATTCTTGAACATGGAAACAGGAATATTTTACCGTAACCGAGATTTGTTCCTAATATTCAGAAGAATAAGCGAATAATAAAAAATAACATTCGATCAGCTGATGTCCGCATTCTGCAGCAATGCATGATTAATTTATATCTTAAGCTCATTAATTTTTATT
>APMI01010623.1_pt1 | contig 16896 bp, 23 predicted proteins | sample 667938 | NCBI WGS metagenome assembly APMI01 (sample SAMN01084076, study PRJNA167559) | wastewater metagenome | biome: Wastewater | place: Denmark: Ejby Moelle, Odense | collected 2011-11-28 | reverse complement strand
CCCCCACTTCCCCTTGACCTTCGCCCCGCCACCCCGACAATCAGCGCCACATATCATCACGACAGGGGCGTCCCGCCGCAGGGACTGAGACAGGCCTTCCTTGGCCCGAACCCTCCGAACCTGATGCGGGTCATGCCGCCGAAGGGAGTTCGCTCGGAGGTTCGTCTCAGTTTCTTCAGGTCACAGGCCCCCATTTGAAACTTTAAACCTGAAACTCCGCACCTCCTCATGATCGCCTCCACCGACTCCTTCGAGCCCCATTCCTCTGACCAGCTCCCCGCCTCCACCCGCGTGTATGTGCAGGGCCAGATCCACCCGGACGTGCAGGTGCCCATGCGCGAGATCGCCCTCTCCCCCACCAAGAGCTTCAACGGCCGCATGGAGATCAATGAACCCGTGCGCGTCTATGACACCTCCGGCCCCTGGGGCGACCCCGCCTACAAAGGCACGGTGGAAGAAGGCCTCCCTGCCCTGCGCAAAAACTGGATCCTCGCCCGCAACGACGTGGAAGCCTACGAAGGACGCGCCATTGAGCCGCGTGACAACGGCTACCTCACCGCCAACCACGCCGAATACGCCGCCGCCAAGCGCGAAGGCATCCTCAGCCCCCTGAAGGCCCCCATCAATGCGCAGCGTCAGCCTTTGAAGGCGAAGGCGGGCAAGGTGGTCACGCAGCTCGCCTACGCCCGCGCCGGCATCATCACCCCGGAGATGGAGTTCATCGCCATCCGCGAAAACATGAAGCGCGCGAAGATCGCCGACTTCACCAGCGACATCGTGCGCAACGACCTGGACAAACAGCACGTGGGCAGCGCCCAGGCGCAGACGGAGTACACGCCGGGCATCTTCAAGCGCTTTCCGCAGCGCATCCCCAATGAGATCACGCCGGAGTTTGTGCGCAGCGAAGTGGCCGCCGGACGCGCCATCATTCCGGCGAATATCAATCACCCCGAGCTGGAGCCGATGATCATCGGCCGCAATTTCCTGGTGAAGATCAATGCCAACATCGGCAACAGCGCCGTCGCCTCCAGCATCGAGGAAGAGGTGGAGAAAATGCGCTGGGCCACCAAGTGGGGCGCGGACACCGTGATGGACCTTTCCACCGGCAAGAACATCCACGCCACGCGCGAGTGGATCCTGCGCAACAGCCCCGTGCCCATCGGCACCGTGCCCATCTATCAGGCCCTGGAAAAGGTGAACGGCAAGGCGGAGGACCTCACCTGGGAGCTCTTCCGCGACACGCTCATCGAGCAGGCGGAGCAGGGCGTCGACTACTTCACCATCCACGCCGGCGTGCTCCTGCGCTTTGTGCCCATGACGGCCTCCCGCATGACCGGCATCGTCTCCCGTGGCGGCTCCATCATGGCCAAGTGGTGCCTGGCCCATCACAAGGAAAACTTCCTCTACACCCACTGGGACGACATCTGCGACATCATGGCCGCCTACGACGTCTCATTCTCCATCGGCGACGGTCTCCGCCCCGGCTCCATCGCCGACGCCAATGACAAGGCGCAGTTTGGCGAACTCGAAGTGCAGGGCGAGCTGACCAAGCGCGCCTGGGCCAAGGGTGTGCAGGTCATGAACGAAGGCCCCGGCCACGTGCCCATGCACATGATCGAGGAAAACATGGCCAAGCAGCTCGAGTGGTGCCACGAGGCCCCCTTCTACACCCTCGGGCCCCTCACCACCGACATCGCCCCCGGCTACGACCACATCACCAGCGGCATCGGTGCCGCCATGATCGGCTGGTACGGCTGCGCCATGCTCTGCTACGTCACGCCCAAGGAACACCTCGGCCTGCCCAACAAGGAAGACGTCAAAGTCGGCGTCATCACGTATAAACTCGCCGCCCACGCCGCCGACCTCGCCAAAGGCCACCCCGGCGCCCAATACCGCGACAACGCCCTATCAAAAGCCCGCTTCGAATTCCGCTGGGAAGACCAGTTCAATCTCTCCCTCGACCCTGTCACCGCCCGCTCTTTCCACGACGAAACCCTCCCCCAAGACGGCGCCAAATCCGCCCACTTCTGCTCCATGTGCGGCCCGCACTTCTGCAGCATGAAGATCACCGAAGACGTCCGCAAGTACGCCGCGGAGCAGGCGATTTCTGAAGAGGAAGCGCTGGCCCAAGGCATGACGGAGAAGAGCAAGGAATTCGTGGAGAGTGGCGCGGAGGTTTACGTGAAACCAGTTTAATTACCTCAAACATGATCAAGAGCCTCACTCTCTCGAACTTTAAGAGCTTTGGTGACCAAGAAGGGAACAGTATTCGATTTGGTCCAATGACGTTAATTGTTGGCACTAATGCTAGCGGGAAAAGCAACATCAGAGACGCTCTCAGATTCCTGCACGGCATTGCGCGAGGCTACACTCTAGCAGAGATAATTGGAGCTAAGTATGGTGAAGGGGGGGAACTTCAGTGGAAAGGCATTCGCGGAGGCGTTCGCGAAGCCGTTCGGTTAGGCGCTAAAGAATCTAGTTTTACGCTTTCCGTCACAACGGTTACAGAGCAAATCTCAAAGCGTTTATTTCAGGGTAAACCGCTTGAATTTAGGCGAGTTTGGAACTTGTCATACGCTGTCACAGTCGAGATTCCTGAGAAGGCTGGACGCGCTCGTATTAGCAACGAGTCACTGAAGTCGTTCGGATCGACTTACTTTTCAACCAATCCCGAAGTTTTGCGCGTAGAGCAGCCAGCAGATCCCAAGCTGATTCTAGCACGAGTGCTAAATCCCAAAGCGAAAAAGTATATTGGGCCAACAGTCCAGCTCCAGCGTGATCAACCATTGGTTTGTCAGCTTGCAGACCATGGCGAGTCCACTCAGACAACTCGCACTGCCTGTCGGATGTTTCTCAAGAGTCTTGAGTCGATTCGATTTCTAGACCTCGATCCCCAGTCTCTTCGCCGCCCGTCAATTCCTGGTCAGAATGTGTTCGGCGATAAAGGCGAGAATTTGTCTTCTGTGCTTCAATGGATTTGCGAAGACAAGCAGCGCAGGAACGCTCTCGTTGAATGGACGAGAGAGTTAACCCCTCTAGACGTAACCGAATTCTCTTTCCCAACAGTTAGCTTGGAAGGGAAAATCCAAACGGTCCTCGTCGAAGAAGGTGGAAGGCAAGTTTCAGCCGAAAGCGCTAGCGATGGGACTTTGCGCTTCCTAGCATACGCTGCAGCACTGTTAGGACCCGATCCAGCAAGTGGATACTTTTTTGAAGAAATTGAGAATGGGATACACCCCAATCGAATACATCTTCTGTTGGAACTTTTACAGCGAGCGACGGCCAAAAAAGAGACTCAGGTAATTGCCACCACACATTCCCCTGCTTTGCTTAACTTTTTGCGGGGCAATGCCCTCAAAGATGCGGTTTTGGTTACACGACGCAACGGACTTTCAAGAGCAATATCGTTCCAAGACTTGCCTTTGTCAGATGATGATAAAACGGTCGCCGGCGAGCTTCTAGAATCTGGGTGGTTTGAGAATATTGCTGCCTTTTTGAATGGATCCAAGGAGGAACCATCATGAGCTACAACGTTCTCGTAATTCCAGAAGACTTCACCAAGGACGAGCACATTTTGAAGCCCTTGGTTCAAAAAGTATTGTCTGACGCAGGCAAGCCTAATGCTGTTGTGGAGGTGTGCAGAAATCCAAATTTCCAAGGGATCAGCGAGGCCCTAAAGATCGAGCGACTACGCGAGGAGGTGGTGCGCCGTTATCCTATGGTGCACTTATTTTTGTTGTTTGTTGATCGAGATGGAAAAGAGGGACGTGAGCGATCACTTCAAGATTTAGCGGCCCAGCTTGCGAATGACCTCAAATCTGCACAAAGGTTTTTGACCGAAGTAGCGAGGCAGGAGGTGGAAATTTTTCCCATCGCCGGTCACGATTTGAGCGCAGAGTGGAAGTGGAATGATATTCGCCAAGATGAGAGTGTGAAGGACACGTATTTTCAAAAACTCGTTGAACGTGAAGGGACATCACTTTTTCCGCACAATGGTCGCAAACAGCTTATGGCTGCGGCAATGAGGAACTGGCAGCGAATGTGTTCCAGATGCCCTGAAGAAACAACAGCTCTGACTGAAAAGATAAAGAAAGCGTGGGAAGACTGATGATGAATAGTCAACGGCAGCCAAAAGGCCGAGAGAACTGCTTTTCCTGTTCCCCATGAACCTCCTCTTCCTCACTCAGGCCAGCTTTCTCACCTTCGCTGCCGATGCGCCCAAGCTGCCTTCTATTCCCGCAGAGCCTACGGCGAATAAGATGGAGCTGCTTTTCTCCGATGACTTTGAGCGGGCGGAGCTGGGCAAGGACAAGGGCTGGGCCATTGAGGTGCCGACGTTTTCGGTGGAGAATGGGGCGCGGACTCTCTCCGCACTGCGGAGACAATTCACCTTTCCCGAAGCCGCCTGACCGCGCTACTCTGACGGAGCCATGCCCGCCAAGCCCAAGCCTCGCACGCTCGCTCCCAAACCCGCCGCCCCTGCCGCGCCGCTGCTTGCGGATCTGCGCGAACTCATCCTCACGGCCCGCGAAGCCGTTGCCCGGACGATTGATGCCAGTCTGGTGACGCTTTACTGGCACATCGGTCGCCGGATTCATCAGGACATTCTCAAGGAGAAGCGCGCGGAGTATGGAGTGGAGATTGTCGCCGCACTGGGGCGACAATTGTCCGAGGAGTTTGGCCGGGGATTCACCGCCAAGGCGTTGCATCGCATGGTTCAGTTCGCGGAAGTTTTCCCGGACGAGCAAATTGTCGCCGCACTGCGGCGACAATTGGGCTGGACTCATTTTCGGATGATCATCCCGATGGACGACGAACTGAAGCGCGACTTCTACGCCGAGATGTGTCGCATGGAAAACTGGAGCACGCGCACGCTGGAGCAGAAGATCAAGAGCATGCTCTACGAGCGCACGGCGATCTCGAAGAAGCCGGACAAGCTCATCAAGCAGGAGCTCGCCGCCCTGCGCAGCGAGGACAAACTGACGCCCGACCTCGTCTTTCGCGATCCCTACATCCTCGACTTCCTCGGGCTGAAGGACACCTATGCCGAGAAGGATGTGGAGTCGGCGATCTTACGCGAGGTGGAGAGCTTCATCCTCGAACTCGGCATCGGCTTTGCCTTCCTGGAGCGGCAGAAGCGGATGCAGATTGATTCCAAGGACTACTATCTCGACCTGCTGTTTTACCATCGCAAGCTCAAGCGGCTGGTGGCGATTGATCTGAAGCTTGGCGACTTCGAGGCGGCGGACAAAGGACAGATGGAGCTGTATCTCGGCTGGCTGAAACGCCACGCCGTCGAGCCGGGCGAGGAAGCGCCGCTGGGCATGATCCTCTGTGCGGGCAAGAACGATGAGCACGTCGAGCTGCTCGAACTCGCCAGCAGCGGCATCCACGTGGCGACTTACTGGACCCAACTGCTGCCGAAGAAACAGCTCGAACGAAAGCTCCACCAAGCCGTCGTCCGCGCCCGGCAGCGCCTCACTTTGAGTGATGACAAAGCTGGGAAGAAGACGACCAGCAAGGCTCAATAAGCTGAGAAACCGCCGCATACTGCACGTTTCCTTCTCCACCATGAATCTCCGCTTCCTCACCCTGGCCAGCCTTCTCACCGCCTCCACCTTCGCTGCTGATGCGCCGAAGCTGCCCCCGATTCCCGCCGAGCCGACGGCGAAAAAGAAGGAGCTGCTGTTTTCCGATGACTTTGAGCGGGCGGAGCTGGGCAAGGACAAGGGCTGGGCGATTGTGGTGCCGACGTTTTCGGTGGAGAACGGGGCGCTGAAGGGCATGCAGATGCGCTTTGATGCACCGGCAAAGGATGGGAAGCCGCCGGTGAAGGGGCATCAGGCGGTGATCGGCAATGACATCCCGACGAAGGACAGCGTGATCGAGTTCCGCTTCAAGCTGGGCGGAGCGCAGTCGGTGACGGCGGAGTTTGACGACCGGAAGTTCAACGGCTCGCACTACGGGCACCTGTGCATGGCGCGCATCGCGGCGGACAAGATCATCCTGGTGGATCAGAAGGGCCTGGCCGAGGCCCGGCCTGAAGGCGCCACCGGCGAGCCGCCGACGCCGAAGGGCCGCAAGAACGTCTCCTTCCCGCTCAACCTCGACGCGGAAGCCTGGCACACCTTTGTGCTGGAGACGGTGGGTGATACGATGCGCGCCTCCATCGACGGCAAGGCCGTGGCCTTTTTGCAATCTCCGGGCATCGCGCATGCGACAAAGTCGAAGGTGGAGTTTGGCTGCATGGGCAAGGGCGGCCTCTTTGACGATCTCAAGATCTGGAGCGCGGAGGCGGTGAGGTAGGGGGGCGAAGTCTTGAGAGAAGCCGGATTTTTGAGCCACTCATGGACCCGAATCTGGCATTCCTTCCTCTCGGATGATCCTCCGTGTTTCTCCGTGCCCTCTGTGGTGAAATGAGGGGGTAACGATTTAACCACAGAGTCCGAACCGAGAGGCACAGAGGTGATCTCAAGGTCTGGGGTGCGGAAGGAGGCCGGGGACAGCTTGTGCGCCGGGGGTGTGGCGGAAGGCAGGTGCCACGGGCGCCCGTTAGTCACTGATTCATAAACAGATGCGCGACTCCGCTCTTGTGCGGCGTAGATTCCATGCTTGTTAGGCAGACAAAACCATGAATGGACCGCCCCCTCAACCTCCGTCTGAATACTTCTTTGAGCGGTATCCCTGGAACGACAGGCGGGTGCTGTTTGTCATCGCGCTGCTGATGGCGTGCAGCGATTTCCTGGCGGGGCCGGTGGTGTTCTTTCCCTTCCTGTTTGTGATCCCCGTGGCGCTGATGGCGTGGAACTGCGGCCTGCGCACGGCGCTGTGGCTGGGGGCCGTGCTGTGCGTCATCCGCTTCTGCGTCCAGTTTGCGTGGGGCATTCCGTACACTTTCCACGTGGCTGTGATCAATGCCGTCCTGCGGCTCGTGATCCTCTTCCTGATCACCTTTCTGTGCGGCAAGCTGTCTGAGCAGACCCAGGCCCTGCGCGCGCGGGTGCGCACCCTGGAGGGGCTGCTGCCGACGTGCGCCCACTGCAAGGACATCCGGGACGAGAACGGGGAGTGGCAGCAGATCGAAGAATACGTGGCGTCGCGATCCGAGGCGAGGTTTACCCACGGCATCTGCCCGAAATGCGTGACGAAGCATTTCAGCGATGTGATGAACCTGAAGCCGGAGACCCATGACGCAGATGCCGGTCAATGACCGAGCGCGCAGGTGCTGCTGAGCCACCCGGACGCCCTCCCGCCTTTCCACAAATGGTCTCGCGGCGGCTGCGGGATCTCGTAGTGTGGCGGTCTTGATCTGGCAGAAACTAACCGTCCATGACACCACGGCGTCCATGCCTGCGCTCCAGCCTGCAGCTTCACGCTCATTTTCCGGCAGGTCATCGCGCTGCAGCAGCCGCTCTCTGTCGGGGGCCAGTGCGGCCTAGGCCATGGGGCTAGTGCTGCCGGATGCCCCAAGGCAAGGCCACGCTTGGCCGATGTGGAGAAGCGCGACGTGAGTGAAATGACAATGCCGACAGCACAATGAAGACCTCTCTTACGCCATCCTAAAGCCAGCTTTCGACTCATCAGGATGAGGTCAAATAAACCGAGCAAATCGATAGCATGGGTGTCTCAACAAAACGAGATACACCTCACCTTAATCCAACCATCAGCTCCTAAAAATATCATGAAAACAAACCTCATGTCTTTTGCCCTGACCTCCTTGGTCATGGGCCTGTCCAGCTGCGCCATGCCGTCCGGCATCCAGTTGGTGAGCACCACACGGGTCATCGATTCTCAACCGGGCGTGATCGGCCCGGTCACGACCGTCAATGGAGTCGCCATCCATCAGTACAGTCCGAAGCTCTACTCGCCCTTCCTCTATGCCCACGAAAGCCTGGCGGACAACGAGTACCAGCGCGAACGCAACCTGCGGTATGAGCGTAGAGGCAGTGTGCATGTGGGCCCCCTCATGGCCGCCAGCCACACCAGCGCCTCAGCCATGTATGAGGTCAGGCATGCCATCCCCATGCGCAAGAAATGACCAGGCACCTGCCGAAGCATGCCCCCTCGGCAGCGGGAATCCAGCGCCGGCCACCCTCATGGCCGGCGCTTTTCTTGCCAGTCGGAGCATGTCGCTAATGAATGGCAGGCAGAGATTTGCGGAATCAAATCGCCCTTTTCCTTCGGTTGCGCGCGCGTGCATTCCCCGCCACATCTCCAGCACCATGAAGCACGCCACCTCCGCCCTGATCCTCTCCGCAGCACTGCTGCTCATAGCCACCGGCTGCCAGAGCGGTGGCAAGTCTGAGTCCGCCCAGAAATCCGCCGCCAAGAGCAACGCCACGCCCAATGGCGTGACCACCACCGCGAGCGGCCTGCGCTACAAGATGCTCACCTCCGGCCCCGCAGGCGGCAAGTCGCCTACAATCACGGATTCCGTGACTGTGCACTACCGCGGCACGCTGACGAACGGCACCGTCTTTGACAGCTCGTATGACCGCGGCCAGCCCGCCACCTTTGGCGTGAACCAGGTGATCCCCGGCTGGACGGAGGCGCTGCAGCTCATGAAGCCGGGAGATGAGTTCGCGCTCTACATTCCTTCCTATCTTGGCTACGGCCCGCAGTCGATGGGCAGCATCCCCGCCAACAGCGATCTCATCTTCCAGGTGCAGCTGCTGCAGGTGAATGGCGCGCCGTGAGGCGGAGCGGCAAGCACCGCCGCAGATTCACACCCCCTCCCAAAGCCGCACGGAGTCGATCTGGCAGGTGCCGAAATCGACGGCTTTGAAGTCGATCTGCGCCTGGCCGGACATGTCGATGTTTTTGCTTTCAAAGACATGCTTCTTGCCGTCGATGCTGAGGAGGAGCGTGCCTTTCTTGAGCTCGATCACCACATCGTGCCATTGGTTCAGCGCAAAGAGCGGCTGCTCCACGGGCAGGCTCTGCACGTTCTTTTTGATGGTGAGCGTGGTGGCCTTTTCCGCAAAGCTCAGCGTGTGGATGTGGTGGCCCAGATCAAACAGCGGAAAGCCTTTCTGGTAGGCGGTGGCATCGTAGCGCACGCGCATGACGCAGACGAAATTTTCCGGCACCTTCTTGAGCCAGATGACAGGCTTTAGCCCGGCGTGGGAGGGATCGCTGCTGGCCTTTTTCTTGTCCTGAAACTCCTTGGATGACGGACTGCCCAAGAGCACGCCATCCTTCACCGCCCAGGTGGTGTTTTGTCGAACCTCCCAGAACTCTGTGTTGAGCGTGTCGCTGTCAAAGGTGTCTGCATACACCGGCTTCAGCTTTTGAAACAGCTCCGGCTTGTAGTCCGCGCCACCGGTCTGGGCGTGCGATGGCAGCGCGATGAAAGAGAGTGCGAAGAGTGCAGCGAGACGGAGGGGCGTGGTCATGGTGCGCTGAAACGCCGGGCCGATGCAGAAATATCAGCCGGATCGCGCGCTTGACAATTTAGGACATTTGTCCTAATTCGGCAGCATCAGGCCAGCATGAGCGCGCCCACCACACGAGACCGGATCATCGAGACAGCAGACCGTCTGTTTTACCATAAGGGCTTTGAATACACGTCCGTGGCGGACATCGCAGCGGCGGTGCAGATCACGCGCGGAAACCTGACCTTTCACTTCAAGACGCGGGACGACATTCTGGAAGCCGTGATCGACCTGCGGCTGCGGCGCACGCGTGGCATGCTGGAGCAGTGGGAGGCTGAAGGCTGCACTGCGATGGAGCGCATCCGCTGCTTCATCAACATCCTGATCATGAATCGCGCGAAGATCCTGCTGCATGGCTGCCCGGTGGGCACGCTCTGCACGGAACTGGCCAAGCTGGAGCACGCCGCGCTGGCGCATGCGAACAAGATCTTCAGCCTCTTCCGCGACTGGCTGAAACGCCAGTTTGAGCAGCTCGGCTGCGGCGGGGAATCACGGGCGCATGCCATGCACCTGCTGGCGTGGAGCCAGGGCACCGCCACGCTGGCGCAGGCTTTCCACGATGAGTCTTTCATCCGAGCCGAAGTACAGCGCGTGCAGGAGTGGCTGGCCGGTCTCGGCACGAAGCCCGCCCGCCGCAGCAAGCGCTGATCCTTTTTTCCACACCACACACTTCATCATGTTCATCATCTTCCTCCGCTTAACAGACAAAAAAGATCAGGCCGGCCAGTTCATGGACGGCCACAAGGCCTGGATCAAACGCGGCTTTGCCGAAGGCGTCTTCCTGCTGGCTGGCAGCCTGGAGCCGGATCTCGGCGGCGGCATCCTGGCCCATCAGACGACGCACACCGCACTGCTGCAGCGCGTGAACGAAGATCCCTTCGTCGCTGAAGGCATCGTGAGCGCTGAGATCCACGAGCTCGATCCCGGCATGGCTGATGAGCGCCTGCAATTCCTCGTTTCCTAAACTGCCATGAGCCTGACACACACCTCTGAAGACGGCAAAGAGCGCTGCCGCTGGTGCGCCTCTGCGCCGGAGTTTCCCGCCTACCACGACACCGAGTGGGGCTTCCCCGTGTCGGATGATCACCGGTTGTTTGAAAAGCTCAGCCTGGAGGGATTTCAATCCGGCCTGAGCTGGCGCACCATTCTGGCCAAGCGTGAAAACTTCCGCCGTGCCTTCCACAGCTTTGACTTCAGCCGGGTGGCACGCTTCACAGAGAAAGACGTGGCACGTCTGCTGCAGGATGAGGGCATCATCCGCCACCGCGGCAAGATCGAGGCCGTCATCAACAACGCACAGCGTGCGCTGGAGCTGGTGAAGCAGGAGGGTTCCCTGGCCGCCTTTGCCTGGAGCTATGAGCCGGATCCGCAGACGCTCGCAGAGCCGCAGACGGCCTCCACCTCGGCGCAATCTATCGCGCTCTCCAAGGAGCTGAAAAAGCGCGGCTGGAAATTCGTCGGCCCGACGACGGTGTATGCCTTCATGCAGGCGATGGGGCTCATCAACGATCATGCAAAGGGCTGCTTCATCCGCGCCAAGGCGGAAAAAGCTCGCAAAAGCTTCCAGCGTCCGCATAGCTGATATGACATGGCTTACGACACCTCGCTTGCGGATCGCATCACCGATCTGCTCACCGCACTCCACCTCCGTTTTACCACGAAGGCGATGATGGGTGGTCTGTGCTTCGAGCCAAAGGCCAAAGCCTCGAAAAAACGCAGCTCTTCCGTGAAATGAGCACGCAGAGCACCAGCACCCGTCCCCTGCCCGACCTCTCCCTCGCAGATCTGCGCGAGTGGATGCAAAGCCAGGGCTTCAACACCGCACACGCCCCACGCGTGATCCGCAGCCTGCTGGCAGCGCAGCCTCCGAGAACCCGCACGGATTTCCTCCTGCCCGAAAAGCTGGAAGAGCAGCTCAACACCGCCTTTCCCACCACCGCCGCCAGCCTCGCCATGCGGCAGGTTTCCGAAGATGGCACCACCAAGCTGCTGCTGCGCCTGCACGACGGGCGCACGGTGGAGTCTGTGCTGATGCCGGACTACCATCCTGAACGCGCGGCGGGCTGCATCTCCAGCCAGGTGGGCTGCGCCATGGGGTGCGATTTCTGCGCCACCACACAGACTGGCTTTGAGCGGAACCTCACCTCCGGAGAGATCGTTGAGCAGTTTATCCACCTGCGACGTGAAGCGCGCTCCTCCGGGCGCACATTACGCACCCTCGTCTTCATGGGCATGGGCGAGCCGATGCTGAATCTGAAAAACGTGCTGGCTGCAGTACGGCGCATCGCTGATCCCACGCTCGGTGCCTTTGGCTGGCGGCAGATCACAGTTTCCACCGTGGGCATCGTGCCCGGCATCGATGAACTGCGGGAGGCAAATCTGGGTGTACATCTCGCGCTTTCTCTGCACGCGCCGGATAATGCCACGCGCGCCGACCTGCTGCCGATGGGCAAACGCTTTGATGTGCAGGACGTGCTTGCCGCTGTGGACCGCTATCAGGCCAGCAGCGGGCGCATTACCACCATCCAGTACTGCCTGCTGGATGGCGTGAACGATTCCCTGGCACAGGCGCGCGATCTCTCGTGTCTGCTGGAAGGACGGCGCATGCATGTGAACCTGCTGCGCTACAATGCCACCGGCCTGAGCCTGCGCGGTCGCACCTATGCGCCCAGCAGCCTGGAGCAGACAGAGGCATTCCTGACAGAACTCCGTGCCCACGGCACCGTGGCGCATCTGCGCCGTGCACGCGGGCCGGACATCGATGCCGCCTGCGGCCAGCTGCGCAGACGCGAGGCGGCGCATACTTCTGCAAACTCATGAACCCCGTGCAAGGCTACACCTCATCACGCCGGATGATCTCACCTGGCGCCTGTCCAATATCATGCGCATCCCGAACGCGGACTTTCTGGAGCGCACCGGCAGCGAGAACATGGGCGCGCGACTCTGGCGCATGCCGCCGATGAGTGCGAACACGCTGCACAAGCACATCCGCGCAGAGGAGTTTTATTTTGTACTCGAAGGCACAGGCCGAATGCGTGTGGGAGATGAGACGCTGACCGTGCCAAAATACGGCGGCGTACTCGTGGGGCCCGATCAACTGCGCCAGGTGTTTAACGACACGAATGAAGAGGTGCTATGGCTCATCATCGGCGCACCGGAGGAGACAGAACTGCTACCGGGCTCCACCAACAAGCCGGACATGAAGCTGATTTATCCCACCGATCCGGCGCAGCTGCCCAAAGAACTCGCAGGTGCTGTGTGGCCACCGCAGTAAAATCAAAACAGCTCCCCCTGCGCCGAAGGCTTGGGCGGTGGTGGTGGCAGCGGCGAATGTCGGCTGATGCTGCGGTCCGGTTTTATCGTGCCGAAGAGCGCGCATCGGGGCTCTCGGAAATAGGCCTCCTCGGCCTCGGTGGCTTTCCGGGTCACCATTTTGGCAATGCGGTAGGGCGCACCGTTCTTCCCCTTCACAGGAGCCTCAAGCACAAACAAGAGACGTGCTCCTTCCGGAGCCGCGCCCCAGGCGATGTCCTCTGTCTTGTTGTCTTTCACACCCACCTCGGCGACCTCAGCCGTTTGGGTGAGTTCATTCCCGGGCTTCTTGAGCCACCAGTCCAGCTTCTCCTCCTGGGCTGATCCTCCCCATACCCCCTCCGTTTTGCTCCCATCGGCCAGGGACAAATCCACCGGCTTGCTGGCCTTGCAGACCTTGCCGTTTTTGGTGCGGTAGATGTTGCACATAGAGGCGGCGATTTACCGTCATGCGCCGCCAGAATGAAAGCAGTTTCACACAAACACACGAACTGAGCGCAAGCCTGATTGATTGCATGCGCTTCTTGCGGCAAGCATGCCTGCGTGATCACATCCGCACGCTCCTCCCCCAGCTCAGCGCCTCTGTCCTGGATAACACCCGCCCAAGGCAAGACCATCGAAGCCGCTGGCACCACGGCTCACCGTCTGGCATCAGGCCCGGGCGGATGGGTGGAAAGACTGGCAGATGACGTGATCATTTCCTACAAGCACGATGCCGCACGCGATGAGATGGCCGCTGGATTGAACACCTGGTGCCAGAAAGCTGCATGGCAGCCCGTGCGCGTGTTTCACCGCCACATGCCAGTCAAAAACGCCGACCGCATCTGCCCCGTGCTGTACAGCGGAGATGCCACGCTGCCGCTGACCACCGTCGTGACGGAGGCGGGCATCCGCTACGGACTGGACATCGGAGCCAGCTACAGCCACGGGCTGTTTCTGGATCAGCGCGTCAACCGCGCCACTCTGCACGAGTTGAAACCTAAGCGTGTGCTCAACACCTTTGCCTACACCTGCAGCTTTTCCGTGGTGGCCGCGCTGGCAGGTGCGGAGACAGTGAGCGTGGATCTCTCCCGCAAGTCGCTGGATCGCGGCAAACATAACTTCACACTCAATGGCCTCGATCCTGCGGGGCATCGCTTTCTTGCGGAGGACACCAACGAGCTGCTGCCCACGCTCGCGGCACGGGGCGAGCGCTTTGACGCCATCATCCTTGATCCACCCACCTTCTCCCGCAGCAAAACAGGACGCCGCTGGCAGGTGGAGGACCACTTTGAAAACCTGCTCAATGCCGCGCTGGAGGTGGCCGCACCGAAGTGCGCCATTCTGCTCTCCACCAACTGCACCACGCTGGATCAGACCGCCCTGGAGCGCCGTGCACGCTGGTGCGCCAAGGTGAAACGCCGCAGCGCCGAATACATCCGCCACGCCACGCCACCGGACTTTCCTGCAGGGCATGGAGCCAGCACGCTGTGGATGATGGTGCGGTGATCAGCGCAGCGCCTTCAGCCTCGGCCCCAACACTTGCGCGATGGCCGTGTTCCCAGCACCATCAGGATGCACGCCGTCTTTGAGCAGTGCTGCATCCGGTACGATGCCAAAGAGGCTGACAAACTCGCACTTCGTTTCTGCAGCCAGTTTCTCGAATGCAGCACCGAGTTCACGCAGCTTCACCTCACGTTCATTGGCGATGGGCTTGGTCGGACCCAGTGCCGCCTTGTTGATGTTGCTTGGACCCACGAGCAGCACAGGGAGGCTGGCACCATAAGCCGCACGCGCTTTTTCGATCATTGCCCGCACGTTGGCCACGGCCTTGGGCACGCATTGCGGTGTGATGTCGCGCGAGTCGTTCATGCCAAGAGCGATCACGAGCGCGGCCGCCTTGGAGTGCCGTGAAAGCACCTCTGTAAACTCCGGCAGCGAATTTGTCGGTCTGCCACCCTTGGCCTCATTGATCAAAGTGAGCGCCCCATCTGACTGCTCCTGCACCTGGGCCACCCATAGCTTGCCGCGTTCTTCTTTGGGCAGCGCACTGCCTGCGGTGATGGAATCTCCAAACAGAATCACTCTTCGCGCGACAGTGCTCTGCGCGAAGATGCCAAGACTCAGGGCAAGCCAGAGGATGAGAACACGCAACATACGTCAGGCGGGAGTCGCAAAATACTGGCCAAAGTAGCAGAAGGCTCCCACGGCAAGATGGCAGCAGCAGGTGACATAAAATGCCGCAGGCTGATCAGCGCGGCGGATGAGACCGCTCCGCCCCAGAGTGGTGCCGCACATCAGTCCCAGCGCGCCAGCCCCCAGCATGAAGACACCAAAGTTCGCGGCCATCTGGATGTTTTGCGGATTGGCCATGAAGCACGTTCCGTTATTCCTTCTCTTTGTCAGCTGGCTTTTCAGCTGAAGGCTTGGCTTCAGGCGCTGGCTTGGCCGGACGCACTGCGGGCTTGGGACCTGAAAAAGGAATGAATCCCTGGCCGCCGGACCAGCGGTCCGACTTGGTCTTGAAGGGCCGGGGAGTACGGTTGTTGATTTTCTGACTGCGCATGACGTCCCGATATATTTAAAAAAGGCCGAATTGCAAAGGGTGCTTCTGACTCAGGTGTTGCTTGAACTGAGTATCTGCGCTCGCGATGATCGCCTACCATGGCACTTCCCTACCCCACTCTCATTCCTGGACTCCGCAGCCCGTACGATCAGGTGAATGGCCTGGTCTATTTCGGCCGGATGCTCGACAAGATCCGCCTCTTTGCCGCAGGCAGGCTGCCCGAGGGCTGGCAGCCCATGCGTGGCAATGCGAAAGGCAGCTTTGACTGGCGCTGCTGTGAGTTTCTCAAGATCGACTACGACACGCTCGAAGCTGAGACGCTCAAGGGCGGCAGCGATGAAAGCCTGCTGGCCTGGGCTTATGCGAATGGCCGTCAGCCCACCGGGCAGGAGATCGAAGTGTGGAACGCCTTCATGACCAAGCGCGGCTGGCGCGATGCCGGCACGCAACGTCTCAATGAACGCCTGGAAGAAATCGGCCTGCCAGCAGGTACGGTACAAACGATGTTTGAATTTATCGAGATCGACGAAGGCAGGCTGACACCCGGATCGAAATAACGAACACCCGCCGGATCATGGCTGAATGATCTGCAGCACCGTCTTGCCCAGCCTGCAGCCCGAAGGAGTCGGCCGCCATGCCTGATGCACCTGATCCAGCGGAATAGCACCGGCGATGCGGACACGCAGCTCTCCGGCATCCAGCCGCCGGGCGATTTCCGCAAGCTGAGTGCCATCCGCGCGCACGAGCAGAAAGGCATCGTGCACGCGTGGCTCAGCAGAGCCCGCGCTGGAGGCGGCGAAGGTGACGATGCGCCCGCCCTGCCTGAGCACACGCCAGGAGCGCTCCAGCGTCTCTCCGCCCACGGCATCAAACACAACATCGATGTCGCTGACGGCTTCCTCAAACCGCGTGGTGTGGTAGTCGATCACCTCATCGGCACCCAGCGACTGAACAAACTCCCTGCAGGCACCTGATACCGAGGCAATGACATGTGCGCCCAGTCCTTTGGCCATCTGCACGGCAAACTGGCCCACACCACCGGCAGCTCCGTGAATGAGAATCCGCTCGCCGTGCAGCAGCCTGGCTTTCTCAAAAAGAGCCTGCCAGGCCGTGAGTACAGAAATGGGCACCGCAGCCGCATGTGCGTGGTCGAGTTCCGCCGGTTTGTGCGCCAGCATTGCCACAGGGGCCACGACGTATTCCGCGTGAGCGCCGTTGGCAAACCAGTCATTGAGTCCATAAACCTCATCTCCCAGCTGGAAGCCCGCCGCATCAGCGCCCAGGGCTTCGATGACACCGGAGAATTCATGCCCCGGTACAATCGGGAACGGGCGCGCCGCCCCCGAGGCCAGATGAAAGGAGGGATACCATTCAAGCTCACTCGGAGTGATGGCGGCAGCATGGACTCTGACAAGAACCTCTCCGACCTTCGGAGAGGGTTTCGCCAGATCACCGACGATCAAAGCTTCAGCGCCAGCTTTACGATCAAGATAGGCTGCTTTCATGAGGCTTTACCTTTCAAGTGCTTTGCGTTGAAGGCGTGCCTGTTGCCTCAAAAGTTTTGACACCCGGGGAAGCAGGGATGGGCATGCGGGGAAAGGACGT
>APMI01007455.1_pt1 | contig 16896 bp, 15 predicted proteins | sample 667938 | NCBI WGS metagenome assembly APMI01 (sample SAMN01084076, study PRJNA167559) | wastewater metagenome | biome: Wastewater | place: Denmark: Ejby Moelle, Odense | collected 2011-11-28 | reverse complement strand
CGGTGGTCGATGGGCCGATGACTATAAAACCCCGACGAAGATAAGGTTTGACGACCCTATCACAATGAAGTCGATTCAGTACGTTGCTGACTTGACACTGAAGAACCGATGGATTCCTACTCCAACCGAAATTACGAGTGTGCTTCAGTCGAACTCCCGGCAGATGTTCACGCAAGAAAAGGTGGCTATGTATCAAAGCGGCATTTGGGAAGTGCCGAACATGCGACGAGATTTGGTCAAAGGCAAGCCGGGCTTTTTTGATTGGGATATCACAATCGCCCCAGCCTACAAAGACGGAACAAGGGCGTATCCAACAGGAGGCTCTGGTTACGGAATCACCGCGAATTCGAAGCATCCCTACGAAGCTTGGTTACTGACCAGTTGGATGGCCGGTGAACCGGGCATGAAGGAGATGGTCAAAACGGGACTGGCGCAACCGGCGATCATGAAACTAGCTCAGTCCGAGCCTTGGATTCCTGGTCCGAACACCCCTGACGATCAGCAATATCCGAAGAATAGAATCGTAACCCACCAAAGCGTGCCGTACGTGGTCTTTGGGCCGCTTGGAACGGAATGGCCGGACGCAAGCGGAATTGCAACCGCCGCTTTTTCACGCATTTGGGATGGTTCGGCACAAGCCAAAGACATCATCCCGAAAGACAACGCGCGCGCTCAGGAGCGTCTCGATTATCTCCTAAACCAAGGTCGGTTGCCTGAGTTCAACTGGACGATTGCTTCTGTTTGCGGATTTGCTCTCGTTGCGATGTTGATGTGTTGGATCTATTGGCCCGAGCGTAAGGTTCGCAGGACTCACAAACAGAAGAAAGAGAACCGCATTGCCTATTTATTCATCATGCCGTGGATACTCGGCGTGCTTTTGTTTACCGCAGGACCGATGCTTCTGTCATTACTGATGAGCTTCTCGGATTGGGACATCATTCAACCCGCTAAGTGGCGGGGAGCTGGAAACTACGTCGAGGCATTCACTTTTGATCCCAGGTTCTGGACTTCGCTCAAAGTCACACTGCTTTACACGGTGTTCGCCGTACCACTGGGCCTCGCTGCATCCCTTGCTTTGGCGTTGCTTCTCAACGTCAAGGTCAGGGGCATTCCGGTGTGGCGAACCTGCTACTACCTACCAAGTGTTGCTAGTGGCGTTGCCTCATCGCTCATATGGCGGCGGATATTCATGCCAGACGGCGGATTGCTCAACGCAATCATATATGGTCCAAGCGGCAAAGGAAACTTTCTCGGCCTTGCATCCCTCCTTCACCCATTCACAACAAATGGCGAGCCGGTGAACTGGTTGGGTAACGAGCATGTCGCACTTCCAGCCCTTACGATCATGTCGTTGTGGGGAGCAGGGGGTGGAATGATCTTGCTCTTGGCAGGACTGCAAAACGTTCCGACTTACCTATACGAGGCTGCGGTTCTTGATGGAGCCGGTCCTTTTAAACGGTTTCGTAATGTGACGGTTCCGATGATCTCGCCCGCGCTGTTCTTCAGCCTCATTACCGGCTTTATCGGCACCTTTCAAACATTCACTCAAGCGTTGCTGATGACCGATGGAGGACCAAACGACTCGACTCTCTTCTTTGCTTATCACATGTGGCGAAGTGGATTCCTTTCGTTGCGAATGGGTTACGCCTCGGCACTAGCTTGGGTCTTGTTTGTTGTTGTCCTGATATTCACTGTTGCCCAGCTCAAGATGAGCAAGTGGGTCTATTACGAAGGGGAAAGCCGCTAATGTCTCAACTCACTCACGAAGATGCAAGAAAGGCTGCACAACGCGCCGAGCTCAGCGCGAAACTAACGCGGGCGTTTATTTTGCTCGTGCTCTTTATTGGTGCTATCGCATTCATCATTCCGTATTACGTGACACTTGCGATGTCATTCAAAGACCAGTCGGAGGTAGCGACAACTTCCATGTGGTCTTGGCCTAAGAACTTCTCATTTGAGAACTATGTGACGGTGCTGACGAATCGAAATGTAGTCTTTTGGATGCTGTTCAAGAACACTGTTTTCATCACTTCGCTCGTCACAATTGGCACATTGTTCTCGTGTAGTTTAGGAGCATACGCCTTTGGCAGACTCGAGTTCGCAGGTAAGGACCGGCTATTCCTGGTGCTTATCGGCACGATGATGTTGCCCGGCATGGTCACGATGATTCCAGGCTACGTTTTATACGCAAAGATTCACTGGGTCAACACTTTTCTTCCTCTGATCGTCCCTGCCTTCTTCGGCAGTGCTTTCAACATCTTCTTGCTACGTCAGTTCTTCAAAGGGATTCCTCGCGAGCTGGATGAAGCTGCGTTTCTTGATGGAGCTAGCCACTGGACGGTCTTCTCCAGAGTACTTGTCCCGCTCAGTGGTCCCGCACTCGCAACCGTTGGGATATTCACATTCATGGGCGCTTGGCGCGACCTGGTCGGTCCGATTCTGTACCTCAACGATGCTGATAAGCAGACGCTAGAGGTCGGGCTAAGAACCTATGCAGCCCTGCAAGGCGAGAAGTGGAATTTGATGATGACCGGATCGGTGCTCGTCAGTATCCCAATCATCATCCTCTTCTTTGTTGGACAACGGTATTTCGTCAAGGGGATCGTGATGACCGGCATTAAATAGCCGCCCGCTCTGTATTTCTGCCGATAGCTCTTATTGCTCGAAAGATTGCCTCGTAATCGTGTTAGGATTACCTTGTCAGTCGCCAACAATTATTGAGTACGGACGTGTGAGATGAGGGTGCGTGCGTTCAGCCTGATTGAGTTGCTAGTCGTGGTTGCGATCATCGCAATCTTGGCGGCTATTCTGTTCCCGATTTTTGCTCAACTCAAGAACGCGGCTTATCAGTACAACGCAACAAACGCGATCGCGCAGTACAGCAAATCGGCAGCGATTTACGTCGCCGACAACGACGACACCTATATGCTTGCGACCTACGCCGAGTGGGACGAAGCTCAGGCATGGTTTGGTCGAAAAGTACACGGCGCGTTCTTTTTCGATGCCTCACTTGGCCTCTTGCGACCCTACTTGGGCAAGGGCAGAGTTCGAGATCACCAAGCAAGTGATTATAAAGACTACATGGGTGACCACAGTGGATTTGGTTACAACTGGGGTTACATCGGAAGCGACTTCAACACGGGTAACTCGACGACCTATTTTCCTAACTGCCAGAATGCAGCCCACCTTACCGAGCTAGCTCGCCCATCGGACACCATAGTTTTCGCTACGAGCGCTTTCTATTTCGCAAAATGGATTCCCACCGGTGACGGGCTGACGTACGACTTTGGCTTTATTGACGCTCCGCGATTTTGGAACGACAACCCAAACGTTGATTTCCGACATTTAGGGATCAAGACTGTTGACCAGAAGAATCGCAAAGTCACGAGTTCTGGTAACGCTGTTGTCGCTTTGGCAGATGGACACGTTCGAACAATGAGGATGTCCCAAATGAAAAACTCAATGTTTGAGCGCGGAGAAGTCGAGAATCCGAACGGCGCTGGATTTGACACCGGCGGCTAACACAGACGAATTACTGGATTCAGAAATCATTCGATGCTAAATCTCGTAATTATTGTTTGTAGCTGTCACAATAGCTCAGCTTCCGCAAATTCCAGCGAATGACTCTTTCTGCAACCTTCTATGAGGTGTTAGGAGTCAGCTCCAAAGCTGACGACGAAGCTCTTCGAAAGGCCTACCGAAGGCTAGCCCAAAGGCATCATCCTGACGTGTCCTCTGATCCTAGAGCACACGACACGATGGCACATATCAATGAGGCGTTCCAAACGCTCATTGACCCAACGCGGCGCTTGGAGTACGATGCGATGTTATCCGGCGGGGGCGTTCAGGATGCCCCTAGACCGGAGCAGAGACAACCCGCGCAGCCAGTTGTCGTCAAACTCAAGCGAAGGTTAAAGGGACACGTCACTCCTGTCTACGCGGTTTCGTTCAACCCGGATAATGGACAAGTGATTAGTAGCGGGTTCGATAACGAAGTCCACTGGTGGGATGAGCAACTTGCTGTTCCGATTCAGAAAGTGAAGCTAGACCACGGCACTGTCAGCACCATTCAGGCTTTTCCTAACGACCGGATGGTGGCAGCAGGTTCAGGGGAAAACCAAGTCTGCTTTTACAGTGTGTTTGGTAGCAAACTCAATTCTTGGAAATCGAGCAACGAAGAATGGGTCTCTTGCGTGAGCATTTCGCCTGACGGTCGGTATGTGGCGAGCGGATCCATGTTGCAGACATTCATGCTAAGTGATGCTCAAAACGGCTCGTGTATTTACCGCCGAACCGATCACCAAGGAGCTGTTACCGCCGTGGCGTGGTCAAAAGATGGATCGCTGATCGCATCTGGTAGCGCCGACACGCTAGTCAAGCTTTGGCACGCTCCAACCGGAGCGTGTTTGCACACCATCCATCAGGTTCGGTCAACCGTCACAGCTATCGCTTTTAGCCCGGACAACCGCTACATCGCAGTTGCTGGCGTCGATCTAAGCATCCGCATTTTCTCTCTATCCGATGGACTACTCGTCAAAATGCTCTTCGGGCATACCAAACCGATTGAATCCTTGCAGTTCCATCCTAATGGATGGCTCTTGGCAAGTGGATCAAGGGATGGATCGGTTGGGTTGTGGAACTCTGCCAAAGGAATAGGCAACGTTCGCCTTGAGGTTTCACCCCGCCCGATTAGTTGCGTGGCATTTAGCCCTGATGGAACAAGGCTCGCGGCGAGCGGCCAAGACAAGGTTGTTCGTCTTTGGGAAGTCGCCGCGAAAGATTCTGCCTAGACTATTTGACTACGATCTCTGATTTGACTGTTAGGCTGCTCGGCGGCCAGCAGTTCGAGTCGTTGCACTGCTGATAGTCAACCTTCACAGTAACTGGATTCTTCCCAGCTTTAGCCACAGGCTTAAAAGTAACTGGAATCTCGATCGTCCCTGAATAAACCATGCTCGGCTTTTCGTTCCCAGCTGTAGTCACCGGCTTTCCTTTCGGATAAGCCACTTTTAGAACAGCCAAGCCTGTCACCGAGATCTTTACCGGAATCTCAAATTCATCGGGCGGAGGATTCTGATATCCGTGCATTCCCGGCGCGAAAGTTAGCTTCAGCGTTCCTACAATCGGTTTTCCAATCGCAAAAGTCGGCTTGGCTGCTTTGAACTCAGCGGTTGGGGCGTCTGGGCTACCTTGAAAAGCAACCAAAGCAGTGAGTGCGGTTAGCGTCGTCAACATCATTTTCTTCTCAATTTTGGTCCTTTTCCTTTACCGGGGTCGGTTCCTCCCCCGATGGGACCTTTTAGCGATCCATTGCTTGTGCCACTATTGGCACCTGATTTCTCTTCTCTGTTCGAGTTATCCGGATCAGATAGCTTTCCTACGTAGATTCCAGACTCAAAATCGGTGACATCGTCATCTTCCTTTGTCGAAACGGTCATCCATTCAAAACGAAGGTCGTCACCGACTGAATTCTTCATGCGAGTTTCAAAAGTCTTCGGATCAACGGGTTTCTTAGGATCTTCGCCTTTCTTGCTTTCCATACGAAGCGTTTCTTTTTCGCCGTCATAGAAAGCTTTGAAAGTCCACATCCGACGCCAAGCATCATCAGCGCAAACTTGGTAAGCCTGCGGGTTACCAGTGATTTCGGCGTGCCGCTCACCTTTCTTGTACCAATACACGATTTGCGAAGCAGTTATCTGAAGCGGGTAGCTTCGAAGCGAGTCTGCACTCCGTAGATCGTCCTGCTTTTTCTGCTCATCGTCAGATAGCTGTCCCGAAGCCTTCGGCCGTTTCGAGGCAATATTGTCTGGCACTTCGGGTTGAAACGGCTTGAGCTCAACCACCTCAAGTTTCTTATCCTCATCCTTTTTGGCTTTGACAAGCATGAAGACGTTACCGGTAAGAACAGATCGCTTCTCTTTTCGGTAGACCACAACTTTGTCGGCGATCATGTTTGCCTTCTTGGAAAAGTACTTCACCCCTCCTGTGGCGGTTAGAACATCCGTTTTGGTGTTCCGCTCGATTTTCGGAGCCGTGATGATTGTTTCACCATCGCTGGCCCAACCGTTGTCAAAATACTGAATCCCGCCACGGCTCTTCCCGTGTTCACCTTTAACATCCCAAAAGCCTTGGTTCTCGCCCTTTCCATCTTCGGACAAGAGGTCTATTTTGCCTGCATAGTGAATACCCTCGGCATCGAAATCGCCACTGTACAATGAGTAGGTCAAGGTTTTCGCCTCGACGTTTCCGCTTTTCAGGTGACCGCGCAGCGGAACATCAACCATTACCATTTGGCGATCATTCGCCACAGTCAGTTCAGAGGCTCTTAAATCAAAATCGGCACCAGCGATCTGAGCTCCTTTACTTATTTGAAGTTGCTCACGCATTGACTGATAGTTTCCACTTCCTGCGGAAAAACTAAATTTCTGTCCTTGCCGGTTAGTGAAAGTTCCGTCCTTAACCCCCGTCAATTGGTAAGTCACTCGGTCCTTCATGACCTCGATAGTATCGACAGAAGCCGCCAGTTTCATCTCGCCGCCGTGATAGTGCCGGAATCGTACACCCGTCATTTGCACGCCGAGTTTCTCAGTCGCACCATCATGCTTGGGTCGATAGCGAGCAAAGGCGTCAACCCGGGATAAGTTCATCACTCCCTGGTATCCCACCCAAGTCAGCAAGACCAAACCAATGCCGGCTACGGTGTTTCGGGCAAGAAATCTGAACGATGAAACCATCTACATAATCCTGACGGATTGAACCCGCCGAAGTGTCTATTAAGAGGCGTACCAAACTGAAAAGAATGCCGGCAAGCCACAATAGACATTGTGAAAGTTACTCGATGGATAGCTGTCATTACTGCCGTGCTATGGGTCGTGACCTCGTACGCGCAGCTTCCTTCGGTTACAACGGCGCCGACACAGATCACTTTTGCACCATGGCATGAGGTTGATCGAACCGACGATGGCATCGAATATTCGGCGAGCTTTCCGAGCCCGATTCAATCAGGTTATACCAACAACGACACTGTCCCTTTAAAGATCCTTGTTCCAACGACAGAAAGCGGTCCCTTTCCTGTCGTCCTTATTCTTCACTACTGGGGAGCACGCGACCTTCGAGCGGAACTTTCATTAGCGGCGGATTTGAACCGCAAAGGGATTGCAGCGGTCATCATGACGCTTCCTTTCCACCTCGGTCGAACTCCTGTTGGATCTCGATCCGGCGAACTTGCGATTCAGCCTGATCCTCAAAAACTTCGCCAGACAATGACTCAGTCAGCCCTTGATGCTAGGCGCACCGTCGATTTCATCGCAAGTCATGGCGAGTTCGATTCCAACCGAATAGGACTCGTTGGAACCAGCCTAGGCGGAGTTGTTGGTTCACTCGTTTATTCGGTTGAACCTCGAATCACAAAAGCGGCATTCGTTCTCGGCGGCGTTGATCTTGCGAAGATTCTTTGGACTTCTTCTCGCGTGGTCACTCAGCGCGACATGATGCGAAGGAATGGTATGACTGAAGAGTCCCTTCGAAAAGACCTTGTAAGCGTCGAGCCTCTTACGTACCTTCCTCGAAAGGATCTCACAAGCACCTTCGTCGTTGGAGCCAAATTCGACACTGTCATGCCAATGTCGGCGACGACATCTCTTATTAGCGAACTTCATGAACCAGCGGTCCTGTGGCTCAACACGGGCCACTATGGCGGCATCTTAGCTCAAGGCAGGCTTCTGGGCGAGATTGCAAACTTTTTCGGAAAAGTGTTTTGCGGAACCCACTACACCCCTCCAGTCAAACTCTATACGCCGACAATTAGGCTTGGAGCTCTAACTATGCTTCCCACTGGAATCGACTTAGGAGCTGGACTCGACCTTTGGAGGTTCAACCCGAGTGGAACATCATTCGCTTCCATTTTCGTCACTCCAAGAGGGCCTCAAATCTTTGCTGGGAGCGAAGTATCGAAGGGCCTGGCGGTTGGCATATCCGTCTCTTCACGCGGTGGTGCAATCGGAATATTGTGGAGTACGGTTCTGTGATTTCGGCTTTTGACCTCGCTTTCGAGAACCTTAAATCGACTTATCTGTCGCTATCCCACACCATCGATGACGCCGTTATCTCAAATGGTGAGGGGTACGTTTTGGCTGAAAGTCAATCTGGCAAACCGATGGCAAACTATGCCCTCTGTCACACCATCAGCCCGTGGACTGCAAGAGAGTTGGCAGAAATCGCTTCCTCTCGCATTCGATTTCAGATTTACTTTGTGAGTCAAACGATCGACCAGACTAGCCTGGAGATACTTGCTAGGGCTGGATTCGCTGTTTCAGGCAAGCTCTCAATATTGATCGGACGGCCAACAGATACCCAGCCAAGTGAACATCCGCCACGAAATGCGAGTGGAGGACTGGAAATTGCACGCTTCTTGGCAAACCTGTTTTATCCCCGGCAGACAGAACGATTTCGGGCAGAAGCAGCCGAGAGTTTGGCCGAAGCTCAGGGGGGCGAACTTCGTGCTTACGGTCAGGAACTTCTCGCAGGAGTTATGCTTCGCCCAGAATCAAGCGTAACTGGCATATACAATCTTGGCGTCAAGCCAAGCGCCCGTAACCGTGGGCTGGGCACGAAAATCCTTCAACGACTTTGCGCTGAAACCGAAAAGCCCTTCACCTTGCAGTGTGAACAAAGCCTGATCTCCTGGTATTCACGCCAGGGATTTGAATCAATCGGACATATTCACACACTTAACTTGTGTCAGTGGTAGAACGCCGATATAATAAACGTGTTTCATTTCCACTTTCGTGCGAAAATTTTGCCACGCCTATACACTGATTGAGTTGCTTGCAGTCATTGGCATCATTGCCGTGTTAGCAGCGATTCTCTTTCCAGTTTTTGCTGCTGCCAAAGCCAGCAGCAAAAAAGTCGTATGTTTATCAAACATGCGACAGATCGGCATGGCTTCCAGCATGTACCAGTCTGAATACGATGACACCTATGTGATCATCAACTACCAAGGTGGGTCTTCACCCAATTCCAAGAATGACCGCACGTGGGTTCAGCTCTTGCTTCCTTATATCAAGACGTTTTCGGTATTCCAATGCCCCTCGGATGCGACTAACGACTATGACCCGAACGCGAGTTTTGACAAAGACCTGGTGCCTGGTGATCTGTATAGTCAGTATTACTCCGCTTCGATGCACACGAATGCTGGCTACAATTTTCAGTTTTTAACTCCAATCGTCCATCGATATGAGGGATGGCTTCCCCAGCCAAGAGGCGCTTCTAGTCTTCTTGAGCCAAGCAAGATGATCGTTTTTATCGACTCGGTATGGGAGCTGAAGGACGGCAAACCGAGTGGTGGCGGTAGTTGGATCGTTTCACCACCTTGCCGCTATGAGAATATGAACGGACGGATGGTGGATACCTTTGTCGAGAGTATCGTTTCTCGTCCAAGCTCTCCGGTCGAAGTGTTCGAACCTGTTCAAGGTTGGGATAGCCAAAACGAACAATCACCAACTCAATACGGTGGCGTTTACCCATGGCATCGAGATCGCGCCAACGCAACAAAGGCCGATGGTGGAGCCATCAGCCTTCATATCGATAACGTTGCAGACGGTTGTGCCGTCCTTCCTAACTGGGGTGGTCCGATCACCGATTCGCGTCGGTACCGATGGAATCCCCGCTAATTCACGTTATAGGATCTCAACACCATGCTCAAGTTGAGCGTGGCGTGTTCGGTCCTTCGGCCCAATGTCCACGACTCGGGTGTGCCTGAGCTTGCCGGCGTGTAAGACCATGAGGTTAGAACGGTCATCGTATCGTTGATCGTAAGGTTTCGCTTCGCATAGGTTGCAATGGATGGGCTCCACCATTCCGTTCCATCGAGCTGTCGCTCGCGTCTCATCACGAAACCATCCCAGAGTTCCTCGTTACCATAGGGAGGGAGGATCGAACGAACGTCAATGTTAACAATGCTGTGCTCGCTCTTCGAACATTTCCAGGTGTAGAACGGCGCACCGCTGACTGTGCTTGTGAGAACATCTTCTCCCAAAACAGCCAACGCAGTCGAAACTTCGGTTGTGCTCGCAAAAGCGTGTCCAGGGACGGTGTACGCTTTGTCGGTTGCGGTAAATGTGAGCTTTCCACCTGTGTTCGCTGCCCTGCTCCAAGTCGTTGGAATCGCGGGCAAACTTTCATTACTGAAGGTGATCAGGTCCAGATCTCGCCGGCCTTTCTCCACATAGCACGGGTTTCCTAGACTATCGTTCTCAAGAACGTAATAAACTTCCGTGATTTCTACAATGGGCAGGTTGCTGAGCGAAGAAGCAATATAGGTCAGCTTTTCCGTCATTTTCAACATAGGAAATGGCATCGCCGCCGACGTGTTGTAATCCATCGTGAATGTGATAGTATCGGTGCCGGTAACGTTGGAATTCACGGTCGTAGTGCTTCCACCAACGGTCACGTCTTTTGTGATTGTTCCCTGAACCTCGTAGACGAAGGAGTTGCCAGCGGCAAACGGCTTTGTCGAGGTACCTCCAGGAACGCCTGGACCTGTTGGAACGAAGTTGACTGGATCGACAGGAGTCGGAGGATCAGAGTATCCGGTTCCGATGCTGGAGCCACATCCGCCGCAACCGGCAAGTGCGTAAAATACGGCCGCAGCTGCGGCGGCAATGTATCGATAATTGAGTCCTTTCATGTTCGTCGCTCTGTCCTAACTTCCCGATGGGGTTGTATCGAATGTTCCGCCGTAGTCCACACCCATATAGTTGAAGGTGAAGTTACTGAGTAAGTGCCCCGATTGCAACACAACGGTGCCGCTGATCATATATGTTCCGGCACCACTAGATGCTCCTGCAGTCGCATAGAGTCGTCCGGTGTGGTCGATGGTGCCAACCAGGTTGCCAGAATCACTTGTTCTGGCAAGTGTTCCGTTTACAGCTCCGTTATCTGAAACCCTAAAGGAAATCGTGCCGTGTTCTCCCAGTGTTGCACTGGACCAAGTCCCTGAATAGGCTCCCCGGTAAATGCTGGCGTATGTTCCAGCCTGGAAATCTCCCGAGCCGCCACAGCCTATAGTAAGAGTTGCAATTCCGAATGCGAGTAGTGCTTTCTTGAGCAAGTTAGTTTCCCCCCTTGAGTTTGAAATTGGGATTGTTCTGAATCGGAAGTGTTTTCACGTCGTTACCAACCGCTCCTTCCACCATCCGGGCTGTCACGAAAATGACGATTTCCGTCCGGTTTCGCGTGTTGGTTGTCTTTCTGAAGATCGGGCCCAAAACGGGTAAATCCATCAGGAAAGGCACGCCGGTCCAGTCTTTTCGGTCCGTGTCTTGGATCAAACCTCCAATGGCAAGCGTCTCGCCATTCTTCAGTGCCACTGTGCTTTGGGCGACACGAGCGCTAGTTTGCGGCAGCTTTCCACCTCCCGGAACATCGGTGTATCCCTTCAGAAGTGTCAACCTTGGACGCAGATCCATGGTGATGGTGCCGTCAGATCCGACACGCGGCAGTACCGACAATCGCACTCCAACCGCCACTTTGCCCGTCGTGATTGTCGGACCGTTTTGGCTCGTCGTAATCGATTCGATATAATTGTCGACCGTCGAGGGCCACCATGTTAGGTCGAGCGATCAGGTTCGTTTTCGTCGAAATCTTGTCAAGAGTAGCGACGACGTCCCCAGCAAAATTCGGTGCGCTTATATGAGCACCAATCGAATTTCCAACCGTGTCCTGAGCGTTGTTAAGACGAATGAACTTCACGGCACCCCCGGTGAAGATGCTCCAGTCGATACCCGCCTGCACTGCCTGTTCGTGGGTTAGCTCCATCACCCGAAGGTCGATGGCCACTTGCTTAGGCGCGACATCAAGCATCGTGATGAGCTTTGCTGCTTCGTCTAGTTGATCTTTTGTTCCACGCAGAATCAACCGCATAGGCTGAGCAACTAATTCTTGTCGATCAAACGGTTGCTCTAGAGAAGCATAGTCATCGTTCTTCTTTTGAGTCTGTTGTTGAGCTTGATCGCCTCCAGAGGTACCTGTTTTTGCTTGTTGAGGGCCTTCGCTGACGACTTCGTTTGACTGGGAAGTGGTTTTGCCTTCCTTGTACACATCGAATGTCGCGACTGTAATCGGGGCTATTGCGACCCTCAAACCTCGAACTTGGGCCACCAAGGTCTCACGAAGGCTTCTCGGATCTGTGTTCTTGACATCATAAACTTGAAGCTCACGTCCGTATCCAGCCACGTCCAGATCTGCCAGCATAAGCATCATGCGATCTACGTTCGCCTTACGGCCAACAACCACGATCTGCTGGTTCAGGAATTCTTTGGGTGTAGGGTAGAGGTCTACGTTCGCTCTAAAGTTGTCTGCGCCAGTGGCCAGAGTGCGAACCAAGTCGGTCGCCATGATCTCCGATTTGAGCTTATAGGTTTCCCGCATCAGCGGATTTGCGCCGTTTGTGGTCGGAATCGAAATACCGTAAGCAGATGCGATCGCCATATCCAGTTCGTGGATTCGACGCTCCATCTCGGTCATGCCAACACCGGAAGGACCAATGATCAAAAGGTATTGATCTTTCAAGCCCTTTAGAGCGATTTCCTCAGTCTTTGAACCTTTGATTGACGTAGCCGCTTCACCGATATTCTTTGCGGCGGTCAACTCCAGGTTAGAACCAGGGCTTTGTACTCCGTCTTTGTCGCCTTCTTTCGGCGCTTGCTGCTTCGTATCAGATTTGCTCAATTTTACTTCGTCAGACGGCAGCAAAACCTGATAAGGCTTGATGAGCCCATCAGCCGGAGTCATGTCGATAGTCTTGAGCATCGCTGCCCGGATGGCACTTAGGTCACCACTAAAGACGTTGACCAATCGAGTTTCTAGGGCAGGAAGCGCTTCAGGTGCCAGGTTCTTGACAAGACTAACGATCTCCGCCAACTTACCTACGGGAGCCACCAAATACGATCCGCTTACCTCGGCAAACTGCACCCCAGACATTGCGGTGACAATTCGAAGCGCGTCTTCAATACTGACGTTCTGCAAATTGACAGTTAGCTTGCCTTTAACCTCTGGCGACGTGACGATGTTTGCATGGGACTGAACTGCGATCGCCCGGAGAATCTGAACGATATCAGTGTCAGTGAAATTCAGCGAAATAGCTACCTTGGCTGGCGCAGTTGGTTCAGAAGGCGTTGATAGAACATTCCCTGAAGCTCGGCTGATCGGTACGATCGGGTCAAGTCTTGGTTCAGCCATAGGATGGGGATCAACATACGAAGGCTCCTTTGTTTTGGCCTCAGCAAGAACAGGATTATCTGTTGCCTCCTTGGCACCCTCCAGCGGCGTATCGTTCAGGCTTATCGCTGGCATATCGCCCTCTTTATCGAGCACTACACGGACGCGAACCACAGGAGGCTTCGCTTGAATCCATCCCCAGCAGACATACCGAACGCCATTCGATCGAACCTTTCTGTAGCTCGCCTTACCCTGTAGCTTTGCACCAAACTCAATATCCCAGATCTTGCCGTTATGGCTTATCTTTGGTGAATCGAGGTCGGTTCCGACAATGTTCAACTTGTCGCCGGTCACGACAACCTTCTTTAGCACCTGGGCACTTGAAGTTACCGCCAGTGCAGTGATAAGACCGGTGGTCATCCACGCTTTGTATCTATTTCCCAAGTCCATTTCCTCCCAACGCAATGCGCTGAGTCTTACCACGGCGTTTGATTACAATCGCCGAAGTCTCAATTGATTGAATAAAAGTGTCGTTGTCGATTGAGGTACCGCGCTCAACTACTCGCTCGATTCCGCCGATCTCGATGACGGCCGCCGGGTTCGGCCCAACAATAATCCCACGAAGACTAATTGCTGGCTTTGGAGGCTCCGTTGGTAGATTAGGCCCTTCGGTCGAGAGTGGACGCATTCCACCATTTGAGGCAACGATGGGCAGTGGCAAAGGCTTCAAGGCCCCCACGATAGGTACCGGCGCTGGTTTTGGCTTGGCCGAAGCCTTGGGTAACGGGGTTATTGTGTTGGTCTTCGGCTCAGCTGTTGCCACCTGAGTTTCAACTGGCGCTTCGAAAGGATCACGCATGGCGAGCATATTCGCCACTTGAGGATTCTTTGGTCCTTCGGGCTCTGTTCCAGCCTTCTTGTCATCCTTCTTCTTTTCAACCACAGGGGGAGGTGTCGAGCCTCCGCCAATGAAATTGAATGCTCCGACGGCGAAGATCACACCGACGAGAGCGAGGAGGACGGTCATTTTCTTCTTATCATCCATTGCTCTTCACCGCCGTCTGACTTTGGTCTTTGAACAAATACGCCTTCAGAGTTACCGTCATGTCGAGTCCCAGATAGGTGCCCGGGTGACTTGGATCCGTCTTTGGGTCGAGGGCAATCGTCTTCACGGCGACAATCTTTGGGAAGGTATTGAGCGACTTGAGGAATCGCAGGGCGTCAGCGAACTTCCCTCGCCCCTTCACTTCGATCTCAACCTCTTCGTACGGCTTCTTGGCTGCAGCTTTTTGGGCGGCCGGATCCATCTTCGGAGGTATTGGCCGAACACCTACAACGTGAATCCCTTGGGATTCGCCAGTCGCCTGAAGTTCCTTAAGCATCGTCGGTACATAGGCCGCAGCTGGGATGCCTTTTTCGAGGTGAGCAAGCTTAACCTCCATATCTGATTTGTCTGTCTCAGACTGGTCGAGTTCGCTCTTTAAGGTTTTGGGATCTTTGCGTTTTGCAGCCAACGCATTGACTTTTGCAGCCTGGTCGCTTACACCATTCCATTGGAAAAACAGGAATCCACCGCCACCCACGACAGTGATGACAGCCATGATCATATAGAGCTTCTGCTTTGGCAAGTTCATCAAGCTTTGGCCTCCGTACCAGTTTCTGCCGCTTTCGGTTTCTTCTGAGCCGTTCCGGCAAGTTCGGCAGTGACTTCAAATTCAATCACACCTTGCTTCATCCCCGACTTTTCTGAGGTGTACTTCAGAGCGACATTTTCGACATCGTTCGAATTCTGAATGCGCAGCATATATTCGCCAACCGGCTGTTGGTCGCTACAAAGCCCGGTTAAGATCATCGAGATGGGATGCTCAATATCGGTCTGCTCGCTTCGAATGTGGGTCAACCACACAGGCGCGGGAGTTTGCACACTTAAATGCGAAAGGAGACGACTCCATTTATCGCTTTGAGCTTGAGCATCCTTCAAGGTATCAAGTCTTGGTCTGAGCTGATCGAGTGCTTTTTTGTTAGCTTCGATAGTCTTTTCAGTTGGTTCTTGCTTCTTGATCTCTGCTTCTAGCGCATTCTTCTTTGAAGCGAGAGACGCACTCTGAAATGAGATAAAGCCGAACCCGAGGCATGTGACAAATGCTGCACCCAAAAACGCCATCATCGACACTTTTGCTTGCGTGGCGGTTCTTAAGGCTTCTTGCCGCTGTTCATGAATGAGGTTTACAAAAGGCATGTTATGCAGCCTCCTCGACAGTTGGCTCTTCTGGGCTGGGTTCCATCTTAGGCTTCAACTTTGACTTTTTCGGCGGTTTCGGCTTCGTGGGCTTATCCTCTGAGCTAGTCTTGGCAGCCTTTGGCGCTTTCGTTGGCTTAGCTTGTTTGGCCGGCTTTTCCGATGAACCAAAGGACTTCTTAATTGCAGATGGGCCGTAAGGTCGCATCGCCAGTCCGACGGCAATCGCAGAATCTAGTCCACGATTCTCGCTTGAGGAATCGCGCGTAACCGCTGAATGATCAAATACTCCGACTTCTGAAGCTGGTAGAGACAGTTTATTGGCTGCATAAACCGCTAATCCCGGCAACTGAGCTGCGCCTCCTGAAAGCAAAATGCGATCAACCTTCTTGGGTTGAGCACCTTCGCCCTGCTGAGACTGGAAATAGTTCAGAGATCGTCGAATCTCTCGAATAAGGTCATCCACATGGGACTGAATCACCCTGAGCGGCGGGTTTTCGGTGGGTTGGCACGGATTGAGTAGTTCGCGTAGGTCGAGTTGTGCCTTTCCCGCTTCAGCATCTTCTGGAGACAAATGGAAGTAACTCGCAAGTGCTTCGGTTAGCACCTTGCCGCCTTGCGGAATCAAGCGGTTCATAGCAAAGATTCCGTTATCGATGATGCTAACGCAAGTTGACGAGCTGCCAATGTCGATGATGGCAAGAGTCACTGGCTCTGCAGATCCGCCTTCGATTTCGACTAGGGCTCGGTACAAAGCAAAGGCTTCAATATCGACTGTTTCGACCTCAAGTCCAGCCGATGAACATGCAGCAACACGAGACTCTACAACATCCTTTGGCGCTGCGACAAGAAGAACATCCAAACCACCTTCTGCCGAAGATCCGAGCACTTCGTAGGAAATAAAGCTTTCCTCGATGGAGCCAGGAATGAACCGTGCGGCTTCATACCTAATCGACTTCTTCAAGATGGCGTCGGTCATCTTCGGGAACGAAACTGGTCGAACAAAGACGGTGCTTCCCGCGGCAGCAATGTGGGCTTGTGAAGCTGAAATCTTCGCTTCGCGAAGCATGTCTTTGATGGCAGTTGCAACAGCTGGAATATCGACGATAACACCATCCCGGACACAGTCTGGCGGTGTGGTAAAGCTCGCCAACTTGGTGACCTTCCATCCAGATGAGGTTAGGTCAACCTGAGCCGCCTGCATCGTGTGATGGCCGATGTCGATTCCAACGTGTGTTTTCTTCGCTGAAAAGCCCATTACTCCTTGCCACCTTGCTCATGCGGAAGAGCTAGCCAATCCATCAGAGCCGCTCTGGAAAACCGCCATTTGCCGTCGATCTTGAAACCCGGAAGTTCTTGCGCTTCAGCCAAAGATTCGATCTTGTGTTGCGGCAATCGAAGCAAACCAGCCGCTTCACGAGTAGTGAGTACAGTTCTCT
>APMI01046623.1_pt1 | contig 16922 bp, 14 predicted proteins | sample 667938 | NCBI WGS metagenome assembly APMI01 (sample SAMN01084076, study PRJNA167559) | wastewater metagenome | biome: Wastewater | place: Denmark: Ejby Moelle, Odense | collected 2011-11-28 | reverse complement strand
TGGCGAAGAAGGTTTTGGCGGCGGCGGCGGCATCGTCGGAGCCGCCGTTCCAGTATTCATCGACGAAATCGTCAAGCGCACCGACCTGCTGCGGTGTCAGAACGATTGACTGATCCGGAACGATCGCACCCGCACTCATCAGTTGGACGCCCTTCTGCGCGCAGGCATCGAGCTTCGACCTGTCGATGTCCAAACGTATTGGAATGGAGCCCTTCTTCAGCGAGAATTCGACTTGAACGGCCGGGTCCATCACGACTTCGGCGAGAAGCTTCTGAGCCTTGTCGGTCTCGGCGTTGCCGGTTTTCGGGAAGTAGAGGGAGTCAGCGACATAGACCATGCCCGGCGATTCCGGAACGATCATGCAGCCGTAATCCTTGCCCGCCTCCTTGCCGGCGACCGTGAATTCACCCTTGGCCCAGTCGCCCATGAATTGTACGCCGGCCTTGGCGGTGATCAGCATTGCGGTCGCATCGTTCCAGTTGCGGCCGGTAGCACCGTCGTCCACATAGCTGTGCAGCTTGCGGAGGATCTCCAGCGTCTTCTTCACGCCTTCGACCGAGGCTTCGCTGTTGTCCTTGTCGACGTAGATTTTCAGGAACCCATCGATCCCAACCTGGGACAGAAGGATCATGTTGAAGACCTTGGTCTGCTGCCAAGGCTGTCCGCCCCAGGCAACGGGCACGAAGCCGGCAGCCTTCAGCTTGTCGAGACCGGCGAAGAATTCATCCCAGGTCTTCGGCTCTTTTGTAATGCCGGCTTTCTCGAAGGCTTCCTTGGAGTAGAACACCCAGCTTTCACCATGGGCGCCAGTCGGCACGAGATAAGCCTGGCCATCAAAGGAGACTAGGTCGAGGATCGATTTGGGCAGCACATCCGCCCACTTTCCAGCCTTGGCGACGTCATCAATCGAATTAAACAGGCCTTGGCTTATGAAGCCGGCAGCGGCAAGGCCGATAACGCCCTGCTTGGCGCCCGGAGGGTCACTAGCGACGACACGGTTTTGAAAGGCCGCATCGGCTGCGCCGAAGCCAGCGATCGAGGAATCCTTCCAGACGCCGCCGCGCTTCTCGAACTCTGTTTTAATGACGTTGAGCGCCGCCGCTTCGCCGCCTGATGTCCATGACGACATGATTTCAATTGTCGGTTTTTCGTCGGCCTTGGCCGTGGTCAGGAAACCGGCGAATGCAACACCGGCCAGAAAAAGCTTCATCATGTTCTTCATTGTTCCACCTCTTGAAAGGCCCTCTTGGCGGGGCGTTTGTCGTTTTGGGAGTGATTTATCAGCGATAGATCGGCAGGAGCGCCTGCCGGACGAGCGTCAGCCCGTTTGCGATGTCGCGGACGGCGTCCGGCGCGGCATCGAGTTCGAGGATCGCCCAGCCCTCGTAGCCGCGGTCCCGCAGCAGCCGGGCCCAAGCTGGCCAATCGACCCTCCCGAGACCAAAGCCGCAGAAATAGGGTCGATGCCGATCGTGAATATGCTCGTCGATCGGTGTATCGGCCGGCATCGGGCCGATTGCATCCTTCCAGTGGGCGATGATCATGCGCTCGTGGTGGCGATCGACAAGCTGCACCGGATCGGAACCGGCAACGATAATATGCGCCGTATCCGGGCACATATGCACATAGGCCGGATCGGTGAGCATCATCATCAGATCGACATCTCGGGCTGCGGCAAAGATCGAGTGCGCTTCAGTGTGCAGGGCAAGGCGCACGCCGCGTGCAAAAAGTGTTGCGCCCAGCCGGTTCAGGAAATCGGCGATCACCTTGGCCCGGTCGAAATTATAAAACTCCGCCGGCTGGGCGCCGAGAGTTTGGCGCAGGGGAGCACCGATCACCATGATGTCGCTGCCACACGCCTTGAGGAAATCGGCATACTTCTCGGCCTTGGCGATGATCGCCGCCTGCGCTTCCGCCTTGGTGAAATCGCCGGCGGCCTCAAGTTCCGCAAAGAAACCGCTGCAGAGCGTCAGCCCGCGCCGCGACAGTTCTTGGGCAAAGGCCTCGACGGAGCCGTAGGTTTTGACGGCATCCTGCCAGTTGAAAGGAGAAAAGGTCAGTTCGACGCCCGTGACGCCGGATGTCTGGACACTATCAAGGATCTTGTCCCAGAAGGTGCGGGGCTCGGTGCGGGCGTGTTCGATGATGGCATCATGGGTTTCGACCCCCCAGAATGCGGGGTGGAAGAAAGTTACGAGATCAACACCGAAGCGGAGCTTTTCACCAGTCGTCATTGCCAGCCCATTCCTTGTGACATGGCAAAAGGTTTGCAAAGCCGTGGTTTTGCACTCTGGAAGCCATGTGTTTTCAATGCATTAGCTTGTGGCAATCGTTTGCCACTCCATCATGATAGCTAAGCCGTTTTTTTATGCAAGCGATTTTTGGCAAACGTTTGCTATGAATCGCGGCTTGCCTTAGACTTACAGCTGCAACGGGCAGAGAAAAGGAAACAAACTTGATCAAAAACAAGGACATGCTCGGAGAGGAGCAGTCCGGGCCGCTTATGGCTGATGTCGCCAAACTGGCGGGCGTGGCAATTTCCACAGTCAGCCGGGCGCTAGCTAACCCCGGCCGCGTAAACGAGAAAACGCGCGCCAAGATCGATGCGGCGGTCAAGCAACTTGGATACACTCCGAATGCCATGGCTCGGGGATTGCGGGTTGGCAAGTCCAACGTCGTAATGATCGTCCTGCCGGGATCGCTCTACTACGGCGCCTCCCAGATCGTTCCCCAGGTGTTGCAAAGCATCAACAAGTCGCTGATCCAAAGCGGCTACACGCTGATGATTGCCAATCTTGCCCGCGACGAGGTTTCTGAGCGGCACATCCTCAATCTGGCTTTCGGCGGCACGGTTCGCGGTGCGATCATTCTGGCGTCCAAACTGCCGGAGTTGGAAGGGCGCTCGCTTGCCACTGCCGGCCTGCCGATTGTCTCCATGCTGCTGGATATGAGCGATTCTGGCGTGCTAAGCGTCGTGACCAACGACCGTGAAGCCGTTCACGAGGCAACCGCCGGTCTTATTCGCCTGGGCCATCGCCGGTTTTTGTATCTGGCCGGTCCTGAAGGCAACTATCACGATGTTGAAAGGTTCGGAGGAGTGCTGGAGGCTTTACGGGAGGCTGGGTTGCCCGAAAATGCGGTAGTCCGTTCGGGCGGCAAGCTGGATTATCAGCAGGGATTCGAAATCGGTCTTCGGGCTGCCGACGATTTCGCGGCACTTGCCGAGAAACCGACCGCGGTCATTGCGACCAGTGACGATATGGCGATTTCCTTCATGAGTAGGATGAAGGACATGGGCCTCGCGGTGCCGGACGATGTCTCAATCGTCTCGTTCGATGGTTCTCCCGTCTGCGCCTTCTGTTCGCCGCCACTGTCGACGATCGAGCAACCGGCGGAGGAAATGGGCACGGTCGCGGTCGGCCTGCTTCTGAAAGCCATCGAGCAAACTGAAAGTCCGTTGTCGAGGCGCAGTATTATTCCCAGTCGTCTCATCGTTCGGGAGAGCATGGCCGCCGCCCCAAAAACGACTCTCAAGGCAGGATCGCCGCAGCAAGCATGAACCACAATTTTCCCGGTAAAGTACTCAACGCCGAGGGGTAGCTAAGCGCAATGACGATCTAAGGTGTTCTGTTGCGCCTTCATCAATGCCAACCAGGATCAGGCGCTGGATCTTGTATTGGAGGTGATGTCTTTTCCGCAGGATAGCAAAAGGAAAATCACGACCGCCGCCGACCAAATCCCTCAGACTTCGTTGCCATTCCCTCGCGGCGGGTTGCCCTCCCAAATTTTTACTGTCACCTCAATCAAGGGCTTTTTTTGAGATATAGCCTCAAAAATGGTTGACCTCGGGAACTTTTATGCGCAATGTTGCAAGCAAGAAACTGGGGAGCAATATGAGCGACGTTGTCGTAGCCGAAGAAGCGGGCGCGCCTATGCCATCACTTGGCGACAGGCTTCGCAAGCGGCGCAAGGAATTGCGATTAACTTTGCAGGACGTGTCCGGTCGGACAGGGCTTTCTATAGGCTTCATTTCGCAGATTGAGCGGGGGAAGACCTATCCTTCGTTGATTTCCCTGACATCGATCTGCAACGCTCTTTCGGTTGAGGTGGCGGAGTTTTTCAAGCCGTCTAGGCTCGACCATACGGTCGTAACGCGCGACTCCAGGAGGCGGGCGCACGGTCTCAATGGTCTTGAGGCGGGAAGCACTGTGACATACGAGCGGCTGACGGCTTCTTTTCCGGGTCATAAGCTTTTGGGCATGATATCGCATGAGCCGCCAGGCTTCCGCTATGAGTCGATGTCTCATGAAGGCGAAGAGCTTTTGTATGTCCTGAAAGGGGCAATTACAGTGGAGGTTGACGGTGAAGCGGTTGTCCTTGAGGCAGGAGATTCGGCTCATTTTCCGTCCACCATGCGTCATGCAACCTTCAACCACACGACCGAGGTCGCGACCCTGATGAACACATGCACAATGGATGTGTTCGGTGAAGAGCAGAAACCTGATCCATTGGCAATAAGATTTGTCGTTACTCGAGCGGCAGACCGCTGACGCGGAAAAATCGAGACAACAAGAAATAAGTTGGGAACCCTGTCATGATCGACATTCTTCGGAATGCGACGATGGTTGCTGCCATCCTCGCAAGTAGCATCTGCGCGGCTCAAGCCGAAACTGTTTTGAGGTTGGACGAATCGCCTGTCGGCGAACTCGATCCGGCAAAGGCGTCTGACTACGCTGACTCCATTCTGATGTTCAACGTCTACGATACTCTGGTGATCGGCAAACAAGGTGCGCCTGGTTACGATCCATTCCTTGCCTCGTCGTGGAGACAGGAAGGTGCAGCTTATGAATTCAAGCTGCGCGACAACGTAAAGTTCCAGAGCGGAAACGCGCTGACAGCCGACGATGTCGTATTCTCGTTTGAGCGTATGATGGCAATCGGGTCGGGGCTCTCGCACCTTTTTAGCTCGGTAGAAAAAGCCGAAGCAATTGACGCGCATACCGTTCGCTTCACACTAAAGAAAGAATATTCGCCATTCATCGCTTCGCTGACGCGCCTGCCGATCATCGACAAGAAGCTGGTGCTCGCCAACCTTGGCGAAGGCGAAGGCGCGATGAAGGATTGGGGGCAAAACTATTTGGCCTCCCATTCCGCGGGTACGGGAGCTTACCGGGTCGTATCGCACAATCCGCAAGAGCAGACCGTGATGGAGAAGAATCCGGACTTCTTCCAAGCGGTGCCGGCGAAAGCGCCCGACAAGGTGTTTTTCCGCTACGGTCTGGATGCGTCAACCGTCAGGACGATGATTGCGCAGGGCCAGCACGATATCTCCTCCGCGTGGGTTCCGCCAGAGGTTCTCAAGTCGCTAGCGGACAGCGGCGCTCAACTCCTCACCGAGAAGGGCACCACCGGCTTCTACATCAAAATGAACACCACGAAGCCGCCTTTCGACGATCCCGAATGCCGTCTGGCGGTCTCGTATGCATTTGACTATGACATCGCGCGGAAAATGGTGTCGATAACCGATACCGTGTCTCAAGCTGGCGTTTCCACCGGGCCAATTCCCGTTGGTATCCTGGGATCGCTTCCGGCTGATCAGGAACAGAAGCGCGATCTCGATAAAGCGCGGGAACACCTAGCGAAGTGCAAGTACAATCCCGCAGACACAACCATTGAACTCTCGTGGATCGGCGATGTGCCTCTTGAAGAGCGATTTGCGCTTTTGATGCAGGCAAACTTCGGAGAACTCGGCTTCAAGTCCGAAATCGTTAAGGTGCCCTTTGCTCTTTTCCAGGAACTGGTATCCAAACCCGAAACCACGCCCGCAATTTCCCAGATGTATGTGGACTCGGTCACAGGCGACACCGACACCATTCTCTACAGTCAGTATCACTCCACGCTCGGGGGAACATGGCAGTCGCCTGAATACCTGAAGGACAACAAGGTCGATGAACTCCTCGACAGGGGGCGCACTGCGAGCGATCAGGCAGATCGCGCCAAGGTGTACGAAGAACTCAGCAAGCACCTGAAGGACGTTGCCCCCTCCATCTTCGCGCAGGACTTCGTTGCGGTCTTTGCCGCAAGCAACAGGGTTTCGGTGCCTGCACTATCCGAAGACTCCAAGCGCTTCCTTGTCCCTGGATATGGCTTCAGCTTTCGCTTGATGGAAATGAAGGACTAAGGTCCGCAGGGGCCGCGTTTGCGGCCCCAATCCCTGGAAGGTCATCACATGTCGATTTTACGCTCCTTCTTGCAGAGGGCGCTGACCTCGCTCGTCGTACTGGTCGGTGTTTCAATCCTGATGTTTGCGATCGCCCGCATTATCCCGGGCGACCCGGCAAGAATTGCTCTCGGGCCTCGCGCGACGGCGGAAGCCGTTGCAGCGCTGCGCGAACGCCTGCACCTCGATGAACCATTTTTGATGCAGTACGCCTATTTCGTGCGCGACTTGTTTCATGGGGACCTCGGGGTTTCACTCTATACGAACCGGCCAGTGGTTGCCGACATCGCCGCATTTCTGCCCGCAACTCTTGAACTTGTGATCGTGTCGGGGCTGATGATGATTGCACTGGGGGTTCCGCTGGGCGTGTGGTCCGCCCGATATCGCAACACGGCGCTCGATCACGTCATTCGGCTTGTGACCTTGCTGACCGTCTCTGCGCCCACATTCGTCTGGGCCGTCATCCTGATGCTGGTGTTTGCGTACTACTTGCCGATTTTCCCGGCGGCGGGTCAGCTTTCCGACAGCATCGCCGTTCCGCGCCCGACAGGCTTTCTTTTGATCGACACGCTCCTTGCGGGTGATTTCCATGCGTTCGGTGATGCCTTGCGGCATCTGGTGCTACCGGCGTTCGCACTTGCGCTCTCCGGAATCGGTCAGGCAGCTCGGCTCGTTCGCTCCAACATGGTGGAGACGTACGACAAGCCGTACATCGAGATGGCAGAGGCATACGGATTTCCTCAGAAGCGCATTGCGGGGCGCTATGCCCTTCGTCCTTCGCTTATTCCGTCGTTCACCATCATCGGCCTCGATTTTGCGTCGATGCTCGGCAGCGCGTTTCTCGTTGAGGCGGTTTTCGGCTGGCCCGGGCTATCGCGCTATGGCGTTGCCGTCATCCTGAGAAAGGACCTCAATGCCATTGTCGGCACCGGCCTCGTGATTGCGTTGATGTTCCTAGTCGTCAACCTGCTCGTCGATCTTTTTGTCACCATGATCAATCCCCGTATTCGGCTGTCACAGAGGGCTGCGCCGTGAAAAAGACCCTTCTGATCCTAACGTCCAATCCGCTGTCACTGATTGGTTTAATCCTGGTCGCAATCGTCGTGTTCTCGGCGGTTTTTGCAGACTTCATAACCCCGTTCCCGGAGCATGTCGGCGCGGTCGTCGATTTCGTCAACTTCAACAAGCCGCCCCAGTGGCCGCACATTTTCGGCACCGATCTTGTCGGGCGCGACCTCTTCACGCGCGTGGTCTACGCCTACCGCGTCTCCCTGGTGCTGGGTATCGTGGTGCTCGCCTGCGCGGTTCCGATCGGCGTCGCGATTGGCCTTGCCGCAGGATATCTTGGTGGCTGGATCGAATACGTGCTGATGCGGCTTACCGATGTGTTTCTATCCATTCCTCCGCTCGTCCTGGCCATGTCGATCATGGGTTTGCTCGAACCTACCCTGACCAACGGCATGATCGCTGTCACGGCGATGTGGTGGCCTTGGTACACTCGCCTCGTTTACAACCTGACCCGTTCGGAAAAGGAAGAAGGTTACGTTCTGGCGGCCGAGGTGATTGGTGCATCGAAAACGCACATCATGTTCCGTGAAATACTGCCGAACTGCGTGCCTTCAATCCTGACCAAAATGACGCTCGATTTTGGTTTCGTCATCCTGATTGCCTCCTCGCTTTCCTTCCTGGGGCTGGGCGTGCAACCGCCGACGCCGGACCTTGGGTCGATGGTGGCGGAGGGTGCGAAGTACCTTCCAGATAGCTGGTGGCTTACCGTGTTTCCCGGTCTCGCCATCCTCATTGCGGTCTTCGGTTTCAACCTCATTGGAGACGCGCTCCGCGAAATATTGGGGGTCGACGAATGACGGATCCGACATTGAAGATTGAAAACTTGAAGCTCGGCTTCAAGTCGTGGTCGAACACGATAGAGGTTCTGCACGGTGTATCGCTGCATATCAAGAAAGGCGAGCGCGTAGCGCTTGTGGGCGAGTCGGGTTCGGGTAAATCCGTGACCGCCCGGATCGTGCTCGGTATGTTGCAGCAGCTGAAATCGGCGCGGATATCCGGGAACGTCGAGTTCGAAGGTAATGACCTCGAGCAGATGGAGACCAAGGCGCGCCACGCCTTGCGCGGAACCCGGATGTCCATGATCTTTCAGGATCCGACTTCATCGCTGAACCCGGTGTTCACTGTCTATACACAGTTCAAGGAGGTGCTGGAACGCGCGGAGCCACGTATCAGTGATGTGGCGGCACGCCAAAAGGCGGCGCAGGCTCTCGCCGACGTCGCCATCGCCGAACCTGAACGCGTGCTCGACTCATACTCGTTTCAGCTCTCTGGCGGCATGAACCAAAGGGTCATGATCGCAATGGCACTGGTCAACAACCCCGCATTGCTTCTTGCAGACGAACCGGGGACCGCTCTGGACGTTACCGTTCAAGCGCAGACCCTCAAGCTGATGAGTGACCTTGTTGAGGAGCACCGCACGTCGGTGCTGTTCATCTCGCACAATCTGGGTGTCGTCCGCGAATTCGCCGACCGCGTTTACGTTATATACAAGGGCCGCATCGTCGAGCAGGGATCGACAGAAGCGCTCTTTGAGAACCCGTCTCATCCTTACACCCGGGCTTTGCTGGCAGCCGTGCCCCGCATCACCGGCGGAGGCATTCCGGACATCAGCGAAGATACGAGCGACTTCTTGTCTCCCCTCGTCGCCCATCCTGGCTATAGCGAGAAGGAATTGCTTTCATGACCGTGCTCCTGTCGGTTTCAAATCTCTCGAAGGAGTTCACCGTCAAAGGACGCAAGGTTCAGGCGCTTGATGACGTATCGTTCGAGGTTCATCAGGGCGAGTGTCTCGCTATCGTGGGCGAATCTGGGTCCGGTAAATCCACAGTCGCAAACATCTTGCTCGGGATTTATGGCCCGACGTCAGGCACCTTGGCTTTCAAAGGCCAAGAACTTCCTTCCGCGCGAACGAAAGAGCTTCGACGTGCAATTCAGCTTGTTCAGCAGAATCCGTTGTCGTCGCTCAATCCGCGGCGATCGGTGGGTGCGTCGCTCAGGCTCGCCCTCGATGTTCACGACATTGGTCAAAGGGCAGGGCGCGCCAAACGGACCGAGGAGTTGTTGACTGAGGTCGGTTTGCCGGCGGAGTTTCGCAAGCGCTCTCCCGCCGCCCTATCCGGCGGTCAACGACAGCGCATAGCCATAGCACGTGCACTCGCCTGCGAGTCGGAGCTTGTTGTGCTGGATGAGCCGACGTCGGCACTCGATGTTCTGGTGCAGGCTCGCGTCCTGAAGCTGCTGAAAGACCTGAAGGACCGTCGGCAACTGACTTACGTGTTCATCACGCATGATCTCTCGGTGGTGCGTAACATCGCTGACCGCGTCGCTGTTTTCCAACAGGGCAAGCTCGTTGAACTCGGCACGACGGAAGGCATTTTCGCCAATCCGCAGAATTCCTACACCCGACGCCTCATCGGCGCAGTGCCCGTTGTCAGCCGCGAGGAGGCGACACTTCGGGACAGCATCATGGAGAATATGAATGACTGAGACCGCCTACGAAACTTTCCTCAAAACGATAGCTGATGAGAATCTGACAGAGCCTCGGATGTTCGCGGCGCTCGAGGAGCTCGCAAGATCCATTGTCGGCGTGAAGATGTTCACGGTCACCACCGATGACGAGACGAGACTGATGTCGAAGCGTCTGCACTCGAGCAGACCGGATGTCTATCCGGTGCACGGATTGAAGCCTTATGAACTCAACAAGTGGACCGAAATCGTCACGGACGGCAAGCAGACCTTCGTGGCGAACGACATCGAAACGATCGCAACCGTTTTCCACGATGCGGATGTGATGAAGTCTGTCGGCTGTGAGGCAATCATCAACGTCCCGGTAGTCCTTCAGGGGCGAGTTGTCGCGACACTGAATTGCTCGAACGCAGCGGGTTACTACACCGAGGAAAAAGTTCAGGCATCGGAGGCACTCAAGTTGCCTGGCGCAATTTGCATGCTCCTTCACGAAAAATTCAATGCGGAGCGCGCAGCATGAGCAGTAAATCGATCCGAGTGGCGACAGACGTTGGCGGCACGTTCACCGACCTCGTTTGCTTCGAATCTGACCAGGCAACGGGTGACTTCCGAGTAACGACGGCAAAATCCGACACAACGCCCCCGAACTTCGAACAGGGCGTACTGAATGTACTGGCGAAAGCCGATATCAATCCGGCCGACATCGATTTCTTTGCGCATGGAACGACGGTTGTCATCAACGCATTAACCGAGCGGAAGGGTGTGCGGGTTGGCTTGATCACGACCGAAGGCTTCCGCGACAGTCTGGAAATCGCTCGCGGAAACAGACCTGACTTTTTCAATTTGCACTATGAAAAGCCGAAACCGTTTGTGCCGCGATACTTGCGACGCGAGCTCCCGGGGCGGATGAGCTACGAGGGCAAAGAACTTCAGGCACTCGACCTGATAGGCCTCCCGTCGATCCTCGACGACTTCAGAAAGGAGGATGTCCAGGCAATAGCAGTCTGCTTCCTCCATTCCTACGCAAACCCTGCGCATGAAGAGCGAGTGACGTCAGAGATCAAAAAACTCTGGCCGGAAATTGCCACTGTTGCGTCCAGCCAGATTACAAGAGAGTGGCGCGAATACGAGCGGAGCAACACCACGGTGATGTCGGCTTACGTCCAGCCGACGGCCGAGCGCTACCTCAGCCGCCTTGGTGACGGACTGACTGAAAAGGGGTTCGACGGCAATCTGTTCATCATGCAGTCGAACTGCGGTGTGGACTCGCTTGAGGCGGTGAAAAAAATACCGATCACCATGGTCGAGTCCGGTCCCGCTTCCGGCTTTTGGGGTGCCGCCGAACTCGGGAAGTTGATCGGCGAGCCAAACGTCCTGGCACTCGACATTGGTGGAACGACCGCAAAATGCTCTCTGATCGAGAATGGTCAGGTCCGGATCATGACGGACTACTGGATCGAACGGGATCGGACGTCGGCTGGCTACCCGATCATGGTACCGGTGGTCGATCTCGTCGAGATTGGCAACGGTGGTGGTTCCATCGCCTGGGTCGATGATTTCGGTAAACTGCACGTCGGGCCGAAGTCGGCCGGCTCGACCCCGGGCCCAGCCGCCTATGGTCGTGGTGGTACGAATGCAACCACCACCGATGCCAACCTCTGGCTCGGTCGGATAAATCGCGACTACTTCTGCGGTGGCGCAGTCGCCGCCGACATGACCGCAACAGAAAAAGCGTTGGAAGAGATCGGGTCGAAACTCGGCGTTTCCGCCGACGAGGTCGCGCGCGGCATCGTTCGGATAGCCAACAACAACATGGTCAATGCGCTGAAACTCGTGTCGCTCAATCGCGGCCACGACCCTCGCGACTTTACGCTTGTCGCCTTCGGTGGCGGCGGCGCGATGCATGCGGTAGCGCTGGGCCAGGAGCTTGGCGTGAAGAAGGTCGTGATTCCAACGGGTGCCGCGGTGTTCTCCGCTTGGGGAATGATGATGTCGGACCTTCGCCGAGACTATTTCCTAACGAAACTCGTTGACCTTGCTGACGGTGCGGCTGCGACCATCGAAGCGGTTTTTGCCGAAACCGAGGCGCTTGCCCGCTCCCAGTTCGGCGCGGAAGGCGTCCAAGGAGAGCAGGTCAATTTCGCGCGATACGGAAAGTTCCGCTATCAGAACCAGGAGCACACGACCGAAGTCCTGATCAGCGGCACCATCACGGATGCGGCATTGGCGCAGATCAAACAAGACTTCGAAGAGAGTTACGAGCGTGAGTATACGTACAGGCTGGACGCGCCGGTGGAACTCGTCGGCATTCACCTCATCGCGTCTGCAGAGGTCGGCAAACTCAAGATGATCGAAAGGCCGCGGGGTGCAACTGACAGTTCGAGTGCGCTGAAGGGGGAGCGGAACGTCGATTATGCTCTTGATGGCGTTCATAAAGCTGCGATCTACAACGGTGAGAGGCTCGCACCCGGGATGTCGTTCCGCGGACCGGCAATCATTGAAGATCCGGGCACCACGATCGTTATCCATCCGGGCAATGGGGTCGAGATCGACGGCTTCGGCAACATTCATATTCATCTGAAGGCTGAGTGAGATGACCAACGTAAACTATGATCCCATCACACTCGAGATCATCCAGAATTCGCTTCAGGCAACGGCCGACGAGATGTTTGCTGCCATGCGAAAAACGGCAATGAGCTCGATCATCTACGAAGTCCTCGACATGGGCACAGGCATCACTGATGCGCAGGGAAGTATCGCGTCTTCTGGCGCAGGTATTCCGGGCTTTATCGGTGTTCTGGACAAATCCGTGAAGGTGCTGCTCGCAAAGTTCAGCAAGCCGGGGGATATCGAGCCGGGTGACGTCTTCATCACCAACGATCCCTACTACGGGGGCGTCACGCACCTCAACGATCTGGTCGTTGCTATGCCTGTGTTTGTAGACGGCAGGCTTATCGCATGGACGGCCAATATCGCGCACAACTCCGATGTGGGAGGAAAATCTCCCGGTTCGCTTTCCGCGGATGCGACCGAGATCTATCAGGAAGGATTGCGCCTACCGGCGATCAAGATGATCTCCAAGGGGACTGCCATCCCGGCCGTGTTCGACATCATCAAAGTAAACTCCCGCATGCCTGACTACATTGAGGGCGATTTGTGGGCTGCGATCGCTTCGGTGCGCATCGGGACAAAGCGCCTGGCGGAGATTGCGGAAAAATACACCGTCGGCGCATTTGAGACGGCCATGTCGGAGTTCATGGCCTATGGCGAACGCGTCGCTCTGGCCGAACTGCGAAAACTTCCACAAGGCACGTTCGAGCTTTCGGAAGAGCAGGATGACGGGCGCTTTTTCAACGTCAAAGTCACGGTCTCTGAGACCGAGTTTGTCGTTGACCTCAGAGACAACCCTCTGCAGGACGATGGTCCGACCAACACGAGTCTGGACGACACTTTGGTTACGGTCCAGATTTTGTTCAAGTCTTTGACGGATCCTGCATCGCCTTGCAACGAGGGCTCGTTCCGACCGATCCGCGTTCTCACCACGGAGGGAACGGTGTTCCATGCCAGGGAACCGGTGGCGCTCGGCTTCTACTATGAAGTGGGAATGAGAGCATACGACCTCATCTGGCGATGCCTCGCGCCTCATATGCCGGACAAGCTTCCCGCTGGGCATTTTGCCTCGATCGCGGGAACCTATATTGGCGGCACCCACCCGGACACTGGTAGGCAATACACCATCATCGAACCCCAGATTGGAGGTTGGGGGGCTGCGAGCGGACGGGACGGAAACTCGGCGATCTTCTCAGGCGTGCACGGTGAAACCTATAATTGCCCGGCCGAGATTTCAGAGGCCCGCAACGGCTTGTTCGTTGATCGCATGGAACTGAATGACGAGCCGGTCCGGGAGGCGAGGGCACTTGGTCAGGCGGCAAGGGAATTCGACTTGACTACAGGATCCGGCAGGACGGTTCGTTCGTCACGGTCGGCTATACGCGTTCTCGAATCCTGCCCTGGGCTCTCGGCGGTGGTAACGAAGGAACTGCGAACTATGCACAAATCATTCGCAAGGACGGGTCCATCGAGCGGCACGCCTTTGCCTCCGGTATCCGGGTCGATCGCGGTGACGTCGTGCGGGTCATCACCGGCACTGGCGGCGGCGTTGGCGATCCCAAGCAGCGCGCCCCGGAGCTCGTCCGTGAGGACATCAAGAATCAGTTCATCACGCCCGAAAGAGCAGCCGAGGTTCACGGCTTCGTTTCCGCCCTGCCTCTTGATTGATTGAGATTTGGAGTCTCTGATGAGCAAGACTGTAAAGATCATGTATCTAGATCCCGCCGGAACCGACCATGGGATCGACCAGACCTTCGCCGCCATGGCCGCTCAATATAAGCTACCAGGCACGGAAGTGCATATCGCCTCGCTACCCGTGGAGCGGTATGGGTTCTCCCATATCGAGTTTCACACCTACGAGGCATTGGCCGCCGTTGGGATCATCCGGGCCGTTCGAGCCGCAGCCCTTGAAGGGTTTGATGCCGTGGCCATCGGATGTTTCTATGATACGGGCTTGCGAGAATCGCGAGAAATCTCCGGCGACACGATTGTGACAGCGCCGTGCATCGCGTCGTGCGGAATCGTAAGCAACATAGCAAACAAGTTCGGCATCATCATAGCTCGGAGGAAGTCCGAGGTGAGGATGGCGCATAACATCCGAGAATACGGCATGGAAGATCGGCTCACCGCATTCTATTCCGCCGATCTTACGGTTGACCAACTCCAGGAGGACCATACGAGAACAGCGGCCCGGCTTCGAGCTGCCGCGCGGAAGGCTATCGAAGAGGACCGTGCCGAAGCACTCGTCCTCGGCTGCACGATGGAGATCGGCTTTTATGAAGAGCTCCAGCGGGAGTTTGACGTTCCGGTTATCGACGCCGCGATTGCTGCTCTGAAGTCCGCCGAACAGGCTGCGCTGCTTAAGCGTGCTTGTGGTTGGAGCCCGAGCCGAAAATGGTCCTGCGAAGCGCCGCCTGAAGCAGAACTGTCAAAGTTCAATATCTTCCCGGATGACCTTCCGATCTTTGGAAACCGCATCGTGGTGGAGGCGGAGTAGACGAAATGGAACACGCGCGTTTAGCGGCAGTGCGTTCGATCATGAATGCGGAAGGCATCGATTTGGTCGCCGTCCATCCCGGGTCTAATATGGAATGGATCATGGGCTTTCACCCCGATCCTTGCGAACGAGCCTGCCTCCTTCTGGTGGGCAGCGAACGCGAGGCGATGCTCATGCCTGCTCTCAACGAGCATGGCACCCGTGCTCGTACCAATCTGAAGATGTTCGTCTGGGCGGATGAAGACGGCCCGAAGTCTGCGCTGTCGGCTGCCTTGGAGTACGTCGCACCAAATGGCGCCTCGAGTGCGGTCTTCGATGAGGCAATGCGCCTGGACCACGGCTTCGAGCTACTCGACCTACTACGACCTGATGTCGAGCGCCGTTACGCAGCAAGCACCATAGGTCAGTTGCGTTGCAACAAAAACGAAGAGGAGTACGAGAAGCTAAAGCTGAACGCCGCTATTGCAGACCGCGCTATGCTCGCGGGGCTTGCTGCCGTAGAGGCGGGCGTCACTGAGGCAGATGTGGCGCGTGCCGTCTCGGACTCTTTCGCCTCCGAACAGACGCACGTCGAGTTTTGTATCGTGGCCTCGGGACCGAACGGCGCTTTCCCCCACCACGAACCGGGGTCTCGCAGGCTGCAAACCGGTGACGCTGTGATCATTGATCTGGGCGGAAAAAAGCTGGGCTATCAGAGTGACCTCACCAGAATGGCGTTTGTGGGGGAGCCGAGCGAAGAATACTCTCGCGTGCATGCTGTCGTCGAAGCTGCGGTCGTGGCTGCCCTCGACGTGGCCAAGCCCGGAGTAAGGGCTAAGGAAATCGATGCGGCAGCGCGCAAAGTTATCTCAGATGCGGGCTTTGGTGCGTATTTCATTACCAGGACAGGCCATGGCATCGGCGTTGACGGTCATGAGCCTCCCTACATTTCTGCCTCGTCGGAAACTGTCATCCAGGAGGGCATGGTCTTTTCCATCGAGCCGGGCATTTACATGCCAGATCGCCTCGGTGTCAGGCTTGAGGAGATTATCAGGATCACGAAATCCGGGAATGAAATTCTATCAGGTCTGACAAGGCAGGTCAGTCTTCGCTGATGGATTTCACCTGAACGACCGTTGGATCTGGTCCAAAGAGTGCAATTTCGGCAGTGAAGCTGGGTGAGCGAGTAACAAATTGGCTATGGAAAACAGGTACTTGGTTGATGTTATCGCCAAACAGCCCGTTGCGCCTCCAAAAGCCGGCTGTTTGTTGCTTCCTAAAACGGTCACACCCATCACAATATTCCTGATCCATCAGGAAAATCGGGATTGCTTTGACCGATGAAGAAGCAACACGGGCCAAATGACCGCTGAGTTCCATAAACTACATTATGCAATTTCGGGTTGATTACGCTGGCATCATACTGCTATAACCTGTGCGGAGGTAGAGAAATTGAAGGAACTAGATCGACCCGAGCGCCTGGAAAAGCTCTTTGCCGAGATCCAGGCCGCTCCCGCCGTTTCAGATGCCCTTTGGATTTTCCAGCGCGCCTACGATCTCGACTTCGTAACGTATCATCTCGCGTTGACGATTGCCGACGTGGTGGACACGCCGTATGTGAGAACCACCTATAAAGATGCTTGGGTTTCGCGATACCTGCTGCGCGGATATGTGAAAATCGACCCCATCCTCCGTGAAGGTCTAGTTCGATACGTCCCATTCGACTGGCGTGATGTCGACGTTTCGCCGTCCGCACACGAGTTCCTTCTTGATGCCCGCGAGCACGGCATCGGCGCCAGCGGCTTCTCAATCCCCATCGTCGACAAGAAGCGCCGCGCGCTTCTGTCAGTGAACTCCAGAGAAACGCCGGCCGAATGGAACAAGGTCGTCGAGCAGTATCGGATTGAATGGCTGGACCTCGCGTACTTGATCCACCGGAGAGCAGTTTTCGAACTCCATGGGGAGCATGACCCGGTCCCACAACTCTCCAACCGCGAGATCGAATGCCTCCATTGGAGCGCCCTAGGTGTTTAGTCCCGGTATTTGATGGTGCACTATTCAGCCAGGAATGGAGGGATGCGC
>APMI01065637.1_pt1 | contig 16926 bp, 9 predicted proteins | sample 667938 | NCBI WGS metagenome assembly APMI01 (sample SAMN01084076, study PRJNA167559) | wastewater metagenome | biome: Wastewater | place: Denmark: Ejby Moelle, Odense | collected 2011-11-28 | reverse complement strand
GGGAGTACATCAGCTGAGAGAATCATTTCGAGATGAGTCTGGTTTACTTGGGGGTATGTTTTATTTTGTTCCGAAGGACGATCTGACCAACCGTGAGAAGTTTTTCTTACAACTCGGGGCCTGGGCTAGAAACTTACCGACAGGTTATAAGATTCAGAACTTTATCGATGCGTTAGCATCAGCACTTCCTTCAGTAATAGATAATTTCATGAAGGATATAAAGAAACTTAGTATCGAAGATTATGCGTACATTCAAAACCTTAGTCTTCTAGAGGATGGACATCCACTTGGTGATTACATGCGTTGGCTCTACGGTTCGTATCTATTACATCTTCTGTTTACTAGGGAGGAATCAGTAAGAACGCAGCAAGCTGAGATGGATAAACTTCGGCCTTCATCTCCTCCTCTTAGCCAGTCAATGCCATCCTTAAAACTTGCCGAAATATATAGCAGCGCTCTCTTTGAACATGCTGATGATGTTAGTGGGCACCCTGGTGCAGATCCTGTCTTGGGCGATGGAGTGTTCGTGCCCTACCTTCATCTTGGCGATCTATTTATGAGTGATACAGGAAATCGAATGTGGATGGTGGTTAATGCAGAATGCGACTTGGCGATGTCCGCAGACGGTAGACGTTCCATTCCAGCAGATCAATCTATCCTTCTCATTCCCGGACTCCTTCAGCCACTTACTGAGCTTGCAGTAGATTTGAAGAAAGTACGGACAGAGCTTTTTGAGCACGGCGGTCAGAGTTATCGAATCCTCTGGGAAATAAAGAATGTTGTCGCTGTTCCCTATGGCAATATAAGAATGTGGATGGGCGAAGCTAGATGTAGAAGGATAGCACAGCTTAAACAACCATATGCTCTTGAAGTGCAACGTGCTTTTTCCGCTGATTTGACTCGTATTGGTATGCCTGTTGCCCCACCGTTTTATCGCCCTGTCAAGTTGCAATTGCTTTTCAGAACTTTTCAAGACCGTCTTGAAGTGCTCTCAGAACCTTTGGAGAATATAGCATTTGTAGTCGTGACCAAAGATCACAAAGAGAAATGTGTACTCACCGTAGATCTTGGTTTTCTGCTCAAGACCGAAATTGGCCTGAAAATCAGGTCATTAGAGGAACAAGCAGATGACATGAAGAATAGTGCCTCTATACGTGAGAGCGCCCGCAAATATCTAGCGTACCTGCAATTGCTAAATGAGCACTTCGAATTCTGGTTTCTTGAGCTTGGGATGCTTAAACTACAAGGTATTGACAAAGACACGAAACTAACAAGCATCCAGGACTCTGAAGGTAGAGTGCTACTCAGCGAGGACAAGTTACCAGTAAGGATTCGTCGGAATGTCGAAATAGGAAGTATCTTGCAGAACCAAGCAATCATTATAATTAACATTATTGAGACACTGGATCTACCTACCGTAGGGGAAGTAACGGAGGCTGGAGAAAATGCTCCTAAGCCACAGAAGGAAATCTCAACTAATTGACCTTCGCGTTGTTGTAAGGAAACTGATATGAGTAAATCTGTGCGCCACATTCTCAGCCTGTCAGGAGGGAAAGACAGTGCTGCCCTCGCCTTATATATGCGGGATCGTGTTCCAGAAATGGAATATATCTTTCACGACACAGACAAGGAGCTCCGCGAGACACACGAATACTTAGCTCGTCTTGACTCTCTTTTAGGGAAAAAGATACATAAGACAACCCCAGAGCACAGCTTTGACGCCTGGCTGAAGATTTATGGCGGCATGATTCCCTCAAATCATCGGCGCTGGTGTACCAGGATGCTGAAGCTCAAGCCGTTTGAGGACTATGTAGGCGAAGATATAGTTTACAATTATGTTGGCATTCGAGCTGATGAAAAGCGCGGGGGATACATTAGTCGAAAGCCGAATATCACTGCGGTGTATCCGTTTCGTGACGATGGACTAGTATACGCCGATATTATCCGTATCCTTGAGGAGTCTGGACTCGGTTTACCAACGTTCACCAAGTGGGGACGAACTCGTTCCGGCTGTTTCTTTTGCTTCTATCAGCAAAAGATAGAGTGGGTTCGCCTGAAGCAAACCTATCCGGAGCTTTATGAAGAAGCGAAAAAGTATGAGTATGCCAATAAGGTAAACGGAGAAGCTTTTTATTGGAATGGACGAGAGTCGTTAGAAGAATTGGAGCGCCCGGAGCGTATGGACGAGATCCAGCGGAACTGGGAGAAGTCACAGGAACGTTCTCGCAAAACCTCCGGTGGAAAATCTCTTATACATATTCTTGGGGGAGAGGAAGATGAAGAGGAAGAGCGAGAGGGATGCCTAATCTGCCAACTTTAAGATAGTTACTGGCTTTGGTACCACGCTAGTATCACTCAGCCTAACCAACTGTTACTGCCTTCGCTGCCCATGATGAACCAGCGGAACTCATAATAAAATCGTTCGTGAGATCTGTTCCGTTATCGGTCAATAGAGCCCTATACGCAAACGGGTCGATCTAATTCAGGCTCACAAGAGTGACTTGAATTAGAGCCATATGGTCGATGCATGACAATGAACAACGGAGTAAAGAGGAATCCCACCTGGACACGGGATGAGCTCATTTTGGCCCTTGATGTCTACTTCGAGCTTGACCCTCTTAGAATGATTCCGCGCGAACCCAAAATCATCGAGCTGAGCGACCTCCTCAACGATCTGCCTATCCACGACGACCGCAAACAGAATGTCAAATTCCGCAATCCTGTTGGCGTGAGCATGAAGCTAAGGAATCTCCTGCGCTTTGATCCTACATATCGGGGGAGAGGATTGGAGCGAGGTGGACAGTTAGAAGAGGTGGTGTGGAAAGACTTTGGCTTAGACCGCGAAAGGCTGCGAAGGACAGCCCAAGCAATACGAGAGAATTACCGTGAACTTGTTGCTAGTCAGCGAGAAGAATCCTTCAATGACGATAGCGAAGTGGAATGTTCTGAGGGGAAGATCTTATTGAGGGTTCATCATCTGAGGGAACGGAACAAAGCCCTGGTAAAGAAGAAGAAGGAACACGTCTTACTCCAGACACAAAAGTTAGCCTGCGAGGTCTGTGAGTTTGATTTTTACAGAATGTATGGAGACCTTGGAGAGGGCTTTGCTGAGTGTCATCATATTGTTCCGCTCTCTTCACTTAACTATAAGGGGGTTACCACGCTGGAGGACTTAGCAATCGCGTGTGCGAATTGCCATAGAATGTTTCATCGAAGTCGTACCTGGCTGAGTACCAATGCGTTGAGGCTTATAATAGCCGCCTCTTCCTAAAAGGGAAGTATAGATGATGAATTCAAAAGCCATAAATTGGATCAAATTTCTTCGTCAGTACGGGCCGATTGCTCGCAACGACAACATGTATGACGAAACCATTCAGAGATCAGCGCGGCGGGCTGGCATTCGGCCTATCACGTTTGAGCATCCGTATCTTCATGATGTTCTAAATTGCTTCAATCCTCATTCATTGGGTTTCACATCTGTTATTTTGACTGGCACCGCAGGCGATGGGAAAACACACCTTTGCCGTCAAGTGTGGGAGAAGCTTGGCGGTGATGAGCGACTCTGGAATTTGGATGATCCATATCTTAGTATAAAGATTCTTCTTACAAGTAACGAAGAGGTCGTTGTTCATTTCATCCGTGACCTCAGTGCGTGGGTTCCACAACGTGGCTTAGAATGGGATACCAAGAAAGAAGCACTGCTTAACAGCTTCTGTCAGTCCTTATTTGAACCAGACCCTCGGGAGTTTTTTCTCATTGCAGCCAATGATGGCCAGTTGGTCGAAACCTGGCGTCGACTTAAATCTACAGGCGAAGTTGAGAAGACACGCCAGCTCTTTGAAACGCTCCTCGTTGAAAATCGTCAGCACGAGGACGATGTTGGTCTGAAATTCTTCAATCTGAGTCGTGGAAAATCAGCGGATCTCTTCGATCATGCGCTCGACGCATTCCTTGCTCATGACGGGTGGCAGGACTGTTTTGCCGCAACCCAACAATCGTCGTTTATAGAAATTTCAGACTCCTCGGATGCTTTTGGCCCGAAGTGTCCCATTCGCCATAATTATGAACTCTTGCAAAATTCCTTGGTTCGCAAGCGCCTTCGAGCTTTGTTTGAATTGTGTGATTTCAATGACTTGCATATTCCCATTCGCCAAATCTTACTCCTTCTTTCAAATGCAGTATTAGGTCATCCTGATGTTAAGGATCACCTTATGGTTCCTGCCGATGTTCCAAAGATTATTCAGGCGGGAACAATATCTCGTGCGAGCTTGTACAACAACATCTTTGGAGGGAATCTATCTGAGAACCGGCGCGAGACACTAACCGTCTTTGATTATCTGGATCGGTTTCGAATTGGGCATGAAACATCCAACCGCGTGGACAATATTCTAATATTCGGCGAGTCAGATGACACGATACGCCCATTCTTTACGGCGCTCTTAGAAGCCGATACCTTCTATGGTGCGGATGAGCAATATAAGGCAGCCCAACACGAGTATGTTGAGGGAGCAGAAGAGGATGACAGCAAGAAGAACTCCTTCTTACAACAACTCATTGTGCAGCGACGAGGAATCTTCTTCAAAATCCCTGAGGAGTTTGAGACCGAATTGAAACTCTGGGAGTTGACGGTTTTTTCTTTTGCTGGTGAATACCTGTCACGCGTTGTCGATGTGCTGAAAAACAACGGTCGAGTCGAACGATTAATTCTGGCACGCCTTGTCAAAGGGTTGAACCGGATTTTTACAGGGATGTTCGTTGCCAGTGACCAGTATCTTTTCTTAGCAACCAGCCTCTCGTTCTCAAATGCCAAAGTCAGTCGTATGCAGGAGGCGCGGATTTCTGTAAAACCTGATCGCGGCGAACGGATAGAGTTCACTGAACACAATGGCATCCCCACCCTCAATGTAATGCTATCTGAAAACATCCAATGTCCACTGCGACTCAACCTGACTCGATACGAATTCCTGAGCCGAGTAGCAGAAGGCGCGTTGCCAAGTAGTTTCTCGAAGGAGTGCTATGAAGACACCCTCGCATTCAAGAGCCGTATTCTTGCGAGTTTGGCTGAACGCCGGAAGCGTGACGGGGAAACGACTGATACCCTCACTTTTCGCCTGTTGAGCCTTGATGATAATGGCAATCCAATCGAACACTCCGTTGAGGTGCGAAATGCGTGACTCCTCTGTGATAGTGCCGACACCCAATCGCAATGATCATAAGGCGGTATCCCCCTGGCTTGATGAGCAGATTTGGGGCCATCGTATTTGGGACAACCAGAGCCCTTGGTTATTGTTCTTAGAATTTATGACGGTTGCAGAGGCATGTCAACGTGAAGGGCGTCTCTTTGACGAAGGAGGAATATTCTACCCGCTCAACTTTCAGCCATATAAGCGGATGTATCTCCGAAATATTCTTTTTAACAACGAAGTAATTTTTCAGACTGACGAGCAGATTCCTGATAGTGACACTGCGTGGGCTACCTGGCTTGAATGGATGAGCAATAAGGCGCAGGCAGTCCCGAAAAGAGACTTTGCGTATCTAAAACCACGATTTGAAACCTTTCATGATTTCGCACTCCTCATTGGAATGCTGCGCAGCTCCGCAGTCGAGGGTGATACTAATAAGCGCTGGACATCACGGTTCATTTTCCCTTTTGGGCCAAACGCGCTGTACGAAGATTTGAACATTTCGCTTGCGGGAACCCCCACTCGCGAATACATTAATTTTGGTCGCTCGGGTGAGTTGCTCTATCTGATGCTCTGTCGTTCTGAGCACAAGGATGCTCTCAAGCCATTTATGGAAACGCTCCTTCAGGGGGACAACCCGTGGAACATGCTTCTTGGCCTCCTCCAACCAGGGCCAGACGATGATAAATCCTTTCGGGGGAATAGCTATTTACCATATAAGTGCCATCCTCTTTTTACGGATTTGTCAGAGGATTGGTTGAACGTTTTCAAACTCCAGCTTCCTGGGTTTGATTCGCTCTTACATATCGTCACGCTCTCAGCGCTCTATATATTGCTCTATCAGCTACGGGTAGCAACTGAATGGGCAACAGGCGAGCGGAAGCCTTTCATGATTTGTGAAGCTGTAGCGCCCAAAAAGACGTTAGTGCGGGAGTTATCATTCACGAACTATCTTGCCAATAACTCACTACCAGAAAAGGCTATTTCTGCATATATTGATGAGATTGAGCAGAGCTCAGAGTGGCAAGTGGCACTTGACGAATCGGAAGCATTTATGAAGTGCCGCAACATATTAATCACTAAAGTTCGCTGGGGCGACGAGTACTCGGGTTCGAGCTCTCCGGAGGCTCTTCTCTCTGAGTTGAGGGCTGATGCGTTAAAGCGTCATCGACAGCATGTTGCCAATGTCCATCGAAGCTACGGTCGAGGGATTGGCCTGGTATCACGACGAGGAACCACCAAGGCGCGCTACGCTCCCACGGATGGGCTTCTAAAAACATTATTGCTTGCAAACGTCGATGTCCGTATGGAATTAAGTGAGTTCCTAGACCGACTGTACCAACGATATGGACTGATATTTGGAGAACGGGAAGCTGAGCAGGTTCTCGCGAAAGAAGAGTTTGACAAGAAGGCGTTCCAAGCGAATGCCCGTCGTTTGGAGCAGCGGCAGAGCAGTTTAGGGATGCTTCGGCGTCTCTCGGATAGCTGCGCCTACGTCGAAAACCCGTACAGTCGGAGGTCGGTATGAATCGGACGACGCTTATTGGTCAAGTTGCAGCTCTCTATCTGAAGCAGACGATAGCAACTGATGATACCGAAGGAACAGCTCGGTTTATTATTGATTGTCTTACTGCCGAACAAACAGCAGCAATTGCACAGGCTGTTCTCGCGGATACCAGTCTATCCAACCTTATCGAGATGAAATTACCTCGGCATTTCCTGAGCAGTTATGGACTCCCTGAATCAATACTCACTAACGAACGGGCGACACTCTACCGCAATGCAGCATGTGATAAGTCGGCTCTTCTGATTGCTAATACAGGAGATGACGAAGAGCAGTCACTCAAAGAGCTGGTGCCGATCGGAGCGCCGCAGCTTCAAGCACATTCGGAGCTGTGGGTTCGTGCTGCAAGTGCAGGCTTAGCCATACTCCCTGAGCACCGTGCGTGGTGGGAGAAGGCATTGAGTGGTCTCCGCGATCTCCACTTGCTCTCCTTGGATCGGTTAGCGGCATACGTTCTGAGTACACGGTTCTTTATTCAAGAAGAGGGCCTCCCGATCATTGGGGCATTAGGAGCGGCTCTACCAGCCTTGCAAATGCCACGAGACTCGGCATACTTTCAGGGCCTCAATGAGAAGGTACGGACGCATGCTCATCAGTGGAAACGTCTCTATGCGGCGGCAAATCTGAAGCGGGCCTGTTTTTTGACGAAGCAGACGCCAACAGGACTTCTGCTCAATAAGGAAGAGCTCAAGGGAGCATTTGATAAGGTCAAAGACGGTATTCATGAGTCATTGCACAGCACCGTTCTCTCCTTCATCAATGCACCAAGTGGATGGAATCCTGCTGCTGCGAACCTTGCAGAGTGTGAATGGGAATCAGTAAAACCATTATTTGATGGACTGAGGCGTGAAAAGTTCAGTCTTGGCCAAGCTACGATTAACTTTTATGATGAGCGTGAGGCTGAGTTACTGAGCACTGCTGATAAAGACTATCTGAAACGACTTATCAATCGTAAGACAACCGAAGCCGAGGAGGAAGATGAACGGTTTTACGATGTCCATCGCAACGAGTTAAAAGAAGATCGCAAACTTAAGTCAGCTTGGGATAAATTCATTTTCGGCCGACCCAAAGAATTCGAGGACTTTTTAGCTGGACTTGCCATCTCTATGGAGTCGCTTTTTGCTCAGGATATGCCTGTTTCTCAACGCCGTCTTCACATTCGTGGCGAACGCCGAACCAAAAAAGATCTCAAAGATTTGAATGTAGATGCAGGCTTGTACTTTGCCACACGTTATCGGGGAGTCAGGACGCTCCTGGGCAGCGCCGTAACGTGGGATGTAGGCGATCTATTCAACTTCGTAGACCTAGTTGAAACCTGGAGAACCAGCGGGCTCGAACTGAATACCTCAAGCGCGCGTGCTGCGCTGCAAATTAAGTTCATTATTACACTCGAAGTAGATCTGCTAACAGGTAGCATAGAGCGCTACTCGACACAGTTGATTTGGAAGTTTAGTCCGGAAACGGTTGCAAGTGAGTTCGTGCATGACTGGTCGCGGCTGAAGGCGCACCCACTGGTGGCTTGCCGTGCCAACCGGGAAACAACCAGCAGTAAGGGAACATTTCAGACGGTTGACCTTTCTAATGTAAAGACGTTCTTGCCGGTCTATGATAGAGATCGAGGATCGTTTGTTGCGGCATATAGAAAGACAAATGACCTCGCTCTCAAGTGGCTCGCGAATCTCCAAGAAGCACGAGACCGCGAGTTTATAGACCAGGGCACAGCCCAGGACTTGAAAGAAGCGTTTGAGGCTTTCCAAGGCTCCTATACATCTGCTATTCGTGGCTTTGCAGAAGAAGGGGTGACCCATCCCAGTCTTCTGAACCAGTTGAAGAAATACAGCATTCTGCTTCAAGCGCTCTGTCGAAACGCAAAGGGAGATCGAAACCGCGACTTGCTCCTTCGTCCCTTGCTGCAAATCGGTACAGTAGCTGTGGAAGGGGGACGAACAATGGCTGTGGTCGCACCCTGGCATCCTCTTCGGATAGCGGCAATTGTTATAAAGGCGCAGTTAGTCGGGAATTTTGTAAAATATCTTCTCACATCTGAAAGCGTATTTTTTGGTGATACCCGTCTCTTTTTCGATGACATGCAAGAGGAGTTGAAACATCCCTTCTACCCAGAAATCGTACTAGGATGGCATGAGAACAAGGCCGAACTCCTTTCTGTTACCGATACGGTAGGTGATTACAGCCTCCACGAATCACCGCTTATTAGCCCGCTGGGAACCGATGATACCAATGAAAATCCCACTGAAGCGGCAAATCGTGTCCTTGAACTCGTCCAGCGATATCTGACGCTACATCCACACGAGCAATCCAATTTGTCTGTTGTACTCTATAACTGTGATTCAGCTCGTTTGCCTCAAGCAGTTGTTGATAAGATCGGCACAGCCCGAGACGACGACGAAGATGTTCGCTGCCAGATTATTGTTCGACACCGGGATAGCAAGCGATTGCGTGGGCTGTATGAGAAGATCATTGAGGCATCAGACACCGATGTAGATTCCTTCAATGCAAGTGAAGCGACGCGAGACTTTATGGCACGGCTTCGGATTGGAATAATGGCTGATCAAGCTCCAGTTCCTGATCCAAAGGATGGTCGTCCCAACGACCTGGTGTTCTCGCAGGATGTGATTGCGCGCCATGCTCGGATTGAGTGGTACCCGGAGACTGTTCGACCAGTTGATATTTCCCGGTTTATTCCTGCACGCTGGTCGCGCCGCCGGCCAGCAGCCAAAGATGACATGAAATCGGTCGTGTATCTGTGTTGTCCAGTGCAGTCGAAGGAAGGATGGTCTTTCCTGACTGCGATTACGAGCTTTCTTAAAGGTGATTGGAATGACGAGTGGTCAAGGCGGCTCCTGCCGGCGCGACAACTCGATTTTCAAGATCCGATAACCGCGACGATTTTCCGAGAGACCCACGATCTGGCAAACTGGGTTATAAATTATGACGAGCTCTTGGATCGGCGACAGTTGCTCAATCAGCAGGTGCGAGTGATTCGCTATAAGCAGTCAACGACGCAAGGTCGCAACGTGGTCATCTCCTCGAAAGCACCGCTTGGGCTCTTGCAATCCATGGTATTGAGACGAGTCAAAGACCTGAATCTTGGTTTGAGCAATGAAGAATATCGGGTGCTAGCTGACAGATTTATCCAAGATGCCAACGACATATCAGGCGATATTGTCTTGCGTGCAGCCAAACGGGGCCGAAATGCCAGCGAGCTTATCGGTATCGTGCTCAGTCAATTCCTTATCAAGAATGAGATAGGGCTGAATCGTCATTTTGGCTGGTATTTTCTCGATGATTATGCCGACTGGCTAGGCCAGCGAGAAGAGCAAATTGCGGACATCCTGGTTCTGAGCCCCGAGCAGACGCCTGAAGGCAAGTTGCGACTTGTGGTCGTTGTCTCCGAGGCAAAGTATATTGATGCATCGAGTCTCGCGGCAAAGCGCAAAGAGTCCCAAAAGCAGCTGCGAGATACGATCAATCGCATTGACGAAGCCCTCTTCGGAAATCCAAAGCGCCTAGATCGTGACCTGTGGCTGGCTCGTCTGTCCGACATGATACTTGACGGTGTGCAACTTCCCGCCAATGCGCGTATTAATCTTGGGGACTGGCGACGCGCGATTCGCGAAGGAGAGTGTGAGATATACCTGCGTGGCTACTCACATATCTTTGTCTCTGGGCCAAACGATGCAGCGGACACCTCTTCGTTTGCAGTCGCCGCTGGTTTGGAGAATGCATATCAAGAAGTATATAGTCGCGCTCAAGTGAGAGATCTTGTACTTCAGTACGTGCAAAATGCCGACCCAATGCCGCTTCGCCTACAGAATGCAGATAAAAATGTTTGGGAGTATCAGACATACCGGCTTCCTGTGGAGCGAGCGCCTATTATCGCCATCCCCAGAGCAGCATCTCCTATAGCTGAGCCTGACCAAACGGTACCAGTCTCGCCCAATGGGCAAGGAGAGCGTGTTCCGGCACCACACGAGACAGGCTCAATCGCACCAACACTAGTCGAGTTGCAATCGGTACCAGGCACTGATAGCAATAGCAATGGAGCGCACTGGGCATATCCCTCAATCGCGTCACTCGTTGGAGAACTCAATCACACAGACCCTATGGCAGAGGATGACCAAGCATGGCTCAGGCAGATTGAAAGCCAAGCAAAGGGTGCCCTTCAGCAGTTCCAGCTTCAGTCGAAACTGGTAACGAGTGTCCTGACGCCCAATGCCGCCCTGCTGAAATTTGCTGGCAGCACCAATCTAACCGTTGAACAAGTGATAAAGCGTCGTTCGGAGTTCCTGACAACACATCGTATCAACATCATTTCAGTGCGCCCCGAGCCTGGTGTTATATCACTAGCCATAGAACGACCGCAGCGCCAAGTCATTCATATGCGAGACTTATGGAGTCGATGGCATCCAGACTCTGCAAACGGAAACCAAGAGCTCCTTATCGCCGTTCGCGAGGATGATGGAAGTTTGCTTTTCTTGTCACCGGGCAAACAGCATGCTCCACATACGCTCATTGCAGGTGCAACAGGTAGCGGCAAATCTGTTCTTATGCAGAATATCATTATGGCAATCGCCGCTACAAATACACCAGAACAGGCGAAGATTATTCTGATTGACCCTAAACAAGGAGTGGATTATTTCCAGTTCGAAGGATTGCCTCACTTGGACGGAGGCATAATTGATCAACAGGAGCTGGCCTTACAACATCTACAATCGCTTGTCACTGAGATGGATGCTCGGTATACGAAGTTGCGAAACGCGCGTGTTTCTAACCTCGATGCCTACAATCGAAAAGTCTCAGCTTCGGAGCGCCTCCCTCATATCTGGCTTATACATGATGAATTCGCTGATTGGATGATGGTTGAGGAATATAAACAAGAAGTTGTTTCAGCTGTTAGTCGGCTTGGTGTAAAAGCGCGCGCTGCGGGGATCTTCCTCATCTTTGTAGCTCAACGGCCAGATGCGAATGTTATGCCTGTCCAACTCCGTGATAATCTTGGAAATCGCCTCATCCTTCGTGTCGCTTCGGAGGGCACCTCTGAGATTGCTCTTGGTGAAAAGGGAGCAGAAAGACTTCTCGGCCGAGGGCATCTCTTAGCTAAGCTTGAAGGAGCAACTGGGTTGTGCTATGCCCAAGTTCCTGCCATTGACCATGATTTTATGGAGGGCATCGTTTCAATCATTCACTGATGAGTCAAAAGCCTCTCTTCACGGCGTCATAACCGCTCTAAATCCTGTAATATAAAGATGACTGTCGGGACACTATCCGAAGAGCACATCCAACTTTGAGGGTTCCCAAGAGCGTACTCGTCTTGGTCTTGACGGGCGCGCTACAATCACAAGTTCCACAGCGCGCAAACAACTGTTTTCCTCTCCTGCCCGTATGCCCATCCCGCATTGCCGTCCCCCCTCTGTGGCTTTGACCGCATATTACAGGCATAGCCTCAACCCTGCGATGGAACCGTATTATATTTGGTTGTTGTCATTGCAGGAGGCGGGCTGTGTCGTCAACTAAGCTATGACCTATTCGTCGGTGTAGATATCGCGGCTACAACCGCTACCGCCTGGGTGCCATCGGGCGGCACCCGAGCCGCGGAGTCATCATTGCAAACCTCTTCAGGCTTCGCATCCCTACGATAACCTCCGACTAACGTAGATGACTGTTGACAGTGAATACGGTATCTGCGGGACGCTTCCACTATCTCGGCGCGCCACGTCTTCTAGACTATCCGACAAGCAACCCTCTCGAAGCAGTAAGAAATGTGTTCGGTAATAGATACCCTATGAGATCATGGATGACCAAGGGAGTTAGGGATGGCGCTGTAAAGAGAAGACATTTAGGAAGAACCAATGCTACTTTTCTTTACATTCCAATAATCCTCAAGCCGGTGCTTCATCACCTGGAGTGCCCGTTCTGCGTATACCAAATCCTCACTGGTCATAACCGACCGATAGATTGGTAAGTTGGCTACAAGCGGCTCCCGCCTAGTTTGAATCTCTTCTGGAATATCGACCACCTTTGCGCTATTCCCTTCCTTGTCGAAGAGATAGTATGTCTCACTGTGGAAAAACCTTCTGGGGAATTTCTTTGTCAGCAGATCAAGTTCTGTAAGGGAAGCAATATCACTAAAGATACCCACCTTTAGTTCATATGTAGTATTAACACCAAGTTCTTCGGAAAAAGGAGCATTCTTACCTGTATACCAAATTAAATCTGCATGTACTTCCTTATCGTACAACAGTGGCATGTCTATGTATGACCAACCCTTATCGGCGTTTACACACACGTGCAAATCGTGTATATGAACAGATATATCGGGTAATTGTTTTAATAACGACGAAATCTCTTGACGCAATAACGAAAGTTGCCGAAACTTCCTTTTTGCTCCCTCTAAGCTTGGTGCACGATTTTTCCGAAGAATAACAATATCTGATGAATTTTTCATACTTAAATATAATTGGTGTTGAGATTATCTATTTAATTGTGTATTATATAGCGCCCTTGTCTCAGTAGCAATGCCAATATCACAGGAAAGGAGCCTATAATGGGCAGGCGAGGTGGTGGCCGTGACCCGATTCGTGAACAGTATATCGCAAGAAAGCGCGATCTGAACGAGGAGAAGAGATATATACAGTCACAAATCACCTACATCAATGGTGAAATCCAAAGACTGTACGATCTTATCAATGCCGCAGACCGACGGGATCGATCCATGCGGGATGCAATTGACGGCTGGTACAATGAAATACGAGGATTAAAAGCTGAGCGTGAGAGCCACAAGTACACCCTCGATACCATCAGGGGTGAGCTGGACTTTATCAATTCTCAACTCGGCCCGCGTTACTGAGACGAAGCACAACATTGTGGGGACATAGGGTTTGTATACTCGGTGTCCCCCAAAATAACACAAAATCAATTCGGGACGTGATTACAAGTTAGTCTGTCGCGCAGCCTCCGCCAATCCATTCTCGATATTCAGTAGCATGATGAGTGCTTCTTCATACTGCTCTGGTGCCTCATAGGCTTGCTGGTCTTGAAGCCAGCGCATCACCCAGAGATTCTGCCGGCGAGCAGCTGCCCATAGGTGGGCAAGAGTAAAGCCAGGTAGACGTTCCGTTGGTGCCATACTTTGGTTCTCTACTATCACCAGCTCACGGTAGGCTGTGTATGCTTCGATTATCTCCTGGGGCTCAGGAAAGGTCTCCTCCTGACGGTACCGTCTGTCGGCGAGTGACACTAGAGTAAGGAAATAGTGGCGAGCATGCTCCCGTTGTTTCTGCGTTGGTGCCTCTTCGGGTATAAGCTGCTCATCAAGCGGCTCTATTCCCCATACAGGAGATGGAGCTTCGTCGCTATCGGCTTCAACGAAGGAGATAGGCACAGCCTCGGCTGGGGGAGAGGGCACAAACGACGCTTGGCTCGTCTCCATATCTGCCTCGATTGCCGCTGCTGCCTGTCTTATCTGTTCAAGCTCGTCTGGAGCAAGTAACGAATGAACTCCCTCCATATCACCAATGTCATCGTCAGCGCAGGGCAATCCATCTTGCGGTGCATGCTCCGGCTCATATCCGGAGAGGTGTTCTGCCATATATTTAGCATAAAAAACCGTTTCGTAAAAATCAATAGATTGAAGAGATTTCTGCTGCTTGAACGCATTGGAGCAAGTGGCTCGGTGCGTGCGCCAGACGTTCGGAGAGATGCAGCGAAGCCCAATGCACCAGCATTACCGGTGCCTCCGTAAGTGGACTTCTTCAGCTGCTATGGGGATGCGAAGCCGAAGGGCAGGGCGCTTGCTATGGTCTTGACCGGTGCGCTACGATACGAAGTCCTGCACGGGGAGAGGGAGATCCGCTTCTATCACTTCCGTACGCCTCATTCCGTCACGTCGTCCTCCCCGTGCGGGACGCATCCATTTGAAGCGCGCCAGGTCAAGACCGCCCTGATCGAGGTCACTGAAATGATATGTATCAGTTGTAAGCCTGCTACAGATCCGGTGTAGAGCATCGACAGCAGCGTGGTTACGGTATAAGATAGAGCACCACTAACCGAGCTTGGCTAGGTTCAGACAATACGGCTATAATGGAAATATTCTTATGCCTATCGAAGAACATCGTGGTTATATCGAACTCATCAAAGATGCCCTCCGTTGCGTCGGTGGTGAATACTTCAGCTTAGTGACAACTTACGACCGGGTTGGCATTGTCAGAGAGCGAGTCTTTTGCTACGAGTTCTATCATCAAATGCGTTGTCTGCTAAGAGATCGCAACGACATCTCCGTCAACGGTGAAGTAGACAAAAGAGGACATCGCGATTTTAGGCGTTTGCATCGACGTAATCCCGATTTTGTCTTTCATACGCCGGGAACACATGAGAACAATACTCTGGTTGTAGAGGTGAAAGGACGACTTGGTCGAAAGTATAAGGCGGGCATTCTCAAAGACTTCAACACACTTTGCACGTTTGTTCACAGTTATCAATATAAGGTCGGAATATTTATTCTTTACAATCATACTATCGAGGAGCTCTGTAACCTTCTGGGTAATAGCCTTGCCGAACTGAAAGCACATGAGGCAGCAAACCGCATCCTGGTTATTTCCATCCAATGGCCACAAAGTGAATGTGCAGAAGCGGTGCTGGCGGCATTGTAAAATAGGGTTGAAACAGGCTTCATCAGTTCCGGGGTATGTATGACAACGCAGCACAACACTCTTACCTGCTTGGATGACTTGGTTGCGAACATGCGTTATGATCTCTCGGCCCACTCCCGAATATATTGCGCATCGCTACTTCCTATTCAGCGGTATAACTGAAGAGGTACTCTATTAGTTGCTGACCATTCCTGAATAAGCTTAGCAAAACTAACATCGTGGACTAGTAAGACCTATTTCTGGCTAATTGTCATACTTTGAATCTTTGCTCCAGCTATCGCACGCATGGCATATTATTCATCGCTCCGCAGACTGCCAGTGGCATGGCCGAAGGTTACTCGTAAGGTAGCAGATTAGATCAATTGTGAATAGTACTGCCCCGATGTCGAGTTTAAGGCTCTGATATTATGAACAATGATGATATTGTGCATCTAAATGAGCTAATAAAGGCTCATAAAGATAGATTGTACATACGTGAAGACCAAGCGGCAAGGTTTGGTTTAAATTGTCCTCCCGAGATTCTTATTGAAATCAGAGATATTAAGCAGACAATAGAAAACACAGAGAGAGACATCAACACTGGCACCGTCCAATCATTGATTAGCGGCAAGAATATTGTGGGACAAATCGGACATAGCATAAGTGGACTTGAAGACAGGCTGCGAAAAGTTGTTTTGAAAGAAGAAACGCAGTTTCATATTTTTGGCATTCCAATCTTCTCTTTTATTAAGGTCATTTCTCTCACAATAGATGTGTTCCCCATATTTATCGGTGCGGGAATTGCTGCTTTGTTAGGAATAGTTATATTGACAGGCCGATTCCAGCCTACGCCTCCGAGTAGGCCTAGTATTTTTGGTGATGGCCGAGATGGTACAATGCCTGAGAGTGGCAATCTTGACAAAAATAATGGAGTTGGACTCGGCACAATCAATGGTTCTGCCAATTCTACAATTATATCTGTTATCGACCAGCACGCTATCTCGCGTATCAATCTCGGCGACTATGTGCTGATCCATCAAACTAGAGGCAGAGCTGCTGGCATGTGGGAACTCAATCGGGCTGCCTCTGACTTCACTGGTAGTGGTACCTTCGAACTAGTCAACCCGCTTGCCCACACCTATATCACGAATGATCAACAAGACCAAGCACAGCTTATCCGTGTGCCGCAGTATACTGCCTGTGACGTTACCGGCGCAGTGACACCGCTCATGCCATGGAATGGCGCCGCTGGTGGTATCTTTGCAGTCATGTGTAATGGAACCATGACTGTCTCGGGCATAATCAGTGCCGACGCAGCAGGCTTTCGCGGAGGAGACAGTGGCAACGGATACGCAACCGACCAATGGCAGGGCGAGAGCATACTGAGTCCAAGTGACCAAGCTATACACTACTACCAAACACCTAGTACAAATGCATCTGCTCAGGGAGGAGGCGCGGGTGACAGTATCGGCGGTGGTGGAGGTGGTGGCGGATACAGCAACGGTGTTGATGGCGATCACGTCGGCGGCAG
>APMI01027368.1_pt1 | contig 16930 bp, 14 predicted proteins | sample 667938 | NCBI WGS metagenome assembly APMI01 (sample SAMN01084076, study PRJNA167559) | wastewater metagenome | biome: Wastewater | place: Denmark: Ejby Moelle, Odense | collected 2011-11-28 | reverse complement strand
TGTTCTATCTGAAAGTTTGTCAGGAAATTAAGAGTTATAGTGATCAAAATTTATGTTGGAAGCTTTTCAAGGAAGCAGCGGACATTAAAGGTAATGAAGATCATCAACGAATCGTCAAGAAACTAGTTCGTGACAAATATTTTGACGATTGTGTAATCGGTGAAATCATGGAAGTTTAAACAGAAGTTGTTAAAATATTTGAGGAATGGATCTAAATTACAAAATAGAAAGTACCTGAATTTATTGAAAATCTAAACAAAAGACTTGTTAAACTAGAATGCAATTATGGTCTCTTCTTTTTTTACTGCTTCCGCTATGTGCTTAATAAGTTCATCTAAGAGACACACGTTAATACAGAGTGTTTTAACCCACTATTTTGTGAACAATTTACTCATTTATTACTGTCATGCTTCACTCGCGAGACTAACAATGATCTTTCACTGCTGGTATAACAAATTATGGAGTCAATTCTAAATTGTTTTTTGAAGCAGTCACATAAACATACAATGGTAAACTTACAAAGACCTCTATTCAAAGTGCTTACCAATATGCTCGAGTACCTGCACTGCGAGAGACTCATGGTGCTTCTGTAACTAGACAGTGACATTTCAAAGGACAAGATTTCGCTGTTTGTGTGTACGCTACTAAGAAAGTTGAACAAAATAAACCCACAAACTCATCCAAAGTTCGCAGCAGCATGGCTATAATTAATCTGCAGCAAGTACATCATCAAGACAGTGCTTGATAGCTATGAAGATTGGGATCTATACTTTATGGCACTATGCCATGTGCTTAGGTTTCTCAATTAAAACATCACCGAGTATAGGTTATACAATGCGGAATATGGGGAAATTTATCAGACATACTACCAAGCTGTGCTCAAGCTGATTGTGATATTAACCCACGACTATTCGTCTTTTATCTCAGCATTTTCGCTGGAACTATGCTTGCTGGTGGACGCTCGGTTCATTCAGCTTAAAAACATAATAAACTCAGCATATCCACTTAAAGAATTGTAAATTCCACTCAAATTCGAGAAAAGAGAAGACCTTTAACAATTTGTTCAGAAAGTGGGCTATCCCAAGTACTATAAATTAGTGTTCGACAAATAGAAGCTCAGTAGATTCATCAGCCAAGATCCAAATGATCCCGCATTTAAGGATACGTTAGCACGTACTATTTTATTTATGTAGAATAAGATGATTTATTTGTACAGACTTTGATCCTTTACTTTGGATGGCTGCAACAAAATGGACTGACTCAGCTAGACTCCACACGTAAACTGACCGATTTACTGTTGGCTGTACAATCATAACCCCTGCGGTCTAAGCTGTTATCCTGCATAATAAATCTGATCCGATACCCAAACCACATCACTTTATTTTTCATAGATTTTGTGGCTCACCTGGTCTTTAAGCAGAGCCAAGGCAAGGACAAGGAGAAGGACAGTGCTTTGAGAGAAATGATGCTCAACAACATTGTGACACGTATGAAGGGTGAAGTGCCCATCGCATGGGGGCTCATCTACCTCGTCAACAATGTGCTCGTCAAAGATAAACTGTCTCAGCTGGGACTACCACATAAAATTCTTGACCAGTTTTGATTTTTATTTCAATATGTACAATCCTACTACTAATTGATGATAAAATATGATAATATTATATATAATATGGAAAATTAGAGAATACAGTACAACAAAATAGTTGAATCATAAGGTCATTCAATAGATACCCAATAACCCATTGCAAATGCTCGGCACAAACGAAAACAGTAGCAAGTAAGGAAGAAAATAATAGGGAATAAATTGAAGCTAGTCGAAGGGTACTCAACTACATAAAAGATAGTAATGACTATCATAATATTGCTGTTTATCATGTTTGTTGTACTGGCAGCTTATAACGCTAATCTATTCTATAATCGACAGTACATGAGAGATTCCAAACAGAAATAAAATAGTTATACCATTTCGGCAGCTCAAGTATAAACCAATAATCAGAATACATTCAGATTCGGAAACTCTAACAATAATACAAATTAAAATACAATGCAAGATTGGAGTGAGCTATCTATCAAAGCTAACCAATGGCTTGAAAGTGTTAAAAGAAACTGATATGTTTTTAGTTTAGTTTACTAATTTAGCATATACTATGACAAATAAATAATATAAACTCTTATAAATAATCATGATTGGAGCTCCCGTAAAACTGCTATACGAATCCAAGCACCATATAGTCACTGTGGAGCTGAAAACAGGCGAAATGTTCAGAGGCTACTTGGCTGATGCAGAGGACACTATGAATGTGAGATTAGATGATGTGACCATGTCTACTAAGGATGGTCGATCCATGCCCGTTGACCAAGTCTACCTCAGAGGCTCGCAGATACGTTTTGTTATAGTGCCCTCAATGTTCAAGAATGCGCCTATGTTCAAAAGAGTCAAAGCTCAAGCCAAGCAAAGAATTACTCAACAAATGCGAGACAAATACAAGAAAGCAAGAGATGCCATAATAAACTCAAAACAAGACAAGAAATTGCCCCTCTGGTCAAGGGAGGCCACAAGCTGATTATATGCTAAGTTAGTGCGCTAAATATTCAATAAACAAATAAAAGTATGTGATAATGAGCAGATTCTCATGGGATTAGAAAAAGGTTCTGCATGCGATTATTGATGTCCACTTGATCCAAATTTATAGGCAAAGGCTTGAGAGAGTCATATTTTGGAGGAAAATCTATCTTTTACACTTTGATCTGAGGTCTGGACTCTTCTTTCGGTATTGATTGCGTCTTAGGAATTACGGGAGTCTTTGTACTCATTTTCAGCTGCTAAGCATTGACGGGTTTCGATAATACATTACTTGGAGCCTCTCTTTAAATATTGCCAATGAAACATTTTTGAGTAGGAAGAGCCCAACCGTTATAGTAATAAACTGGCTCCTGCTTGTTGATTGCCTGACTCTACCGGTAGCTTGAGTTGTAATGGTATTCTGATCGAGGCTCCTTTAGCACCATTGATTGTTCATAGGACATTTTTTTATTCTTACGGACTGTGGGGTGTCGCGCATCTCCACAAGAATCACAGAGTTTTAGTCCTTACCTTGAAATGTGCTGACTTGGACATTTACAATTAGGTCTATCGCAAAAGTCTGTAGTTCCTGCATCTGAAGATCTTTATTTAACTTGGTAACGCGACGGAAATATTTTTCTGCTTTTGCGAACCTGGTGAGGGGCATCAACCTATTAAAGATAAATTTTCTCATTTTCCTGCCCCATTTTAAGTATCAAAATAATAATTATTAATCGAACTACAATAGTAAATTGAATATTGATTCGATACAAAGTGATTGAAAAATTGAACATCATTCCAATTAAAAAATAGAGAATAAGTTACATATATTCAATAAGAGTAACTTTATATTTCATTAAGTGCTATTTATAGTAATTTGGATTTAAATTATTAAATTATAATAAGACAAATGCAGAAATACCAAGAAAAGCCGATATCCCTGGTTCTCAGAGACGAGGCTGGAAGTAAATGACATTTTATTCAGAGTATAAAGTGAACCAGGAAGCGTTAGATTTATTTTCCAGCATCGAGGGCAAGCTGGCTATCATTTCGGTCGCGGGTGTCTACAGAACAGGCAAATCGTTCCTTCTTAACACTATGCTGCTCAATATTAAGAGTGGATTTGCAGTAGGCCCCACTGTTAACCCCAAAACCAAAGGAATATGGGTTTGGGGAAAGCCACTCATTTTCAAAAACTAGAAGGATTAAATTATTAATGTGTTAGTGCTTGACTCTGAGGGTCTTGGGTCAACTGAATAAGATATTAACCATGATTTGAGACTATTCAGTATTACTCTGCTTCTCAGTTCAGCTTTCATGTACAACACTGTAGGAGCTATCGACTAAAATGCAATCGATCGACTTGGTCTTGTTCTTCGTCTTTGTGAGCATTTGAAAAGCGACAGCTATAATGATTTTCCAGACTTCTATTGGATATTGAGAGATTTTTCTTTAGCTCTAGTCGATAAGAACAATGCACCTCTTACCACTAAAGCCTACTTGGAAAATTGTCTGAGTAATCAGTCAAATGATTCTGAGTATCGAAATAAAATTCGGCACTCAATAAAATTAGCTTTTGAATCTCGCAATTGTTATACTTTTGTCAGACCATTAATGAACGAATAATCCTTACAGAATTTAGACAAGATGCAGCTGTAGTAGCTTCGCCCAGAATTTGTTGAGGAGGTCATTAACTTCCGTAAGTATATATTCGGTAACCTGCGAGTCAAATCAATCAAGGGGAGAGAAATCAAAGGCCCTATGCTTTGTGAACTTATCAACATTTACGTATAGTGCATAAACAGTGACAAACTACCAGTAATAGAAAGTGGGTGGGAGCAACTTTGTCTCAAATAGCTGCACGAAGTCCTCAATGATATTGAAGATGCAGTTGCCAAAAGAGTAAAAGACATCAAATAAAGGCTACCTCGCAGTAAAAAAGAGCTACTCAAATAACAACAGATATTGCTTGAGTAGTTTCAATAAATATTTTAAAAGCGATTGAAAAATAATGATAGAGCTAAAGAATACTTTAAAAGTGTAGAATAAATTGTGACTAAATAACTTAAAGGAGTTTAATAGGATATGAAACTAAAAAACACTAGTGAAACTCAAGCCTTCGTAAGGAAATAGTTTGAAAGCATCGAAAAAAGACTCAAGCAATCTGATTTCAAAAATATGGGACAGTTAGTTAAGTAGTTCGAAATTTTTTATGAGTATTACCGAAAGAAATGTCCTTATAAAGATTAAATTCAAACCGGATTATAACTATTAATGAAAAAATTCTCAGATTCTTCGTTAATTTTGTTTAAATCCACACATGCTAAGAAAGACGCTGAACTTTAATAACTCCGATCAGAATTATAGCGAACAATAGCAGAATTCAGTCAAAAAGAATAAAAATTGAAGCAATAACGCAATAAATATCAAGATCAAACTGTTAAATTGGAAGCTAACCTTGAATAATTAAGAAAACAGAATGATTAAATGTCAAGAATGATTTAAGAGCTTGAGGGTAAGCTCGAAATTGCTGAAAATATGAACAACAACAGTATGGAAGAGTAATTGTCTCATGAAAATATTTAACTGAAAAAGCAAATAATGGATTTGGAAGATAAAGAAAGATAACTGTTGTGTCAACATTCTCAATAATTGAACTCGCTTAGACAGGAGATACTTTTAAAGTCTAATGCAGCTGAAAATTCTTAAAAGCAAAGAGTTTAAATGAATGAAAGGTTTGAAGAACTTGAAGTAATATATAAAAATTGTAAATAGCTAAATGAGCAAAAAATTAGTTAACTCATTTTAGAATTATAAGATCTTACTACGAAATCTAGTACACTGGAAAAAAGTCTAAGGGTCAAGTTGACTGAGAAATAACAGCAGGTCGATGAGCTATAAAAAACCATAGATCTAAAGAATTGCGAAATTACTGAAATTTATAATAAAAATAGTCAGTAAAGTAGCATGCTAACTGACATGATTTTACAATAATAAAGAAAATCTCTTCAAGATAAAGAAAAGTAGTTAATTGACATTCGGCAAATGCTTGCCTCGACTAAATAAACTTTATAGAAAAAAGTAAAACAACTATAAACTGATATTTTTGAAAAAGAAACTTAATTTAAAATTTCAAAATTATCAATAGAACAAGAAAAGGCCTTGCTCTGCCAAAAAATTGAATTTATTAAAAAGTAAGCAGATTAAAAGTCTCAAAAGAATAACAACCTACAAGAAGAGATCAGCAACTATGCTCACATGATATCATAAAAAGATGATTAAATTGCAGCACTTTCACTAGAGATTGAGGAACTCAAGAGTTATGATCAAATGGAGAGCTAGCAGATTGAAAAAAAAATAGTTGAAATGGGCTCACAGCTTGAAATTAAAAATGCACAAATCAAATCTTTGGAAATCTAAATGTAAACTCTTAGTAAAAATTTACATAAAAAAATTGATGATAAAAACTTCAAAATCGAATAGATGCAAATACTACTCGACAAAAATGAAGAAGAGGTCAAGTGCATGGAGAAATAAATTTTAGAGCTTAAAAGAGCGAAAGAAGATAATGATAAAAATATGGAGGATCATCTGTAAAACATGAAAATATAAAATCAACGCTATCTTTAAGATCAAAAAAGAAATGCAGAGCTTTCTCTAGTTCAGCTTAAAAATTTCTATTAAATGTAAAAGTAAAGGCTCGAAAAAAGATTATTAGAAGAAAGGAAAAAATACGAATATAACGAAGCTAATTCTCTTATGGAGCTGAAAAATAAATACGGAAAATAAGTTAAATCTTTAACTGAATAAAACAATGATTTGAATGCAAAACTTTAAGATTTATAGGAAGAGTTAACCAAAATGCAAAATGAATATTAAGTCAAAATTGCAGGACTGGAATAGGACTTAGACACTGAAAGAAGAAGCTTTGAAGGTAAATATGAAATCATGAGAAGAAAATACGAAGAATGTGTGGAGGACCTGTCAAAAGCTGAAAAATGTCATGAATAGGACCGTATTAGTTTCCTAAAAAGAATATAAGGTCTAAACTTTTAAATTTCAAAGAAGTAAAAATAAATTCTTCAAATTAATGTTAAAAAATAGTCACTATAAGGTACAATTGCAAAGAAAGACTCACAGCTAGAAAATATGAAAAAGACAATGCATCAATAAATAGAGAGTAGCTTGAAGAAAGTTTCGGAAACTCAGCAAAAATATCAAAAAATAAATGAGTAATACTCCAAATTCAAAATAGATGTTTAAAAATAAAATGCTCTTTTAAATCAGCGAAATGAGTTTCTAAATGCTCGATTGTCGGAATTGGCTAAAGAAAAAGACTCAGGCAGTCTAAAGAACATTTAAAAGATTGACAAAAATAAAATAAATTAACTGAAGTAACAGCTTGAACGTCAAAAAGCAGAAAATATGAGTTTATAAGCCAAAATTGAAAACTTGAGGAAAACTGATAAATAGACTTCTTTTCAACATAAGAAATAAATAAGCGAGCTGGAAAAATAAAATATGATTTATAAACAAAAGAATGAACAATATGAGTCTAAAATTACAGAGCTAGAAGTAAAAGTAAACCAAAAAACATAAATGTTCAAAAAATAGTTATAGTAAATGAGACTTAAACATAACTCATAAAGACTTAAACTTCAAGGTGACCTTGATTCTCAAAAATAAAAACTAAATTCGACTTAAGATGGGAATAAGGAGACAATATTTAAATTACAGATGGAGCTTGCCCTTGTGACTGATCGAATTTCTAATGTGGAAGTTCAAAGAGACCAAAACAAAAAGGACCTTGAGGAAACAGAAAAGAGGTTACAGAATGCTTTGAACCAGATAAAAAAACAAAGCGAAAAAGAATTAAATATTAGTCAAATGAAGAAAAATTCAGTTGATAAACGATACTCTAACCAAATGGAACTCATGAAAATGTCATCGAAGGCCCGGCAAGAATAATTAGAAGAGACAAACAAAAAGTTAAAAGATGAAGTGAAGGTTCTTAAAGATAAAAACGAGTAAATAAATGGCAAGCTTGCGAGAATATAAAAAAATATGAGTCAAGACAAGAATCTCAGCTAATAGATTGAAAAATTAAAAAGGGAAAAAGAGCAGCTTATTATGACGCATAGAAATGAAATTCATAAGTAAATAGATTAGTGGAAGCGAAAATATGGTGACTTAGAAAAAAGAAACAGGTAAATTGAAAAGCAAAACAACAATTTTGCTTTTATCTTGTAGAAGGAGAAAGCTAAACACAACGCAGATAAAGAAGATATGATCGAGAAATACAAATAAATTGAGGATCAATTAAATTGGGAAAGAAAGAAAAACGGTGACCCAAAAAATAGGACATAATCTTCAAAGAGTAAGAGATTTTCAATGACTGCTTCTGATGTGATAGGTGGCTGGCATTGATATTGATTAATTTGTTCTTCGAGTATACTTTTAAAAAATCCGCAATTTGTTACAGTTATTATTATATTTTGCATGTAAGACTCAAATAAACTACGTAGATCTTCTCAATTAGCTCTAAGTTTGTTCAAGAGGGCCAACAAACTAACTCATACAGAGGTAAAGCTTGAGAACATTTATTAATCAAAAAGTGATGTAATAAACTCTCACTTACCTGCTTTGAACCTGACGAGTAAATCAGTTTAGCAAAGACCAAATTTGTTGGCTCAGATTGTTGTACTACTATTAATTGTTATCGGATTGATACTAATAGGAAGCAAGGCTTATCGGGAAATTAACACATAACGTTCATCCGAAAACAAGTATTACGATAATTTTTAGCTACCTCAAGTCTAATTTTGATTATTCATTCTTTATGATAATATTAGAAGATTTTTAAAGCTGATTTGGTATAAAACAATATGAAATAAAGTAATATGAATTAATTATCAGGAATTGAACATTTGAAAATTGCGATGATTGTTGTGGTCGATTTTGTCTTCTATTTCCTTCTTTAAATGCTCAGAAGGATTGAAGAAGTCGATCAAAATGACTGACTCCTGCACTTCTTTCTTTGGTACTCCGATTTGCGATCCTCCATACACTGATGCAGCAGTTCGAGCTCTACCTAACTCAGGCATTAAAGTTTAAGTCATCCTGCTTTCCGCAATAGAATTGTCCTGTTTAAAGAATATAAGTGAGCTGTTATTTTTCATAGGGCTGCCTTGACTGGACTGTCGATGAGCTCTCTCATTATTGGTCTGACTGTCAGTCATAATGCGATCTGTTTCGAGGGTGGGCGCGAGCGTTTGCACATTTTTATTATTCAGGTTCAAAGTTTCCATCAGATTTACGTCATGCCCTCCTTGACTCTTTTTGTGAGCACTGCTAAGTAGTATCTTCATCTGGGGCTACTCAGGAAACTGCACAGGAGCTTGCAGTCGAGATACCCTTGGATTGTTGATGTTGTTTGTCATTCGTGCAGTTAAAACTGGAGCCTGTGAGATTCTCAAAGGCTCTTGTTGCTGAATCAACGGTTTTTAATATTGAAAAGTCACGTTGCTATTTTTGGGCAGACAATAACTAGATGTAAGTGCAGCAAAAGAGGAAGCAACAAGTGGTGATCTGTGAAGAGAAGCCTTGAAATTATCAACTTCTCTTATCATAAGTGGTATACTTTGTTGTATTTGATGATGCTATCGATAGCTCAATCTAGCGCTGTTTGGTTTGCTTTAGAGTACCTCAACTGGAGCTTGTCTCATAGAAAAATTTATCCCCTGGTTATTATAGTTCGACATATTTTAACTGATTTTAGACTTGGGGGCCGAAACATATGAGCTCAATAGGTCAGCTCCGTCCTGTTTGGTTTAGTGGTGTTAATTACTGATGGTAGGTCTACGAGATGTAAGTTTTGTGAGGTTAATTTTCTTTTTCTAGTAGGAAGGCTCTTGTTGAGAACAGTTAATACCTCTATCTGATTACTTATTTGCGAGTGCATTTCCTCTTGCGCTTCTCCTGACCATCTGGCTACCAATGAGTCCATCTTGCACTACACGATTGTCGTGGGTGGTTTATTTGCTGGCCGAGCTGAACAGACAGCATTGAGTATTATTAACTTGGTCGGAGTCTCCGCTATACATAGAAACAATTATACACTTAAATTAACACCACAAAGGGCACACCAAAATAGAGGACAACAAAATTAAATTAACTCCAATCAGCCTTTACTGCTTGCAGAATATTTATTTTCCAGAATTCAACAATTCATCTTAAAATGAGACAGTCGTTTTTCGTAAAATTTTAATTTCAAGTAGTTCTAATCTTCTGATCAAGCTCAAAGCTGATTGAATAAGCGAGCGCGTACCTCATTTTATACAGACACATTTTGTAGAATCCAGACGTCAATAAAACATATTGTATTCATATATTTTATGTAATTTTACAGCTCTAAAGAAGTTAATAAAGTTTGAAATCGATTATGACTAGCATCCTCTGTGAAAAAAATAGTATGTTTATAGTTAAATCATTGAATAAACGAGAATGTTTGATAGTATACTAAAATTGTTTAATTATAAATATATTACTCTATAATAAATATATTTAATAAAAAAATGTTCTTTATCAAACTACAACGTATATACTAAAGCAACATTGAAAAATATCAAAAAATGTGACATTTACTTTCGGTGCACCCGCCTTCAATGTCATTTTCAGAGTTGATGTTTGTTTGATCCAGTTCTAACTTATAAATGTTGCCATCGCTGCGAACAGCAATATTACAGCTTGATGACACAGGCAGTTTAATTTTGAGCATAAATTCATACTCGTCCACAGTTAAGCAGATTTCTCCGTTGGTCTTCTCAACAATGCTGATTTTGCTGTTTACTTATGACTGATAGTTCTTAATGGGTAACTCAATTTATTTCCATATTTTGGCAGTCTACTTAGAAGATGGGTCGGGCTGTGACGAGGGACGCCTATCAATGACACTAGCCGAGCTAGAAGGAGCAATGCTTATTTGTATTTTGAGTACTGATATGACATGTGAAATTCGATAGCTAACTCCTTATTATATCTGGTTTGTATTTCCCACTGCGCATATTTTGTATATCTACACATAGTTGTATCTCCGCAGACTAAAACTGAGATGCAGTTTGGTATCTAAGCAACACTTCAGCAGGGGTTGTTGAATTATGTACTCTTGACTGTTCTCCAAGGGTAAAGATTTAATAACCAGGCCGCTGTTGTTATTCATTATCTGCCTACTATTTTCATTATTAGCTAGCTGTGTTTGATTGCTTAAGAGTGGACTGTTTTGAACTGCAGACCAGCTAAAGTGACTAGGTAAACATTGATGTTCAGGATGATGAGCACTTGATTGATTTTCATACTTTTGTATGTCATGGAAGGATACATATTTTAGTGCAGGTTATGGGTTGATCATTAGGATGTTTTATTGTGCAATTTAGCTGTGGTCCTCTTCTCCTCGCATTTAAATATGCCTGTATATTAAACTGTTATAAGATTCATCAATAGACTTAACAAAGTGTATAGATCACATAGGCTCCAATTTATCGTCTTCTTAATCGTCGCCAGCTTGTAGCAGTTCATCTTCAGCCTTACCCCGTTGGTGTCTGTGCGAGGAGCTAGCTGCCTGTTATGCTTATTTCAAGTCCACGTTCATGCCGATCAGCATCTCTTTTATACGGCTGGTTTTTTTGTGGTCTTCAGGTAGGTAACGGAGACATCTACGGTATACCTGCTTTAGGTAGCCCTCACATTGACTATCATCTCCGAATATTTTATACAATAATCCGATCGCATAATAGGTGCGCATGACAGGAGTAAAGACAACACCTGCTTGCTCCTCTTAATAAGCCTCTTCAAAATGCTCTTGATAAATTAAAAACTACTTTCAATGAAGACTAAATAATTAACTGCTTCTTCTAAACTTAACTGTTCGATTAGGAATGCTTCCTGCTCTTAGGGGCCAAGCTCAAAATAGTTTTTGAGATATCGATACCAGATTTCAGCCACTTTTGCATAAAAAGCCTCACCTGCTGACTGATTACCAGAATCTATAAACACTTTGCCCATCAAGAAGTAGCTGGATGCCACATACGGATGCTCAGGTCCCCATTTTGTACTTTCCAGATAGATCTACTTATTAGTATACTTACTGCTTGCTTAAGTTAGTTAATCGCTTCCTTATATTCTGTTTTGAGTTAGTAGAGTTTTGCAAAAGTGCGATGCAAATTAACTTTTGTCGTTAATTGTTCTCTAAATAAACATATTTTTACTCCGGAGTCAATACAATTCCTTTCTACTTTTTCTTGTCATTCACAAACTTATCGTTGCTCTTTAAAAAATTCCAATGAGCCGCGTTTAAATATTACTATGCTTTTTTCCATCTTCCGTTAATTATTTCGATTTCGGCTAGAGTGAAAAGTCCAGGTAAGATGAGCACACTGTCATCACCTCCCAACTTATCCTTCTATTGACTGATGAAGGCGTACAGTTATTCATATGCAGCCTATATCAATATCGATATACCTCAAGATCGCCCTCAAGTATTCTCTTCTTGGCCTCGTAGACCATCTCTTCTAGTTTTGCTTTCGCTCCTTTTAGTTTCTCCTTATCCTCGGCTAGGTTCTTTGGTTTTTGACTCATTAGAAGTTATATAAAGATAATCTTCAAATTATAAACAAATTCTCAGTTTGATTGGCAATCGATAAAGACAGCAATATTATTGAAAATCAAGTCATTTTTTTGCCGAAGCCATACTTTTTTCTCTAATAAAACTGATCGACTTTGACCGATCCCATGTTGATGATCTTCGGGCACCCATCTCTGTCTTTTTCGAGTTGTGCGCATTATTTGCAGTAGTAAGCATCGGAGGCTCCCATCCCATTGCAGATGAGACATCTGTTTTGATTGCTTCCATAATTACAGTCGTCACAGACTCGAGCTAAAGTGGTTGGTCTAACATGCGAGTCGCATATTACACACTTGCCCTCGCATTTTTCGCAGAGACGTCCTATCGAAATGCCGGGTTGCTTGCGGCACATTATCAAATCGGGATGATGCTTGGCCATGCCTCTATTATAAAATATATGCTAAATCTTAATAAGTTTAATACGATTAGCCAAACTACTATTTGCTTGGTACAAATCAGATTGTTTAACACTTTTTCTATTAATTATATTCCACACTCTTGGATCTCATGAAAATGCTGATACTAAAGAAATTTTTAGTTATCTTCCTATAAATTTTTTCGTTTGAAGAGATGCGATTTATGTCTTTCTGTTACACTCAAGACAAAAACTAATTAAATATAATTTATATTCACTGGAGACCTGTTTGAAAAAAGTAGGTACGATATTCAACAACGAGATGCGAAGAGTTTAAACGTGTTTGTTGAAACTAGCATTGTCAAAATATATTTTATATATTTCATGAGCTACGCAAGGAGAACCCGCCGCAATGAGTACTATCTCGACGTTTCTGATTTCGTCCTGAGTGACCCGAGGCAGGTTATCCCCTCGCCTCGCCGCACTCCTCACCAGATGCATTCTAACGATGTAAGCTTTTCATTTGGCTGATGCAACAGTTTACTAATTGCTGCATCTTAACCATTAATTTGCATTGATTAGACTTATTCAGATTCTTACTCCGATAAACGTGCCTCTCATAATAGAAATCGAAGGAGTTGAGCTCTCCCCTTACTTCTCAGTCAATGGTCCCAACTTGGACATTGAATTCTACGACTTCACACTTGAAATCCCATCCGATGTACACCTTTATTTACGGCAGAATGAATAGAACTCGCAGTCTGACAACTAATAGTCATAATAGAATTAGAATTAATTTTAATACAAAAACTCAAACAAAAACCGCAGAAGCCAAAACTAAGTGATCGAAGAAGCTCCTATCTAAGAAGAAATGGAGAGTGACGAAAACCCATAATATCCCCAGATGCTAATCTCAAGGTACAACATCAACTACTTCAATGAGGCCATGGCTGAACTTAAAAAGATGAAGGCATCCGAAGAAGAAATACGATAATTTGTTATGGAATATATCACCGATGCAAACATCAGGGAAATTTAAGATGGAAACCTCGACAATATTACATTACCTTAATTGATATAAATCGCAGTTGAAAATTTAAGACCTGTTGGACCCATCAGCTGGCTATAAAGAAAATTCAAAGTTAGCAAGTATATCCAGAAAAAGAAGAAAAGAGTGTGGAAGAAAAAAATCAGCTATGACTGCCGTAAGCGAGTAGCTGACAACCGACTGAGAGTAAAAGGCAAATTCGTCACAAAAAAACAAGCTTGTAACATGTTAGGAGTCGAATAAATCAGCGAATAAGATCTAAAATTGCTGTTAGAGGCGAAGACTACCAGAAGTTCTTAATGAGATTAAATTACTGCTACAAATATTCTATGCTTTTTCATTTCTTAATCAGTATTTGTAAATCTATAACAATAATCGATCATAGTATTTTATTCAATGTTTTGGAACAGACTGCTTAAGAGGTTGTGGCTGAGGCTGAGTCTGAACGGGTGTTAAGCTTGGAAACAGCATTCTTCTTATTTCTGGCAGCAGATGCTCAAAAATAAGCTCTACTCGTGCATCGATTGAGTTATCGCAGACTATAAGTCCATCCTGACTTCTTAAAAATACTCCTCCAATGATGGCTTTATTTTTACTTTCGAGAGAGTACTCGCTCAAATTTAATACAGTTTGTGAGTCTTTCCCAGTTTATCTTTTGAAGATTTCAGCAAACTGTTTCTGACAACCAGGGAACAATGATTGTACAGTATTCTTTTGTGAATCAAGACTTTAGACTAGCACATTTCTTTCCATCATCCTGAGCATACCCTGTACAATTAGCTTCTGAGTAATGTCTCTACCGGTGGCTTCATTGGACATGATCTGCTTTAGCTTAGCCTTGAGTTCCAATTTTAATTGTTCCACAAACTTGTACCTTTGTTGCATTTTCAAGATTCTCTGCTTGTTTACAGTTGAAGATTTTTCACTGACAATAACGAAATAATTACATTTTGGCCTTTACTTTTTCAGTTTTCTGTAATTTGTGGAACTCATCGTCAATTTTCTCCTTTTGCTCCATCATAATATTGTTTCTTTCAATGTCGACCTCTTCATCTGCTCGTTCGATTATGTTGGAGGCTCTCTGTTTGGCCTCGCTGACGATTGCCTCTTTCATCTTCTTGATCCTGTCCTCGATCTTACCCATCGCCATGTTATCAACTCGTGTAAATAATGATATCTTATTCTAATTTAATTAAATATCCAATCAAAAAAACATAGCATAAACATATAAAAGAGATGATTTAATTACTTTCAGAAATGGTAGAATAGGCTGATTAATCTAGCAATGCCTATTATTTCAGTTATAATAATAGGAATGAGCTTACTATAATTTCTCTAACAGTCCATCCTCAAGGACCTAAACAGTGAGACATTGTAGCGGATCCAATAGCAATACACAGCAACTGAATCCCTGCTTGAAACTATGACCTCACTGCGAGATCTCAACAAGCTATAAATTATCGACAATAGAATTAAAGCAATAAAAGATTATCTCAGTATTAAAGAGGAAGTCTATCGAGCACTCAACGGAATCACAGGCCACTGGTTCGAAGATTGGATCAGCAGAGTCATCGGTGATGGCCGTCTTATTAGTCAACTCCTCAAGTTTTAAAGATCTGCCGTCGAAAAAATGATAATAGAAGCAATCAAAAATGTGTTTGTCCTTGACCATGGTCAGTAGAAACTCGAAAATTCAAATTAGCAATCATGTATTAGCCAAGCCCTTGATAAACTTGAATATTTAAGGAATTGTTAGTTAAGCAAGAAAAGACCAACTAGACAATAAGTCGTAGAAGCCTCGAATTTATAAAACCAATTTCAGTACTACGAGAATAAGTTTTAACAAAAAGTGTAAAGGTTCAATGACATTATGGCTAAGTATGTTGCCGACATGAACCAATATTAATAGAAAATAAGAAAAGATTTAGGAAAATTGTTATGTTTTGAGCCAGTAATAGAACGCTAGTCTCCTTTTAAGTAGTTACCATATGAGGCAGAATAGAAAGCTATTATAAACTCTAGGAATTCGTGGAAATAATTTAAACAAGAGATAAACCCTGTATCAACGAAGGACTACTTTTATCGACAGGAACGTCCTACTCGAGATACTCTCTCATCTTTTGATTATTATTGACACAAAATATACTTATTTATAACTCTAATTAGTCAATAGAGTAAGATCATAGAAGGAAATTGCCAGGCTCATAGGCGTACGGATCCGAATTATGAGAAACTGTTGTACTTGAAGCCTGGAAACTTTACTTTATTTTTGTCAACTACGCCCTGTCTTTGAGACTTTGAGAAAGAGCTAACCACCGAGTTTCGAAATTGAGAAATGAGTGATTTACCAAATTATTTACTGCTGGTATTATCTATATTGCTTATAATAAGTACATGAGCTAGGGCCTACTGTATTCAGTCTAGCCTTGATGCTCTATTTTTATCTCACGTGCTCAGGGTTATGATAGCGAGGCGATGATTAATTGCGAAATGTTGATAAGATATATTACCCTGAGTCTTTTATCCCTGTATGCTTTAGCTAATACGCACCTGGACCTGGTGTTCTCTTATTTGCTATAAAATCGAGTTAGGTCTTCAACTTTTTGCCCATCTGTCCGCCACGTTTACTGAAGCTGCTCTGGTTCAATCGATACGCATTGGGAGCTGGCAATTTCTTGGCTTTATCGATGGAGTTGAAAAAGTAACCAAATTTTACAGAGTCTCTGTTTAGACCAAAGGAAATTTAGTTATGGCGATTACTTAGTTGATCGGCAATATGGTATGCATTAGGAGGCGGAGATATGGATTTAAGACATAGATCTGCTTTACTACCATATCCTAAACTACATGCCCGATTGCTTCTCATCGATGGCAATTCATAGAATGAATGGTTTATTCTAGCTTACTAATTTTGTACATTTTTCTACCAGGTTACTCTCGTTACGAACGAGGAAATGAAAAGGCAGCCTTTCCTTTTGAGTTGTTAAGCGAATGATTTACGTAACTATTTACTGAGCTCATTGTCATAATTTTATTTTGAGTGTTAGTTTTAATTTTAAAAGTATTGCAGAAAATTCTACTTTGCTTTTAGTTTTTTGTAATCAGTAATAAATTATATTATTCAATAATTGAGTAAAAAATAGACATTAATGATAAATCTTAATTAAAAATTTACAATAGTTTTGTTTGTTCATCTCATGCATACCGACTTTTGAGTTTCTCTGTTGTGCATTCTTCTGGCTCTAATTTCTGAAATAGTCGTCTTGCTTGTCATATTGCCTTAAA